>TARA_R110001606_G_scaffold30432_13_pt1 | contig 25739 bp, 45 predicted proteins | sample TARA_R110001606 | Tara Oceans TARA_R110001606 (sample SAMEA4398315) | marine metagenome | biome: Polar Biome; feature: [SRF] surface water layer (ENVO:00010504); material: water (ENVO:00002006), including particulate matter (ENVO:01000060) such as... | depth 5 m
CTTAGATACAAATACAAATAGAGTTAGTGATGATTACTATGGGCAAGAATATAAAAACATGGCATGGCTAGACTTAACAATGAGTCAACGTAATAAACCAGCAGATGCAGATACAACTATTCTTGTAGATATAGACGGCAACGTCACTGAAGGACCTGGATTTAATGTTGGCATAGTATCTAATGGAGTTATATACACTGCAGATAAGAATGTTCTTAAAGGCATTACAATGACAGTAGTAGAAGATATTGCAAAGAACAATGGCATTATGTTTTGTAGATTGCCAATCTCACAAGCAGAGTTTAATAACGCAACTGAAGTGTTTATAACTAGTTCAAGTGGTGGTGTTACAGCAACTCAAAAGTCTGGACCCATTACAGCAACACTAATAAAAGAATACAAAGTAATGAAGGATACGTATGCAACAGATCTTAACTGATGGAGTCGTAATTAGTTCAAGTGGAACAACAGGCGCACCAAAAGAAATATTTAGAACTCCGGAAAATTTAAAAGCATGCAACGAAATTGCAATTGATGCACAACAGCTTACAGCTAAAAGTAGAGTATATACTTGCACTAAAATGGACCACGCAGGTGGGCTACTATTGCAAACACTACCAGCATTTACATTAGGGTGTGATATTAATATAGTGGCATTTAATGCATTTAAGTTTATAAAAGAGTTTAGTGAATTTACACATACATTCCTTCCACCTCAAATGTGTGACGCAGTTATGAAAACCAAAAACTTTGCTAACTGTGATCTAACTGGTAAAATTGTTTGTATGGGCAGCGATTCAATTCCAGCTAGACATATACAAGAATTTGTTGAAAAAGGTGCAACAGTAATAGCAAATTGGGGTATGAGCGAAGTAGGACCAAATGCAATTAGTAAAACCTTTATTGACGAAATACCAACAGAGGACGGCATCATGGGCAACACATTTTACTGTGATACTACAGTAGGACCAGATGGACAATTATATATTAAAGGTGATATAAGCGTTTATGGAGATAATTGGTTTGCTACAAAAGATGTAGTAAAAGAAGTAAACAATAGTTATTACTACCTAAAAAGGGCGTCTTAGACGCTCAAATACCGTCTTACAAGCACGAACTTAGCATAGTAGTACAAATATCATACAGGAAATAACATGGCAATATTAGAATTAGAAGTCTTAAAAGTTCAACATTATACAGATGATCTTTTTCACTTCACAATAGCAAGAGACCCAGGATTACGATTCAGAGATGGAGAATTTGTAATGATTGGACTGAATCATTGGTCAGAAAAGTTACAAAAGAACAAACCTATCATGCGAGCGTACAGTGTTGCAAGTCCAAATCATCAGGACACTATAGAATTTTATAGTATTAAAGTACAAGAAGGACCATTAACTAGCAAACTACAGCATGTAGTTCCAGGTGATAAAATCTTAGTTAACAATAAAGCAGTAGGTACACTAGTACATGCTAATATTAAGCCAGGTAGGAATCTATACTTACTTGCAACCGGCACAGGCGTTGCACCGTTCTTGGCATTAGCTAGAGGTGTTGATACATACGATTATTACGATAATGTGATATTAGTTTGGGGAGCAAGAACAGTTGCAGAATTACCATTTGATGCTATGTTTAGAAATTTAAATGAAGATGAGATATATCAACACGTAACTGAAGGTAAGTTTAAATTCTATCCAACAGTAACTAGGCAAGAATATGAAAACAAAGGTCGTGTAACAGACGCAATGTATGAAGGCAAAGTGCAAGAAAAACTAGACTTGCCAGAGCTAGATCCAGAACAAGATCGAATTATGATATGTGGAAGTATTCCAATGAATGAAGAATTAATAGAATGGCTAGAGTTAAAAGGGTTTGAAGAAGGTAATAACAAAACACCTGGAACTTATGTAGTTGAGAGGGCATTTGTAAGTTCATGATTTATACTGAGTTACTTAATGAGCATCGAGATACTATTATACATAACTTTGAACCTGCACGGTGCGAAGAAGATGTGTTTTCAGTAGACGAGTTGCATCAGCTAACGCTATATCAATTTCAAAATGCAGACGACTTACGGTGGACAGATTCGAGTAGTAACATACAGCCTATATTAAACGTTACAAGACTGTTTGAAGACTTTTCGTGGATGCAAGATAAATTTGAATCTATACTAAAACATGATTTTAGTAAACATCACACAGGTAACTATTACATTACTACGCAGTTACATGATGCACATGTGGATCTAATGACCGAATCTGAAACACAATTTGATTGGGCAGAAAATTTAATACCATATAAGAGCTGTGTTATTCCATTAGGCATAACAGCAGGTGCAGAAGCACATACAGCATTTTTTAAACAACGACACATTGGCACAAGTGTAACATTTGATCGTGTTGGACAAAGCTCACAGGATAAAAGCATGTATAAAATTGCACGTGAGTACCCAACATTTGAAACAATTGATACTCCAGTATTAGATAATACTCAAGGTTATATATTCCCACATATAGTTGAAGGTAATATTAATGAATTTGAAATAGAAGCCGTGTTTCCATTTAAACCTGGAAGTGCAATGGTGTTTGATGCATGTCAGTTACATGCAAGTTGTGTAACCCGTATGCGACCTAATTTTAGTTCATTAAAAACGGGAATCAATATACAGTTTTATATAGAGGCATAAATATTTGCATAAGGTAGAAACTAACTGGCCCCGAGGCAGCGATTCATTGCTTGCATGTCAAACCCTCCTTAGGACAAAAGCCAAACGGAATGGTGACCTACCTTATGTAAGCATTTTAAATTGGAAAGAATAATAGTATGAATACATTATACCTAGTAGTTAGTCGCAGTTGTATTAATCAAATGGAAATCCCATATCTGTTAAATAACAGTCCAGATTTGCATGGAGAAAGTAGTCCAGGACAACATTGGGCTGGATATGAACTAGATGGAAATCCAATTGACCATGAACCAGGTCCGTTAGGCAAAGTAAGAGTACATGATGATTACTGGAACCTAGATAACGAAGATAAGGAATGGTATAATTTTGATATTAGAAACGAAATGCATATTTCCGAAGAGCAACTAAATGGATTGCTTAATATTAGTAAGAAATATTCTATTGCATTATTATTGCATGCACAAAATTATGATGATATATGGCGTTGGAGTAGAATACAAAATGTTATTATAGTAAACCCAGTGATTAGTCATTGGGAAGAAAATGTTAATACATGGGCCGCAAGGGAATACAACTACTTAATGGAAGATGACAGAAATGCAAATTTCAGTGGAGTTGATCATGTATGGCCTGGTACAGACGAAGTTGCAAAAGCATTTGTAGAGCGCATGAAGTTTGATGATGATATTGCAACATGGAATACTGATAGATTAATTAAACAACCACAGTGGATGCAGGCTCCAGAAATATATACATTATGGGAAAGCGTAGCACTAACCCCTCCGCCAACTGAATGGATAGACAACTACATAACTGATTATGTAGCACATCAAGAACATGAGCAAACTCTCATTACTGAACTAAAGGAAGCATACAATGCCAATAAATAATTTTTTACCATTTAAAACACCTATTAAACTTTACGTAGCTAAAGCAGAAAATGCAGTACATCTTAGTTTTCGACTATCAGACAGTGCAACATTTAATGAAAAGATAAGTATAACACACATGAACATGGTTGTTAAAGAATGGAACAATGGTGGATTTGTAGGAATTGAAACATGGATGGGAAAGCTATGGTGGGAACTACGTACTTGTGGGCCTAGACCAGAACAAATACCGGCAGACTTTGTTGCTATATCATTTAAAAATTGGAACTTTAGACTTACAGTAGAGTTTATGGAAGAATTGGTTAAAGAATATAAAAAACAGCTTGCAGGTACACTGCATCTGGACACTCTCAATGATATATTAGCAGCAGATGGAATCGAGTTTGTTGGAGCAGAAGATGACAATCCCAAAGATGAAGAAGATAAAAGACCTGCACCTCTTCCTCCTATGTCACCTTACCAACATCCAAAAGATGATTTTCACGATCTAATGGATGAGAGCCAAAATGTTGATCCTGTATTAGATTCTCCGGCAGACGAAGTCATTGAGTTTGTAGATCCTGCATTAGATTCTCCAGCAGAAGAAATAGCACAGCCATTAGCATTTAATAAGGATACCGGCGCTATTACACTGTCATAATGATAAATAGCATTATGGATATAGTTAAAAAATTAAATAAACTGAGTTTGATACTAGGACTTGCGCTAATCTCGTTGCTTGTATGTATCATGTTGTTAATTATGTCGTACGTTAAATTGCAAACATCACACCCGTTGGAAAATGTACGCGGCGCAATTATACAGCCCATATATAATAATCAAGCAATATTAGAATTCCAAGGCACATACGATAGACACATAAAATGTAATATGAAAGGGTTTGATGTAACATTATATAATGTAGACACACAGGACATTATTACGTTAAATCATGAACACTTAGCAAAACCAGTTCCAATCATTCCAGAACCATCTAGAAATATAAAAATTCAATTTGCATTATTCATGCCAAAGACAATGTACCCAGGTACATGGAAACCTTCATTTACAGGCATGTACATATGTCAAATGGGTATATTCATGGATCAGAAGATGCAAGTCATTTCTCCGGAAGCCTTTGTAGTTAAGCCACAAGCAGCAGTTCCTAAATAGCGGTTGACAAAACCAAGAGTTCTTGTTATAATATATAACATATTAACTTCCTAACGGAGAACTATGAAAACCAAAAGACAATTAACTGCAATAAAAAAGCGTATACATAATCACTGGACTGTAAAAATACAGGCCATCTCTCCAAAATTATCCAAAGCTAAAACAAAACTATTTGCAGATGTTGCCACTGACCAATGGATGGAGCTGATAAATGACAAATAGTACAGAAGAAGCATTTACCCCAAAAGACACATGTAGTATTTGCGATAGTAAGTATGACGAAGATGCAGGTGGAATACAAGGACACTTTGGTATATTACCAGTTACGTTTTGTGAATGGTGTTACAGTAGTATCTACAGTATGGTTGAACAAGACATTAGAGATAACCTAGAACCAGAGCCTTGTGGGATGAGCCGCAAATGAAATATATCACATTAGCATTAAGTACATTATTGTTATCGGGCTGTTTCTTATCAGACAACTGGACACAACGTCTTCCTGCAGACATTGACTATGAAGCAAGACACAAAGACACATTAGAACGCAGACACAATGGTTAAATACAGCTATGTTATACTCTCGCATAGAACAAATACAATTTGACTTAAATGTCACCTGTAATGCCTTCTGTCCAGGCTGCCATCGATATACATTTGTTGACAACCAAATGTATCTCAATCCACATTTAAACTTTAATTCCAGTATAAGCACAGACATTATTGAACGTGTAATGCAAAATCCACGACTGAATGATGATGTATGGATTGATATGGTGGGACTAGTTGGAGAACCAGTTGCACACAAAGACTTCTTAGCAATTACTGATATTATATACAAGCATAGACCTAATGCAAATCTAAACGTACACACAAATGGTGGACTTAGATCTGTAGAATTCTTTACTGCACTTGGTGATAAAATAAAAAGACAAGGACCAGGAAGTTCAGTCACATTTAGTATTGATGGATTAGAAGATACAAATAATATATATCGCATAGGCGTTATTTGGGAAAAGATAATAGAAAATGCAAAAGCAATAGTTAGCACTGGCGCAAATGTAACTTGGAAATGCATTGAGTTTCCATGGAACACACACCAGCAAAATGAAATAGAACAATCAGCTAAAGACATGGGCATGAATTTCCGTTGGGAACCTAACCGAGATAAAGGATCTAAACGTATGGAATTATACATGGATGCTATTAATAATAGGTTTCATAAAAAAACTCCGGCTCCTATGAATGTAAATCCTAACGCAGAAATTGGACAAGGATACGAGTTTGGTTTCCCTGAAATCAAAGACCGTTGTTTTGATGAAAAAGCAATCTATATAAACTATGATGGTAGAGTATTGCCGTGTTGTATGTTTAATGCAGCCACAACAGATGAACAATACATGAAAGAAATAAACTCATTTATATATGGAACAAACAGCGAATGGAATGATTTGCATACACATAGTTTAGAAGAAGTAATGGATAATAAATGGTGGAGAATGCTGTTTGATAGCTTAACTACAGCACCTTGTACGGTTTGTGTGCATTCTTGTGAAAAAATATAAAAAAAGATGCATTTTTCGGTTGACAAGACCAAGAGTTCTTGCTATAATGTATACATAAGCTAAAAAAACAGGAGTTGATTATGCAAAACGAAATACAAACATTGGTTAAAACTATTAAAGCAGATTATGTTAGATGGTGTACACAAAATGGCACTAAGCCCTTAACAGGTTATTTTGCAGAAACAGTTGCTAACTTTGATGAGAGTGTACAAATTAAGGAAGGCAAAAAGTACATTAAGATTATTACCAAAGATACTTTATGGGGCTTCATTATGAAAAATGATGATGCTAAATTTAAGAAAGGTGATATTCTTAAAGCAGCAAGTTTTAACGCACCAGCTCGTAACCAAGCTCGTGGAAACATATTTGAACAATACAGTGTAGCGTGGACTGGTCCACATTACTTGAAATAAGGAAAAGCAAATGAGTAAAACAGGTAACTGGGTTCTAGAAATGCAAGAAGATGCGTATGATATGACTCTTGCAGAATTTATTAGAAAACATGGCGAAGGCCAAACATCGATTTGGCATCAATCACAAGAAGAAGATGAAGGGGTTCTAATTGACGAATAAAGCATTTGTATTTGATGTTGATGGAACACTAACACCAAGTCGTGGAAAAATGGACTTTGAATTTAATAAGTTTTTCTATGACTTCTGCATGATTAATGATGTGTATCTTTGTACAGGAAGTGATTTTCCAAAGACAGTTGAACAAGTAGGTAACATACTTTATAGTGCATCTAAGCGTGTGTACAATTGTAGTGGCAATGATGCATATGAAGGATTTGAAAATGTTTATCGTAATGCATGGAATCTTGCAGATGAACCTTGGAAATATCTAGAAACTAAATTAGCTGAAAGTAAATTTCAACAAAAAGCAGGCGGGCATATAGATGAACGTCCAGGGCTATTAAACTTTAGTATTGTTGGCAGAAAGTGTACACAGCAACAACGTAGAGATTATGTCTTGTATGATACATATCATTTAGAGCGTGAGAATATAGCAAAAGAATTTAATGCTATGTTTGGCGAAGAATATAATATTATGGCAACTGTAGCAGGCGAAACAGGATTAGACATAACACAACGAGGGTGCGGTAAAGCACAAATACTTAAAGATTTTACTGCATATGAAGAAATTATATTCTTTGGTGATAAAACAATGGCTGGTGGAAACGACCATGATATTGCACAAGCATTAATAAGCAGTGGCCATACAGTATTTTCAGTAAAGGAATGGCAGGATACATATCGTATTTTAACACAAATGCATGAAACCAATAAGAGCTGATAAACAATGGACATGGTGGCCAAAGCGTATGAGCAGTGGAAAACTAGTTTACTGCACATACTACTACTATGAAGAATTTCTAAGAACAGCAGACCCAAGACATAATTGGGTTCATCGCTTTGAATACACCAAGCGAGAATATTTTATAAAAATAATTGCAGAAAAATAACAAGCCCTTGTTTTATAAGGGTTTTTTATTGACGATTCCGGTTGACAACCAAGATATCTTGTTGTATAATAGTAGCATAAGTTAACAAAAAGGTGAATAGTATGACAACAGTATTTAAAACAGAGTTTCTCAAGTATGCAACTTTAGCTGAAAACCAGCTAGAAGATAATAACGTTAACTGGAACTTTGTTGATGCAGATCTTCACATGGATGGTTGGGCAGACAAAATGCCTAATACATATGAATCAGCATTTCAATACCATGCAGATCAATTTGAATTGAACCAAGCAGCTGATAGGCTAGAGGTTCTAAAAACAGATTATTTAGGTCAATAATTGGAGTAAGCTATGTTAGTAACACAAGCACAAATGTTTGCAACAGCAGCACACGCTGCAATTGGACAAAAGCGTAAGTACAGCGGAGACGATTATATTGTTCACCCAGCTCGAGTAGCTAGTATTGTTACACGACATGGCGGAACAGATGAAATGATTGCCGCTGCCTGGTTGCACGATACTGTAGAAGATACAGATGTGTCACCTGATCTTATCCTTGACATGTTTGGTGGCAAAGTTGCTGACATTGTTGAAGGACTTACTGATATTAGTCTAGCAACAGATGGCAACCGAGCAAAGCGTAAATCAATTGATTGTATACACAGTGCAAATGCATCAACTGAATCACAGTTTGTAAAGTGTGCTGATATTATTGACAACAGTTGGGATATTGCCGACAACGATAAGAGTTTTGCAAAAGTATACAAATCAGAAGTATTTGTTTTGTTGCATGCGATGACCAAAGTAAAGCATACTGAGATCTGGGATCAAGCAATACAAAGCGTTGAGTTAATGCCTTAATTGGCATTAACTAAATACACATATGCTTTATAAAACAATTGATACTGTAGAGTTTGATCTAAATACAGTGTGCAATAGTTATTGTCCACCATGCCATAGATACACAGTGCAAGACGGTGAACTATTTCACAATCCTTACGTAAAACTTAATTCAAACTTAGACCTGTCTGTAATCGAACGTGTGTTTGAGAACAGTAGATTAACTGATGATTGTTTTGTTGATTTAGTAGGACTAGTAGGCGAGCCAATTGCACATCCAGACTTTATGGAAATTATAGATATTATTTATAAGCACAAACCTAATGCTGCAATCAATTTACACACAAATGGTGGATTACGTACTGAGAAGTTTTTCTTTGATCTAGCTAAAAAGTTTAATAAGAATAGTTGGATTAAATTTTCATTAGATGGATTAGAAGATACAAATGGTATATATCGTATTGGAGTAGACTATAATAAAGTAGTTGCAAATATGCGATCATTTATAGATGGTGGTGGTCGTGCAATTTGGAAGTTTGTTACATTTGAATGGAATAAACATCAAGTAGCAGAAGCAGAAGCATTAGCCAAAGAATATGGTTGCTATAAATTTCAACAAGATTGGGATGTTAATGACCAGGATATAGATATATTCATGGCTGCAGCTCAGAAGAAAATTAATAAAAAAGTTGCCTCAAAAGTATCAAATTTTATTGATGTACCAAGTAATAGATCAACTAAAATTAAAGATAGATGTTTTTCGTATAAAAAAATATACGTAAATGCACATGGATATGTTATTCCGTGTTGTATGTTTAATGGTGCATTTACATATGAATCAATGCGTGACAAAACACTTAACTTTATTAAAGAAGATAGAGAAGAATATTGGAACAGTCTATATCACAATAGCTTAGAAACTATAATGAGAAATACATGGTGGCAAAAGCTAAAGGACAGTTTTGAAACAAAGCCATGTGATATTTGTGTAAGCTCATGTGGTGTTAAATTAGATTGACTTATACCAATAATTAGTGTATTATATATTAATAGATAAGAGGAATTAAAAATGATTTTAGAACTACTTAGCACTCCGTTAACTTGGGGATTAGGAATTTTTGTTATAGTTTGTGCATGGCACAATTATAAGGTAGGAAGATTAGCAGGAATAGCAGAAGGTGTAGACGTAGCACTTACTATGCTTAGTAATGAAAAACTTATTGATCTAGAACATGGACAAGATGGTGAAATTATTATTCATGCCATAGATGGCAGCGCAAAAAAGAAAACAAGGTAAATGTATTATAAACGACAACTATTAGATATGCAAAAGCGTGCCGAGCTTGTATTACAACATTCACCGGCACTAGCAACAACATTTGCAGATAGATTTGATATGGCAAAAAATCTGTTTGCAAAGTTAGATAAACAAATGTTTATTGACTGCAATGATATTGATCCAACTGATCCATACAAAATTGAAACATGGAAAGACGAAAATGTTCCAAAAAAGAGTTTTGCATTAAAACATCAAGGACCTGTGTTTGGGTTTGATGTTGATACTATGGTAGGACCAGTAAGTTGGCATGATGAAACATCTGGAATGGATGATTATGTATTGCGTAGAAAATGTTATATATATGATTGGACCGCAGATAAACTAAAAGAAGACTTTCCAGAACTAACATACTTTACTGATTTACATAAAGAATTTGTTCCTGTATTAGATTATTACTATAACGAATGTTTTAGCGACCAGTATATAGATGTTGAAAAAGTTTTACATAAACTTATGGTTATTGAATATTCGCATCCAACTGCAAATCAAGGTAATATTGTAGATCACAAGAAACACAATACAGAGCGGTTTGGTGATATACACTGTGACGAAACACTAGGTGGATTACATCTAGGAGAAAATGTAGTTGAGTTTTATATAGAAAACCATTTAACAAACGAACGTAAGAGTGTAGAAGGATTATCTAATAATAATACACTTTGGTTCTTTGGCGAATTTAGTGAACGTAGTGGGTGGCAACCAAGCATGCATGGCATGCAGCATAACGCAGAAGACAATACCTGGAAACGGTATAGTATAATTTTTGATTTACAAGCAAGATATAAAGGAGAAGAATAATGGCATTAGTACCAATGGTGGTCGAGCAAACAGGCCGCGGAGAACGCAGTTACGATATTTACAGTAGACTATTAAAAGATCGTATTGTAATGTTAACTGGAGAAGTAAATGACATGACAGCAAATTTAGTTGTTGCACAAATGTTGTTCTTAGAATCACAGAATAGTTCAGATCCTATTAATTTTTACATTAACTCACCTGGCGGTGCAGTAACAGCGGGTCTTGGAATTTACGACACAATGCAATTTATTAAATCGCCAGTAAGTACAATTGTAATGGGACAAGCATGTAGCATGGGTTCATTCCTAGCACAAGCAGGTGAAGCAGGACAACGTCTTGTATTACCAAATTCACGTACAATGATTCACCAACCAAGCGGTGGCGCAGGTGGACAAGCAACTGATATGCAGATTCAAGTAAATGAAATTATCAAAATTAAAAAGAACTTAACAGAGATTTATGTTAAACATAACAGTGTTGGTAAGACGTACGACGAACTTGTAGACGCAATGGAACGTGATAACTTTATGTCTGCAGAAGAAGCAGTTGCGTTTGGATTAGCTGATAAAGTTATAGAAAGAAAAGCATAATGTTAAGTTAGGTATATGTTTGCATAAATACTTATATGAAAATATATGACATACTAGAATCACTAACAGAGGGTCCAAACGACCCTGCTATATTTAAAGCAATATTTCTCGCAGGTGGCCCAGGCTCCGGCAAGAGTTACGTAGCAAGTAAAATACTATCAGGACAAGGTCTAAGACCAGTTAATAGCGATGATGTATATGAATACTTGGCACAGAAGAAAGATATGGATATTGGCGATCCAGAAGTAATTGCTAGCGTAGATGGACAAGAAGTAAGACAACATGCTAAAGATATATCTGATAGAAGACAGAAACATTTGATAGATGGTCGCATTGGTTTAATTATTGACGGTACAGGAAAAGACGTAACAAAAGTAAAAGATCAAAGTGATGCATTACGAAAAATGGGATACGAAACAATGATGGTGTATGTAAACACTAGTCTTGATGTTGCTCAAACACGTAATACACAAAGAAAAAGAAAACTACCTGCAGATCTAGTAACAAACATGTGGAATAAGTTACAAAATAACCTAATGGGGTTCCAACAAATATTTGGTGCAAGTAACTTCCATGTAGTTGACAACAGTGGTGGATTAGAAGATCCGGCCAGAGCTGAAAACTTTAACAATGTATACAAAAGTGTTAGAGCATTTATTGCTTCTCCCGTAAAAGCTAAAATAGCTAGGAATTGGATAGAAGATCAGCATCAAAGTAAAAAGACCACTTAAATACCTCCAAAAAAGTGATAAATATATAGTAACAGCGTCTTTGTTGGCGTCTATTAATTAAGGCAAACGGATTAACATGTACACATATAAAGCAAAACTTATTCGGATTGTCGATGGCGATACAATTGATGCAGAAATCGATCTTGGATTTGATACCATTGTTCGTAAGCGTATCAGATTATACGGAATTAATACACCAGATACAAAGACTAAAGATTTAGATGAAAAGGCTAAAGGTCTTGCTTCTAAGCAACGCCTTACAGAGTTACTAGATAATGAGTTTGTTGTAGAAACAATTCTAAACAAACGAGGAAAATATGGTCGTGTGCTAGGTGTAATTTATACTATATCAGCAAATAACAAACGATTGAATATTAATGAAGTGTTAGTAAATGAAGGTCACGCTGGTAAACATCTATTTTAAATAGATTGCAGGAGAAATTATTATGAGATTATTTGGTATTTGGACAATTTTAGTAGCACTGGTAATTAGCGCAATTGCCGCATGGTATAGTATTATAGGACTGGTTGCAATTTTTGCCGCGGCTGTAGTACCAGTAATTATCATGGGTACAGCATTAGAAATTGGTAAAATTACATCAGCTGTATGGTTACATTTTAACTGGAAAACTCATAGATGGCTGATCAAATGGTATTTAATATTTGCCGTATTATTGCTTATGTTTATCACAAGCATGGGTATTTTTGGATTCTTATCAAAAGCACACATTGAACAAAATGCACAAGCACTTGAGGGTGTTGCACAACTCGACCGTATCACAGTAGAAATAACACGTGCAGAAGGCGAGATAGAACGTGCAGAAAGTAAAATTGAAAAACTAGATACAGCAGATACAAGTGCAGATGATGGCATACAAGAAAAGATTGTAACAGCAGAATTAAGCATACAAACAGTATACGATAGATTAAAAGATGATGTTCAGTTTACAAAAGATTCATTAGACCAGGCAGCAGAACCATACCTAAAACAATCAGAACAAGCAGATGCTACTATTGAGAAAATGAATACTTATGTAGAAGAAAACAACATAAGAGCATTACAAGGATTAGTTGGAGCAACACAAGATGGACGTTTAGGTTCTAAGACAGCAACACTTGTTTCAGAATTCCGTGATAAAGTTGAAAGAAACAGAATGATGGCATTATTTCAACTACAAAAAATAAGAGAAAATAGCCAACGAGAAACTAAGGATCTAAGATCCGCAGCAGATAGAACAATAGCACAGACCAATAAACTTATTACTAGATTACGTGACCAGTTAGGTACAGCTACAGATAGTGATGTTGAACCAGCAATACAATTGTTACGAGTTAAAATTAAAGATTATGAACTAAGTTTAGATACATTGTTTGAAGAAAAATACGCAATAGAAGCCTCGGGTAGAGTACTTGAAGCAGAAGTAGGCCCTGTAAAGTATATTGCAGAGCTAGTATACGGAGAAGATGCAAACAGAGATGCACTAGAAGATGCAGTTAGATGGGTAATACTTATACTTGTTGTAGTATTTGATCCGCTTGCAATTGTGCTAGTTATTTCAGGTATTGCTCTTATTGAAGAAAACCCGAGAAAAAAGAGGACACGTAATGAGCAACCACATACAGCAAATCCAAAAAAAGAGACCAAGTTGGTGGAAAAAATTGTCAAAGAAAGTTCAGACAAAGAAGTTAGTCCAACACCTAAAGAAATCGTAGAGCCAAAAAAAAAGAAATAAAGGCACCTAAATCAATTAAATATCAAGGTGTAGTGTATGAACCTACAGATTATGCATACGAACGCATTAAAGAACAGATCGATCTTAACATTCTGAATCGCGAAAGTTCGGCAAGACAAAAGATGGTAAATAATATTGTAGACAGATTAGAGATAACTGATCCTACAAGAGATAACGATACTGACATTGTTAAAAAGCAGTTAGAAGTAATGTTTGAAGAAGACCAAGTAAAAGCAAACGAACTACTTAACGCAGACACCAATTATATACTTGAAGTATATAACAAAATAATCAAGGACGCAAAGAAATAGTTAATGAAACCAAATGATAATAGCAGTTATACAGTAACAGCACCAGATTTATTCCTATCAGAAAATGGAGTAAACGTTTTAATAACAAGCACAGATATAGAACTAGTTAATGGAATCAAATTATTATTTGAAAAGTTTATCAGCACCAGTGTCATCTTTAACGTACAACTTACTAAATCCGATCCTGCAACAATGCCATGGATGTGGCACGTTAGTAGAACATGTGAATATATGGTAGTTGACCTTGATACATGTGCATGGGAAGATATCATGGCAGCGTTATTAAAAACAAAAACACCTAACCATACTGTAGTATTTTATACAGCAAAAGGAGTTAGGCGAGAAGCAATTAAGTTAATTAATGCAACAAGTAGTTATATTACAATTACCACCTTAGAAGAATTAAACAAGTTTTTAGACATAGATACTAGGTACCCAGGTATGCCAGATGAGTAATCCCTATTGCAATTTTTGCGGTAAAAACAAACATCAAACTAAAAAACTTTTAGCCGGAAATGATGGAACGCACATCTGTGATGGGTGTGTGGATCTTTGTCACGACATACTAATTAAAGAAAAAGCTAAAGCAACTGCACAACCAGTAGCTGCAACACGCCTTAAGCTACCTACACCAGTAGAACTACACGAACACTTAAATAGATATGTAATAGGACAAACCAACGCTAAAAAGACGCTTAGTGTAGCTGTATACAACCATTACAAGCGTATTAAGAACACAACACAAGTAAAGCTACAAAAGAATAACGTGTTAATTGCAGGACCAACAGGCACAGGTAAAACACTTATTGCAGCTACATTAGCATCATATTTAGATGTTCCATTTGTAGTTACAGATGCAACCACAATTACTGAAAGTGGATATGCAGGCGATGATTCAGAAGTACTAATAGATAAGCTATTACAAGCGGCTGAATATGATGTTGAAAAAGCACAATTAGGCATTATATACGTAGACGAAATTGATAAAAAAGCAAAGCGTAATGATATGGTAACATTAAGCCGTGACGTAAGTGGCGAAGGTGTACAACAGAGCTTGCTAAAATTAATGGAAGGTGTTACAATAACAGTACCAAATAAACATGGAAGCCAGCCAGAGAAAGTAGACATTGATACAACTAATATTCTGTTTATAGTAGGTGGTGCGTTTATAGGATTAGATGATATTGTAAAGCAACGCATCGGTAAAGGCAAAATTGGATTTAATGAAGACCAAGTAAAAACCATAGATAATTGGGAAGAACACTTACAAACACCTGACTTAGTCAAGTATGGACTTATTCCAGAGTTTGTAGGAAGATTACCAAGTGTGAACGTTTTACACCAATTAACCAAGGAAGAACTAATAAGAATACTAACAGAACCACAAGATTCAATAATAGATCAAATAAAAGTGCTTTTTTCACTTGACAAAATAGAAATAGAGTTTAATATAAAAGCATTGGAAGAGATTGCATCTATTGCAATAGAACAAGACCTCGGTGCTAGAGGTTTAAGAAAGATACTGGATTCAGCACTTGTTGAAACACAATACCAGTTACCACAACTAAGAGAGAGCGGGGTGTCAAAAATTATAATAACAGATAAAGTAATCACACATGGTCACACACCATTAATGGTTAAAGGATAATATGAAAAATTCTTCAAATAGTCCTCCAACTAGATTTCGTATTACAGCTAACGAAAAGATAAGATCTACACAAGTAAGAGTAATTGCACGTAATGAAGATAGTGTTGTAATGACAACAGCTAGTGCATTACATTCCGCAAGGAATCAAGGATTGGATTTAATCCTTATTAATGAAAAAGCAGATCCACCATTGTGTAGAATCGTAGAAATGAATAAATATTTGTACGAACAAAAACAAAAAGAAAAAGCAGAGAAAAAACGCCAACGTGATAATCTAACTGATCAAAAAGAAATACGTATGGGCTTAAACATTGATCGTAATGATATGCAGACTAAAGCAAATCATGCTAAAAAGTTCATGGAACAAAAAGCAAAAGTCACGGTGACAATTGTGTTAAAAGGCCGAGAACGAGGCAAACAGGACATGGCAAGAGACTTGTTGAATAGCTTTGCAGAAATGCTAGAAGTTGAATATGAAACGATAAATAGTCAAAACAACAGAGTCATAGGGCGTGTGAAGTAGGAACAAATGGAAAAAAGAAGATATCCTCCTAGAGATAGGAACAACGATAGAAATAACAAAGATAATGGGTTGTCCGTTGAAGTGAGAAACAACAACGTAGATCAGGCCATGAGAAAGTTAAAAAAGAAAATAATGAATGATGGTATGTTACAAGAGTTACGTGAACGCCAGCATTTTGTAAGTAATACAGAAAAACGATTGAAGCGCCTGGCTGCGGCACGTGCTAGAGATCGTAAACGTATGGCAAACGACAAGATAGATAAAAAAAGGCTATACTAAAAGAATTTGTATACATGTAGTATACGAATAGGAGAGGCGCCGAAAGGGCCTCATTATATACATCTTGCTTAAAAGGAGATAAAAGATGAAAACATTAACAACACTTGATCTGCAGAAGATCGCACCATATGCAGTTGGATTTGACAGAATAATTTCTGACATGTTTCAATATGCAGATAATAACGTAGCAAGCACAGGCTACCCACCATATAACATTCGCAAAGAAGGTGACAAGTTTCAAATTGAAATTGCACTAGCTGGTGTTACCAAAGAAGATTTAGAAATCAACTTAGAAGATGGACAGCTAACAATCTCACATGACCCAGAGGAAACTCAAGTCGATGTAGAGTATTTGCACAGAGGTATTGCACAACGCAAGTTCAAGCGTACTTGGACACTTAGCGATGATGTAATTGTAAAAGGTGCTCAAATGGAAAACGGAATGCTTTATGTAGAATTAGAGCGTATTGTACCAGATGAGAAAAAACCACGTACAATTAAAATTGATTAAATACTAATGTAACCGTTAAACTGGTGTAGGGGAAGAACTCCCCTACACTTTAAACTAAATTAATTTCAAAAGGTAAAACATGTCATCACCAACACAAGACGCAGTAGCAGAAAAACAAACGTTAGCATCACCAAATAAATACATGGTTATTTTTCTAAATGACAACGTAACACCTATGGAATATGTAATCCAAGTACTATTAGCGTTCTATGGTAAAACACCAGAAGAAGCAAATGATATTACTGTGGAAGTACACGAAAAGGGACGCTCTATAGCAGGTATGTATAGTTACGAAGTAGCTGAACAAAAATGCATTGAAACTGTTACAGACGCAAGAAAGCATAGCTACCCACTTGATGTAGTTATGGAAGAAACCACCTAATTTCTCAAAATTACTGTTGACAATCTATATTTTTGTGTTATAATAGCTATAACAAATGAGGTAATCTGATTATGAACAAAGTAAATATACAGGACATCGCAGGCAAAGTAGCAAAGAAAGATGATCGTTATACAGTAACAGATAACAATAATCTTGCTAACCTAGTGCTTAGTTCTACTAGGCTACAACCTAATTGCGCTACAAATGGTCATTTTCATGTAGGACAAGAAGAAATATACTTCTTTGTAGACGGTTCCGGAAAGATGGAACTTGATGAAGAAATAATTCACTTTGTTGCAGGCGATATTGTGCAAATACCAAATGGGGCATTTCATAAAGTAAGTGCAGGGCCACTTGGTGCATATTTTGTATGTGTATTTGATGGGAAACGATATGGTAGTTGATACAGACGAAAAAATCGCATCTAGCGAAGACTCAAAAGAAAAATACAAAGACAGTCAGATGACTAAAGCTGGCAAGCTAGCAATGGAGCTAAGTCATGAACGTAAACGTCTCAAAAAAGAATTAGCAGAATTACAAACAGAAGTAGAAGACTTAACTCCTACAACACCAACAGGAACAGTCGATTGGTATGTAAAGTGGATAGCAATGGGTCTTGCAGTATGTGGCGTATTCTTAATGAGTGCAGGCTTTACATATTGGGGACAAGTTTCTTATATTGTAAGTAGTGCAGGCTGGGTATTTGTGGGAATGGCATGGGGTGATAGAGCAATTATGATTGGTAGTGCTATTACAGGAACAGCCGTAGCAATGAATTTTGTAGAGAGGGTATTAGTATGAGAAAAGGAATTACATTTAGTACATTCGATTTATTACACGCAGGACACATTGGTATGCTACGTGAAGCAAAAGACCATTGTGATTACTTAATTGTAGGATTACAAAGCGATCCAACTATTGATCGCCCAGACACAAAGAACAAGCCTATCCAAACATTAGTAGAACGTTATGCACAACTTAACGCATTGAAGTTTGTTGATGAAATTGTTCCCTATCAAACTGAACAAGACCTAATAGATATATTAGAGTTGTTTGAACTTGATGTAAGGTTCTTAGGAGAAGAATATAAAGAAAAAGACTGCACAGGCAAAGACGTGTGTGGCAGACGAGATATTGAATTACACTTTAATAAACGTGACCATAGATTTAGTTCAAGTGGGTTACGTAAACGAGTAGCAGAGCGGGAGAACACCAAATGACAATACATGCAATGATTGATTTAGAAACATTAGCTACTACACCAGATTGTGTAGCATTAACTATTGGTGGCGTTAAATTTAATCCTAACGCAGTGTCAGAACCTTACCAACCATTTTATCATAGATTTAATGTTGACGAGCAACTTAACAATGGCCGTGTAACATCTGAAAGCACATTGGAATGGTGGGGCAAACAATCAGAAGAAGTACGCAATGAAGCACTAGGTGACGAAAACCGTACTCCAGTGTTAGAAATACTGCAAGCACTAAACAAATGGTGCGTAGGTGTTGATACTATTTGGTGTCAAGGACCTGCATTTGATATATGTATTTTAGAGAATTTATATCGACAATACAACCATCACATACCTTGGGCATTTTGGAAGATACGTGACAGCAGAACACTGTTTGGTATTATGCCAGTAGACCCACGCAAAGCAATAAACTTTGCAGCGCACAATGCATTAGAAGATTGTAAAGTTCAAGCATTATGTGTACAGCAAACGTTACAAACATTAAAACTGGAGGTTCGGTAATGTTACATACTGTAGAAGCACTAATAAACAAAATAAATGTAATGCACACAAAGGCAATTTATTTACATAGACTTCGGAATCAGTTTTCAGAACATGCAGGCCAAACATACGACCATGCAGAATGTCAGGGTATTATAGACGATATACAAGCAATGGCACTGCTTATTGCAAAAGACACACAGGGCACAGAGATTAAAACTGAAATGGAATACAAGAAACTTTAAAAGGATGAGTAAATGAGAATAGATGAAGATGTAAAATTAGATTACACAGATGTACTAATTAGGCCAAAGCGTAGTACATTAGGATCACGTAAAAGCGTCGACGTTACTCGAACTTTTAACTTTCGTAATTATGAAACACCTACTGCAATAAAAGCACCGCCCGGAATAGACCCAACTGATTATGTTGGTGTTCCTATTATAGCAAGTAATATGGATGGTGTTGGCACATTTGAAATGGCAGACACATTAGCTAGACAACAGATTATGACTTGTTTAGTTAAGACATACAGTGTAGAACATCTAGCTGCATACTTTGGTACAGATAGTGTAGAACGTAAAGAGTTTGTAGCAATGAGTATAGGCATTACAGACCGAGATGCAGACAAGTTTAGACAAGTATATGCACAAGTAAGCAAAGGAATGAAATACGTTTGTATTGATGTAGCTAATGGTTACAGTGAACGTTTTGGTAATTTTGTAAGACTATTTAGAAACGAATATCCACATTTAGTAATCATTGCAGGTAATGTAGTTACTGGTGAAATGACAGAGGAGTTAATATTAAATGGAGCAGACATCGTTAAAGTTGGAATCGGACCAGGATCAGTGTGTACAACAAGAATCCAAACAGGAGTCGGGTTTCCACAACTTAGTGCAGTTATTGAATGTGCAGATGCAGCGCATGGACTTGGTGGAATGGTTATCGCTGACGGGGGTTGTACTTGTCCTGGCGATGTGGCTAAGGCTTTTGCTGGTGGCGCCGATTTTGTAATGCTAGGCGGTATGCTTGCAGGACACAATGAAGGTGGTGGTGATGTTATTACTAAACATTATGAAACAAACGAACTTGTATACGAAATAGGTAGTCACTTGGCCAAGCATACACGTAAGATTGAATCAAAGGAGTTTGTAGCATTCTACGGCATGAGTTCAGATGCAGCAAATGTAAAACACTTTGGTGGTCTTAAAGATTATCGCAGTTCAGAAGGACGTGAAGTATTAGTTCCATATCGTGGAGCAGTAGAAAGTACAATTCAAAACATATTAGGTGGTATACGTAGCACATGCACGTATGCTGGTGCAAAACAACTGAAACATCTTATGCGTTGCACAACATTTGTAAAGGTACACAACCAATTTAATCGTGTATACGAAGGCACTACAACAAAAACATAAGTTTAAAGACGGTATGCGTATAGCGCATAACGAGAATGCATAAATAGCTTTGGTTTATTGCGGGAAACGGTGATAAATAAAAGTGTAAGAAACAATAGAACAATATTGTTATTTACAGATACAACGTAGTATAGAGCGACCTCGGCTCAGAAAAAAAGAGCGGCAGTTAGTGCCACGCTAACTGACTATGGGAAAGACCATGGCATAACCCATGCCTTACAAGCGACACAGATGCAGGTGTTGTGGTAGCAGCCAGGAGAGACTGGCAACAAACGGATGCTTTCCCAAAAACATCCACATATAACTTATTTAGGAGAAGCCATAATGGTTACCAATTTTTTTGGTGCATGGGCAGGACTCTTCAATGGCACACGTAGAACCCGTGTAAAATATGAGGCCGAACTGCTTACCTATGCAAAAATAGAATACACAAATGACTGGGAGTATGCATATCAGCATATGCTAGACAACGAAGGTCGCGGACCACGCACAAAGGTATCATACCAACGAGGAGTTCCGGCATGATTGAAAAATTAGTAAAACGTTATCAAAAAGCAATGCTAAGCCGAGAAGAGAAATGGTTAGCAAGCTCATGTGATCTAGTTGAACTAGAAAGACGTCAAAAAGAATTACAACGTGGAAATGCACCTTGGCAAAATGCCCAGTTGACAAATCCCAACCTAAGAGGACATGCATAATGAATAGTACAACACTATACCTAACAACTTGTAAAGTATGCGAAGTACTTAAACATGTCTTACTAACAACATTAATTGCTATATGGGCGTTTGGTGAAAGTGCCGGTAGAGCAAGAGCAGCAGGTGCATTAGCAAGAGATGGATATCACAAAGAAGCTAAAGCACTTATGATGGGAGACAAAAAATGAAACTAATTAGAACACTAAAAAATATGATGGCTTCTAGCTATGATAGAAAAGCATCTCAACAGTTACATAGAATGACTGACAGAGAACTTGCTGACATTGGAATATGTCGTGGAGACATTACAAGGATATGTAGAACACCAAGTACGTTTGAGAGATACTCAGTGTAACAAATTATTGTTATCTTTACATTAAAAGTCGTATACTGTTCCCTCGGTATGCGGCTTTTTTATTATGTACAGTTTTAATCGACTAAATAGTAGTATGAGTAAAATAAACCTAATACCAGACTTAATACATCAGCTAGCTGCTACTATTCCGCAGGAAGCAAAGTATGAAATCGTAAAAAAGTATGAAAAAGAAATATTATTCAAGCGTATGATGTTATTTGCATACAATCCATGGATAGATTTTAAACTACAACACTTTGTACCTAAACATGAAGGTAAAATGTTTGGCATGGGCATAAGTAAATTTATGCATATGCTAGAAGAAATTGTAGCAAACCAATTAGATACTAAAGAAGCAGAGTTTGGGTTTAACATGGCGTTTTTGCACATAGATACACTACAAGCACCTATTATGCTTGCACTAATTAATCAAACACTTGGCGAACAACTAGGTATTACAACAGAAACAATAAATCGAGTTTGGCCTAATTCAATACATACATATCCATTACGTACAGCTATGGCATCATCATACAAACAGTATGACAACTTTCCAGCTTCTGTACAAACATACAGCACAGGATTACGTGTAAATGTTATTATATATGATAACACAGTATCTTATAGACAAAAAGATGGCACTGTAATTGAAGGATGGGAACATTGGGATGAGCAGTTTACTAATCTTGCACAAGGACAAAATACTGTGTTTGATGGACATGCAGTTGTTACTAAAGACAATAAAATAGTGGAAACTAATAACGACAAAGTATTAGATACTGATGTAGAGAATATTAGATTTATATTTTGGGATGTAATACGATATGATGGGTTTGTTCAAGGTATAGATACACGCATAGGATACAATTGGCGTTATAATGGACTAGAACATATGATGATGTTAGCGTATGCAAAAAACCAAGAACCATGCTATGATATTTTAAAAGCTGAAATGGTAGGGTCTAAAGAACAACTAGAAGCAACTGTTAAGAATTATAGTAAAGCAGTTATAAAGTCATTGGATAATACTTGGTCTAACGGATCAACACTTAACGAAATTATTTCTTCTCAATAACAATTTTTTCTAATCTATGTAAATGAATACGTGTGTTTCTAATATATCGCCAAACTTTACCACGCCCATTATCCACTTCGAATATAGACTCAGTAATACCAATACTAATGATAGTTGCTTTTTCACTATCCAAGAATACAACGTCACCTGGTTCAAACCCTGGTTTCATTTTCCAACGTATACTTGCCACTAAATCAGTAACTAGCTCTTTTAACATTAACGCAAAGATACCAGACAATAGTAATGCCAATACTGGCACTATGTAGAGGGTTAAACTTTCTTCTAATTGATTTTCCATACTTGTATTTACCATAAATATGTATGTAGTTAACAAAAAGGCCAACACATGAAAATAGCACTTTGTATATCTGGAGAAACCAGAGAATATAACGATTACTTCGGGCCTTCTAGCTTTATAAATTATCTTAGAAGCAAAGGAGCAGAAGTAGACATATACGGACACACTTGGACACACTGTAATGTACCCGAAGAATCAGACACAATTAAATTCAAAGAACTGTTAATAGAAGATCAGACAATAATAGACGATTGGGTAAATTTAAATCCAATGAAAAATGGATGGGATACAAAAAAAGAACCGCATGTATCAGCTGATGAATGGTTCGAAGAAGTGTATCATAATACTAGAGTAAAAATTGGACAACACATAGGTGGGTTTAATTGTTTACGTATGCCAGATGCAGAACAATATGATATTGTTATTAGATGGAGATGGGACCTAGGAATAATGGGATCAGATATAAAACATGACGATGGGTTGCCTGAACACGAACACTATCTGTTAGATACAATATTCTATCCAAAGTTAGAATGGGCAAGCACTAGAATTGAACCACTAGCATTAACATCATCTGAAAGTTATTATGCACAATATGGACCATGTGTAGAAGATACTCATTATCTTTTTAATAAACGTGCAATGAGATGCATTAACAAACTTGATTTATACTTTCAAATTATAAAACTATGGGAAGGTGGTAAAATAGGTTACCATACATTATGGAATAGATTGTTAGCAGACAAGGGTGGAATTAAAATAGGAACACATCTTCCTAATGTAACTAAATTCTATAAATCAACGAAACACGATAATGACCCAATATATAAATAATTGCAAAAAATATAGACAAGACATTATAGACAGGTTTGAACCTGCTTATGTAATGGAAAAGTTTTTCTCTGACAACGAAGTTCAAATACTTATGGACTATCAATTCCAAAATGCAAAGCGTGTAAAAGCAAGAAGCAGTAGTTGTAATATACAAAGTGTCGTTAGTATGCAACGTATGTTTAGAGATAATCCTTGGTTAACAGATAAATTTACAGAAGCGTTAGGTGAATTTGATGATAACTCTCAAACTGGTAATTATTATATTACAATACAACACCACGATGCTCATGTAGATTTAATTAGTGAAGAAGAATATATAAACGACCAAACTCAATGTTTAGAAGATCCAACATACAAATCAGTAACCGATACTGTTATACCATGGAAAAGTGTAGTGTTTCCATTATTCTTATCATACGAAGCAGAGTGTTATACAACATACATGCATCAACGAAGAATAGGTTACGCAGCTACATTTGACAGAGAATCATTAACTGATCAAGCAGATAGCAGTTATAAACTGTTTAGAGAATATGATGGATTCTTAGATGTAAATGGAAATCCATTACCAAGCACAAATGACAGTCCAGGTTGGACAGAAGAAAAGTATCCATTAATAAGTAAAGAAAACTTCAGTGGATTTAGCGAAGAAGCAATATTTAAGCAAGTAACCGGCGATGTTATGGTGTTTGATGCATGCCAAGTTCACGCTAGTTGTCAGCCAGCAGGAACAAGTACACACTGGATGAAAAACGGTATGAACATCCAATTTTACAAAACAGTAGATAAATAAAGTTAGTAAACAATAATGTTTATGACAGTAACCCACTATATCTATAAAGGAGAACTATAATGTATCACACAGAATCAATGATTACAATGATGGAAGACATGCAACGCCAAGCATCAGAGATGGAAAGAAATGTTAAAGACATGATGGAAATGGAAGGTAGGTCTTGGGGCATCGAACTTGATAAAAGAAAAAATGCACGTGAATTAATGCATATGTTAGCAGAGCATCAAGCAACAGCAGAACCAATTGCAATGACTTGGGCATATGTACCAGAAGCTGACCATGACATGGCACCTACTGAATGGGATAACTCAATGCACTCACCATGGGAAGGCGCAACTGGCGAAATGCTAACTGAAGCTGACTTATGGCACGAAGATGACCATAACAACGCCTAATCATTACATTTAAGCAAAAAGGTGTCTGTATGGCACCTTTTTTATTAGCAGAAAGAAACTCAAATGACCAAGATCACAGATCTAAGTGACCAAGATTTACATTATATGGAGAGACTATTGGGAAGAGAATTTGCAAAAGAATTAGATCAAGGTAAAAATTGGAATACTAATTATACGCATAAGCCAATAGGAAAAGCTAATCAAATACGAACCTGTATTAATGCTGTTCGAAGTTTAAGGCAATCTAATAGACTAAAATCAGAAAAATGGTAAGCTAACCATATGGTTGTTAGTCGTTGGAGGTAAATACAAGTGGTTGCAATATACCACAACATGTAGTATAATATAACATTAAACATTCACACTTTCGGATCAATTATTACTATGACAGCTCCAACATACATGGATTATTCAGCAACAACACCGGTAGACCACCGAGTTGCAGCAAAAATGGCAGAGTGCCTATCAATAGAAGGCACATTTGGAAACCCGGCATCACGCTCACATTATTATGGGTGGCAAGCCGAAGCGGCAGTAGACAAAGCACGTAAACAAGTAGCAGATTTAGTAGGAGCAGACCCTAAAGAAATAGTATGGACTTCTGGCGCCACTGAATCAAACAACTTAGCACTTAAAGGCATTGCACACTTTTACAAAAAGAAAGGCAAGCATATTATTACGCTAAAAACAGAACA
>TARA_R110001606_G_scaffold261206_12_pt1 | contig 25735 bp, 22 predicted proteins | sample TARA_R110001606 | Tara Oceans TARA_R110001606 (sample SAMEA4398315) | marine metagenome | biome: Polar Biome; feature: [SRF] surface water layer (ENVO:00010504); material: water (ENVO:00002006), including particulate matter (ENVO:01000060) such as... | depth 5 m
TAAGCGTCGAACAGTTTGCCCGGGTTCATCACGTTGTTCGGATCGAATACATTTTTCACCGCTTTCATGCAGGCGATTTCTTCCGGGCTGCGTGAGTAGTGAAGATACGGCTTCTTGGTCATGCCAACGCCGTGCTCCGCGGAAATCGAACCGTTGTACTTTTCGACGATTTCGAACACCCACTTGGAGACGTCGCCGCATTTTTTGAAAAAGTCTTCCTTGGCCAGGTCGGCGGGTTTGAGAATGTTCAGGTGCATGTTGCCGTCGCCGATGTGGCCGAACCAGACAATCTCAAAATCCGGGTACGCATCACGCACCACCTGATCCACGTCTTCGACAAAGCGCGGTACTTTGGACACGCTCACCGAGATGTCGTTTTTGTAAGGTGTGTGCGGGGCGATCGATTCGGAGATGCGTTCGCGCAATTGCCAGAGTTGATCGAGCTGCTGCAACGACTGGCTCATGACGCCATCAAGCACCCAGCCCTGCGCCACGCAATGTTCGAAGATCGCCATGGCCCGGTCGGCGGTGTGCTCGGAGAGCTGTTCGAACTCCAACAGACAGTAGAACGGGCATTCGCTTTCAAACGGCCGGGCGACCCCGTGTTCGAGCACATGGGCCATCGCTTTGTCGGAAAAAAACTCGAACGCGGTCAGGTCGATTTCCTGCTGGAAGGCGTGCAGTACCTTCATTACCTCGCCGAAGCCGGGCACGCCGAGCACCAGGGCGGTCAGATCGCGTGGCGCCCGGGCCAGGCGCACGGTGGCTTCCACCACGAAGCCCAGGGTGCCTTCGGAGCCGATAAACAAATGCCGGAAGTCGTAGCCGGTGGCGTTCTTGATCAGGCCCTTGTTCAGCTCCAGCAACTCGCCACGGCCGGTCACCACTTTCAGCCCGGTGATCCAGTCGCGGGTCATGCCGTAGCGGATCACCTTGATGCCACCGGCGTTGGTGTTGATGTTGCCGCCAATCTGGCTGGAGCCGGCGGAGGCAAAATCCACCGGGTAGAACAGGCCTTTTCCCTCGGCGAACTCCTGGAGCTGCTGGGTGATCAGGCCGGGCTGCACGGTGACCGCGCGGTCGTACTCGTTGAAATCGAGCACCCGGTTCATGCGGTCGAACGCCACCACCACTTCGCCGTTGGCGGCCACCGCCCCGGCGGACAGCCCGGTACGGCCGCCGGAGGGCACCAGATGCAGGCCGTGTTCGTTGGCGATCTCGACGATCTGCTGCACTTCCTCGATGGTCTCCGGCAGCGCCACGGCGCTGGGTGCCGGTGCCCAGACCTTGGTCCAGTCGACACCGTATTGCTGCGCGCTCTGCGCGTCGGTGAGGCAGCGTTTGCCGAGCAGCTCGGTCAATTGGGCCAGGGCGGCGTGGGCTAAGGCGGTCATCGGCAGCTCCAAATATGCTCAACACGAGATGAGCGGAAGTCCCGCTCGGGGTGGGTCTATTCCAGGGCGCGCTATGATACCATACGCGCCCATTTAACCGGCTACAGAGACCCGCCCCATGGCCAATACCTCTCTTGAGAAGGACAAGATCCGCATTCTTCTGCTCGAGGGCATCCATCAGAACTCGGTGGATAATCTCAAGGCCCACGGCTACACCAACGTGGAGCAGGTGGCCACCGCCCTGACCGGCGATGACCTGAAGCACGCCATCAAGGACGCCCATTTCGTGGGCATCCGCTCGCGCACGCAGCTCACCGAAGAGGTGTTCGAAGCGGCCGAGAAGCTGATCGGGGTCGGCTGTTTCTGTATCGGTACCAACCAGGTGGATCTCAAGGCCGCGCTTAAGCGGGGCATCCCGGTGTTCAATGCGCCCTATTCCAACACCCGTTCGGTCGCCGAACTGGTGATCGCGCACACCGTGAACCTGATGCGCGGCATTCCCGAGCGCAATGCTTCCGCTCACCGTGGCGGCTGGCTGAAGTCCGCCAAGGACAGCTACGAAATTCGCGGCAAAAAGCTGGGCCTGGTCGGTTACGGCAACATCGGCGCTCAGGTGTCGGTGCTCGCCGAGTCGATGGGCATGAAGGTCTATTTCTACGATGTGGTCGCCAAGCTGCCGCTGGGCAACGCCACCCAGGTGCACAGCCTCAATGAGCTGCTCGGCCTGGCCGATGTGGTCAGCCTGCACGTGCCGGACACCGCCGGCACCCGCTGGATGATCAAGGAAGAGCAGATTCGGGCGATGAAGCCGAAGAGCTACCTGATCAACTACGCCCGTGGCAAGGTGGTGGACATCGACGCGCTGGCCGCCGCCATTAAGGACGGCCACCTGTTGGGTGCCGCCATCGACGTGTTCCCCGAGGAGCCGAAAGGCAACGACGATGAATTCGTCAGCCCGCTGCGCGAATTCGACAACGTGATCCTGACCCCGCACATCGGCGGCTCCACCCAGGAAGCCCAGGAAAACATTGGCACCGAGGTGTCCGAGAAGCTGATTCGTTATTCCGACAATGGCTCCACCCTGAGCGCGGTGAATTTCCCGGAAGTGGCGCTGCCGTCGCATCCGGACATGGATCGGCTGCTGCACATCCACAAGAACATTCCCGGCGTGCTCAGCCAGATCAACGCGGTGTTTTCCGACAACGACATCAACATCGGTGGTCAGTACCTGCAAACCAACGAGGACATCGGCTACGTGGTAATCGACGTCAACAAGGGTTGCAGCCAGCTGGCGATCGAGAAGCTGCGCACCATCGAGGGCACCATCCGCACCCGGGTGCTTTTCTAAGCCGTCGATGGCTCGACAATAAACCGGTGCCGGGCTACCTTGCCGGCACCGGTTTTTTTATTGGTTCACCGTGGATTGGCGGGTGTGCTCTGAGTTGCCCCGGGGTGGGCCGACTCTCGAAGAGTGAAAAAGAGTCACGAAGAGCCACGAAGAGTTTGTTTAGGGCGGGCCGGAACGGCCCTGGAGCCAGGGAAGTCTTGCATCGATGCGAGTGCTGATCCGCAACGTGGTGTTGTGCGTGTGTTTGGCCACGCTGCTGGCCGGCTGCGCCACCCGTTCGCTGTTCCAACCCTACCCAAGCCAGGCGCAAAGCTGGAAGAGCACGCTGGGGCCGAGCGGCGGGGCGAGCGCCATAAAGCGTCTTCAGGACGGCGCGCAAAGCCGTGATGGGGTGCTCTATTTGCAGGAGCTGGGGCGGGTGGAGCAACTGGCCGGCGATGACCGGGCCAGCCGTGATGCCTTCGCCGGGGCCTTCGTGCATTACCAGCAAAATGACGAGGCGGCGCGTCTGCGCGCTTCGTCGCTGGTGTCCAATACCGGCGCCCTGCTGATCAACGACAACGCCCGCCCCTACGTTGCCCCGGACTATGAGCGGATCTATGCGCACGCTTACCAGGCGTTGAATTACTGGGCCGATGGCGATGTCACCGGCACCGCCGTGGAGCTGCGCGCCGCCGCCAACGAGCAGCGGGTGGCGGCCGACCGCCGCGACGGCGAGATCGCCGACGCCAACAGCGACGTGGACGATCTTGATCTGTCCCGCTACCAGGGCTATTTCGAGGGCCTGGACGCCGCCGCCGGCCGCGTTAAGGCCAGTTTCCAGAACGCCTGGACTTTCTATCTGTCAGCGTTGTTCTGGGAAGCCCATGGCGAATACAACGATGCCCTGGTGGATTATAAGAAGGCGCTGGAGATCCAGCCGGATCTGGATTTCATCAAGGAAGACGTGCAGCGCGTATCCCGGTCGCTGGACGGCGCCCGGCCGCTGCGCGGCCAGGGCCTGGTGGCGGTGTTGTTCGAACAGGGCTTCGTGCCCGAGCGGCAGCCGCTGAGCCTGCCGATTCCCACGCCGCACGGCATTTTCGTGGTGTCGTTCCCGACCTACGGCCTGCAGGGCAAGCCGGCGCCCTACCCGCTCACGGTGCGCGCCGGCGCGCTCGAGTCGAAAACCCGGGTGCTGGCCGATGTCGGCGGCCTGGCGGCCAAGAACCTGCGCGAACAGGTGCCCGGGCTGTTGTTGCGGCAAACCCTGCGCGCCACCACCAAGTACAACCTGCAGAAAAAAGCCAACGATGACTTCGGGCCAGTGGGCGCACTGTTTACGCAGTTGTTCAACGTGGTCAGCGAGCAGGCGGATCTGCGTGGCTGGTTGAGCCTGCCCGCCTACGGCCAGGCCACCCGTCTGTTGCTGCCACCGGGGCAGCAAACGCTTATATTGAGCACACCGGGGGGCAGTGCTACGTTGACCGTGCCCGTGGTGGAAGGGGGGCTTACCGTGATTCATGTGGCGGCCCCGCCCGGTCGCCTGTTGACCCGCGTTCTACCCGTTCAGGAGGGAGCTCTATGACGCGCCTGCTTTATACCTTTAATGCGCTGTTGCTGGCGGCGCTGCTGGCCGGCTGTTCGGCCAGCAACATGGCCCAGCTGCAGGATTCCGACGACGGCGAAAGCCTGGTGGTGCATTCCAACAACAGCCTGTTGGGCAACCGCCTGTCGGTGGAGGAGATCCGCCGCAAACGCGTCGGTGATCTGCTCTATGTGCAGGCGACACTGGAAAACGGCTGGAAGTTTGAACTGGACTTCCAATACAAGATCAAATGGTTCGATAACGACGGCTTCGAAGTGGCGCCGGAGTCGCAGCCCTGGCGGCAACTGGTGATGGCCGGCCGCAGCCAGAACAATATTCAGGCGGTGGCGCCCAACGCCAGCGCGGTACGTTTTGAAATCTGGGCGCGCGAATAATGCCGCGTGCCATCATTAAGGAGACAGGAATGGTTCGCGTACTTTCAATGGTGGTGCTGGGCCTGGCCGTGCTGGTTTCCGGTTGTGCTTCCCGGGTCAATTACGGCGACGCCCAGGCGCGGGAAACGGTGACCACCGATTTCGGCTCCACCGATCTGCAGATGATCGCCGCCAAGATGGTCGATGACATGATGGTGTTCCCGCCGATCGTGGCGATTACCCAGAGCCGCCGCCCGGTGATGTTCGTGGATCAGGTCAAGAACAAGACCAGCGAGCACATCGACACCGAGTCGGTGACCGACACCATTCAGAGCAAACTGATCAACTCCGGTAAGTTCCGCTTTGTCGACATGACGGTGGTGAACAAGGTGCGTCAGCAGCTGGAATACCAGCAGGATTCCGGCATGGTGGACCAGTCCACGGCGACCCAGATGGGCCGTCAGATCGGCGCCGAATTCATGCTTTACGGCAACCTTTCCTCGATCGTGAAGCGCGACGACAGCACCAAGGACGTCTACTACAAGTTCACGCTCAAGATGCTCAATATCCAAACCGGCATCATCGAGTGGTCCGGCGAAAAAGAAATTCGCAAGACCCGCAAACGTACCCTGTTCGGGCTCTGATCCACCGCGTGTCTGATTGATCGACTGATTCGTCGAGAGACAGGGGCGCCATCGGCGCCCCGCCAGGGAGGTCCCACCATGTTCAAGCGCTTGTGTTTTGCCGCCCTGCTGGTTGTCGGCGTGTTCGCCGGCGCCGCCTACGCGGCCACCGCCACCACCGAGGTCAGCGCCCGGGGTTACGGTGAAACCCCACAGCAGGCTCTTGCCGAGGCGCTGGTGGCGGCGGTGCGCCAGGCCGGTGGCGTGACGCTCTCGGTGAACCCGGATTTCCGCCGCCAGGTGGCCAACTGGGCGATCCAGCGTGACGGCGACGCCAGCACCTGGATCGGCAGCAGCACCTCGGTGGCGGAGCCACGGCTGCCCACCCTGGGCAGCCTGGAGAGCTATCAGGTAACCGCCATGCAGCAGGTCGACGACGCCCTCTGGCGCGCTGATGTGAAGGCCCGCGTGCTGAGCGTCAAAGCGCTCGGTCCGGCCCGCTCGCATCTGCCGGCGGTGGTGGTGGCGCCGTTCCAGAGCCGGGCGGCCAGTTATCAACTGGGTAAGGTCAGGATTGAGGCCGCCGAAGCGCGCCGGCGCCTGCAGGCGGATCTGGTCGAGGCGTTCGCGCAGTCCGGCCGCTTCCGGGTACTGGACCGCGCCAACCTGGCGGTGCGCGACGAAGAGCTGGCGATCCTGGCCGAGGGCAGCACCGAACCCGCCGAGCTGGTGCGCCTGGGCAAGAGCAAGGGCGCCGACCTGGTGCTGGTGGGCACCATCGAGGATTTCGACATTGGCGATGGCGAGCGCGAATTCTACGGCGCCAAATTTCAGGGTTACGAGCCGCGCATCCGCGTTCGTTATCGATTAATCGATGTGGCCAGCGGTGAAATTCTCAGCGCCGATCTGTTCGACTGGCAGCGCTCCGAGGCCAGCGTGCGCGAGATCGCCCGGCAACAGAACATCGATGAATGGAACCACCCGGAACGTATTGGCGATGTGATTTATCCGCAAATCGCGCGGGCCATCGCCGGCACGGCCACCGATGTGCTTTACCCGGTGCGTGTGCTCAAGGTGGCCGGTGACACCGTCTATCTGAGCCAGGGCCAGGGGCGCCTGGAGCAAGGTCAGGAGCTGGTGGTGCGCCGCCCCGGCGAAACGCTCAAGGACCCGGACACCGGTCTGGACATTCGTTTGGAAAGCCCTGCCCCGGCGACCCTCGAAGTCACCGAGGTGCGCCCGGATTACGGGCTGGCCCGCATCACCGCGGGCGAAGGCTCGCCACAAGCCGGTGACCCGGTGCGCCAGCCGGACAACCGCTCTTCGGCGCGCCCGGCCGCCGCCGGTCACCCGATGACGCCGGGCTCCTCGGAAGCGCCGATCCGCTGGAACGATTGAACCCTGGCCCCATGACCGGCGCCTCAGGCCGGCCGCGCGGTGCGGCACGCAGGGTAACGGCCGCACACCCAAAACCGATCGCTGCCGCTGGCATGCCGGACATTGCGCTGTGTCATCCTGGCGCCACAGGTGGGGCAGGCCCGGGTGGGCTCGGCGTCGACCAACGGCGAGGGTCCGCGCTCTGGCTCTGGCTCTGGCTCTGGCTCTGGCTCGGGCGTGGGTGTGTCCGTGGTGGGTAACGGCGCGCCGCTGGGCATTGCCGGCAAATGCATCATCAGCATTTCGCGTATCTGTTGCATCGCGTAGCCGGTGCGTGCCGGCACCCGGATCAGTGGCAGGCCGGCGTCGCGGGCCGCGGATTCCACCAGTTGGTCACGCTCGCGGGTTCGCGGGTTCTGGTGGGAGCCATCGTCGAGCTCCACCGCCACCAGGGGGCGGCTGTCGTCCGCCGAGCAGATCAGAAAATCGAAATGTTTGGCGGAGATGCGGTTGAACAGCCGCCACCATTGGCCGCGGTCGCGTTGTTCGGTTGGCGTCAGCACATCGGCAATGCGTACTTTCGCCATCACCAACCCCTGCTCCGCCACCGCTCGCCGTAGCACTTGGTAGAAGGACCACTCCGCCCGGCTCAGCAAGGTGTCGCGGCGCTGGTAAAGGGCCGTGGTGGCGGCGGCACCGCGCCGGCGCCGCCACCGGATCAGGGTGATCAGTAGCACCAGCACCAGCAGTGCAATCAGAAGGTAGAGGGGCATCCTGAATGTCCTTGTCGTTTTCCCTGGCGGTGACCATGATCGCGGCCATATCGTATCCAGCCTGAACAGGCCCTAGTATAAACACAATCCGGTTTGGCGCCCGCGTGGCCCCCTGGGCCGGGCTTCATTGTTGATCAAAGGAATACCAATGAGTGGTTTTTTCCCCCAGGCCCTGGCCTTGCTGGCGGCGGCGGTGTTGCTGTTGCCCCTGTTCCAGCGTCTCGGCCTGGGCAGCATCCTGGGTTATCTGGTGGCCGGCATCGCCATCGGGCCATTGGGGCTGGGGTTGATTCCCGAAGCGGAGCAGGTGCTGCATTTCGCCGAGCTGGGCGTGGTGATGATGCTGTTTCTGGTCGGTCTGGAGCTGGCGCCCAATCAACTGTGGGCGCAGCGTAAGCGGCTGCTTGGGCTGGGCATGAGCCAGATGCTGCTGAGCACCGTGTTGCTGTGCGGCTTTTTCTGGATCTGGGGCCAGTCATGGCAGCCGGCGCTGGCGGTGGGGGCGACCCTGGCGCTGTCGTCCACCGCCTTCGCGGTGCAGATGCTGGTGGAGACCAATCAGCTGGGTACCTCCCAGGGCCGCAATGCCTTTTCCATTTTGCTGTTTCAGGATCTGGCGGTGATTCCGCTGTTGCTTCTGCTGCCCGCTTTGGCTGGCAATAGCGCGGGCGTCGAGCAGCCCAACCTGGGCCTGGGTGTGCTGGCGCTGGTGTTGATGGTGCTCGCCGGCCGGTATCTGCTTAACCCCTGGCTGGGCTGGTTGGCCAAGCTGCACAACCGGGAACTGATGACCGCCACCGCCTTGCTGTTGGTGCTCGGCGCCGCCGAATTGATGGAGCTGCTGCATCTGTCCATGGGGCTGGGGGCGTTCGTGGCGGGCATGCTGCTGGCCAACTCCCCCTATCGGGAACAACTGGATACCGACATTCAGCCCTTCAAAGGTCTGCTTCTGGGGCTGTTTTTTATTGCCATTGGCATGACCATGGACCTGCATCTGCTGGTGCAGGCACCGCTCGCCATCGCTTTGCTGGGCGTGTCGCTGTTGGCGATCAAGACCCTGGTGCTGGTGGTGATCGGTCTGGTGATGAAAGTACGGCTGCGCAACGCCGTGCTGTTTGGCCTGCTGCTCAGCCAGGGCGGCGAGTTTGCGTTTGTGCTGTTTACCCAGGCACGGGGGCTGGGCCTGCTCGACGCAGAGACGGTGGGCCGGCTTAATCTGGTGGTGGCGCTTTCCATGGGCGCCACGCCGCTGCTGCTGAAGCTGGTGCGGCGTTTGTGGCCCGAGGCCCGGCCCAGCGATGCGCGCAGCATGGACGATGAACCGGCGCCGCACGGCGAGCCCCAGGTGATCGTCGCCGGCTTCGGCCGTTTCGGGCAGATCATCGGCCGTATTCTGGTCAGCCGCCGCATTCCTTTCACGGCGATGGATTCCAACCCGGATCACATCGACACCGTGCGCCGGTTTGGCAATGAAGTGTATTTTGGCGACGTCACCCGGTTGGATTTATTACAGAACGCCGGTGTCGAGCACGCGCGGGTGATGGTGCTGGCGATCGATGATGTGGACGCGTCGCTGCGCGCCGCGCGGCTGATTCGCGAGCATTTTCCCGATCTGATTCTGATCGCCCGGGCGCGGGATAGACACCACGCCTACTCGCTGATGGCCGAGGGCATCGAACACGTGGTGCGTGAAACCCTGGATTCCAGTCTGCGCGCCGCCCAGGTGACGCTCACCCAGATGGGCGTGCCGGAGACCACCGCCATTGATCTGGTGCGCACCTTCCGCGATGTGGACGAACGCTTGCTGCGCGAGCAGTTCGCCCACCGCGACCAGCTCGACAAACTGATCGAGCTGTCCGCGCGTGGCCGTGAAGAGCTGTCTTCGCTGCTGGACGCCAGCCGTGACGGTAAGGACTAAGGCGCCAATCAGGACTTACAACCGCAGGTTGTTCAGGCCCTTGCGGATGCCGCGCTCCAGCACCGGTTTCACCAGGCCGCCGACCAGTGGCAGTTTACCTTCGAAGACGATGGTGTAACGCAGCCGCGAACCGTTGGCGGTTTCCGAGAACAGCATTTCGCCGTGGTGATTCTTCAGCGGGCTGCCCCGGGTAATCTGGTACTCAATGCGCTGGTCCGGTTCGAACACCGTCACGGTTTCCTGGAACGGCGCGGCCAGTGGCAGGGACAACTCACGCACCGAGCCGACCCCATTGGCCTGCGGCTCGCCGTCCTGGATGCGCCGGACCTTGGCGGGGGCGAACAGCACGGAGAGATTCTCGTGTTGGCTGAGGTAGTCGAACAACGCCGACACGGTGAACGGAAATTCCTTATCGATCTCAATGCGTTGCAAGCCCATGGCCGCTCCAGTCTGATTGGCGAAGGCTGAGTCTGCGGGGCGCGCGCCCCGCTGAACAGGTCCCGACAGGCCAGAGGGTGTTACTTTTCGGTCACCGCTTGCGGATCATTCGTGGCCTTGTTGGCGGCTCGTGGCACGGCGACCCGGGCGGCGCCAATGGCGCGCGGGTCACTGGCGGCGGTGACCCGGCCGTTGTCGGTGTGCCACAGAATCGCCTGCATATTGCCGTAGGCGCGCCCCACGGAGACCACTTTATGGCCGCGCAGGCGCAGGCTTTTCGCCGCCGGCGAATCCATGAACGCGGGTTCGGCTTCCACTTCGTCGGGCAGATACTGATGGTGGAAGCGCACACGTTGCACCCAGTCGTCCACCGGCTTGCCGGCGGCGGCTTCCATCACGCCGAGCATCACCATGGAGATGATGCGGCTGCCACCGGGGGTGCCGAGAATCGCGACCCGATCTTTGAATTCCACGAAGGTGGGGGTCATGGAAGACAGCGGCCGTTTGCCCGGGGCGATGGCGTTGGCCTGGCTGCCGACCAGGCCATAGGCGTTGGGGCTGCCCGGCTTGGCGGAGAAATCGTCCATTTCGTTATTGAGAATCACGCCGGTGCCGGCGGGCATGAAGGCGCTGCCAAACGGCAGGTTAATGCTCAGGGTGGCGGCCACCCGGTTGCCGTCCGCGTCGAGCACTGAAAGGTGGGTGGTGTGGAAGCCCTCCTCCACGCCCACCGGTTCCCCCAACTCGCTGCTGGGGGTGGCCTGGTCCAGATCAATGCTGGCGGCGCGCTGTTGGGCGTAGGATTTACTCAACAGGTTATCCACAGGCATTTGAACGAAATCCGGGTCGCCCAGATAGCGGGCGCGATCCTGATAGGCGCGCTTCATGGCTTCCACGGTAAGATGAGGAAGTAAGCCCTCACTTATCTCGCCGGCATTGAATTCACTGAGAATATTCAGGGCTTCCATCATAACGATGCCGCCGGAGGACGGCGGTGGCGCGCTCACCACCCGGCCACCGCGGAAGTGGCCGACGATCGGCGCACGCTCCTTGACCCGATAGTTGTCCAGGTCCTGTTCGGTCCAGATGCCGCCGGCGTCGCGCACTCCTTTGACCAGTTTTCTGGCCACCGCGCCTTGATAGAAACCGGCTCTTCCCTGCTCCGCGAGGGCTTGCAGAGTGCGTGCCAGATCCGGTTGGCGCACCCGGTAGCCGGCCGCCGGCACCTTGCCGTGATCCAGGAACACGGCGGCGGCGGCCGGGTAGCGGTTCAGCACGTCGACCCGGTAACCGGCCAGCGTGCGGTAGTGGTCTTCCACGTCGAAGCCGTCCCGGGCCAGACGAATCGCCGGGGCCAGGGTGGTGCGCAGGGGCAGCTTGCCGTAGTGCCGGGCCAGGTGAACGAACGCCGCCGCCTGGCCGGGAATGCCCGCCGCCAGCGGTCCGTTGATCGCCTTGTCGCGGATCACCTTGCCGTTGCGGTCCTGGTACATGTCGGCGCTGGCGGCCCCGGGGGCCATCTCCCGGGCATCCACCATGGTCTGTTTGCCGTCGCTCTGGCGATGCAACAACCAGAAGCCGCCGCCACCCATGCCCGCCGAGTAGGGCTCCACCACCGCCAGCGCGGCCGCCACCGCCACCGCCGCGTCGAAGGCGTTACCGCCTTGATCAAGGATCTCGAAACCGGCTTCGGTGGCCAGCGGATGGGCGCTGGCCACCGCGGCCCGACCCGGCGCCGGTGTCGCCTGGGCGGCCACGGTGAACAGCAGCGAGAGAGCGATCAACCAGCGCATAGGGTCTCCGGGAGCGATCGGGCGGCGTCAGCCGCCGCGTTGTTGCTTTTTCAGTTCCAGGGCTTCGACGACGTGCGCGGGCACGAAATTACGAACGTCGCCGTCCAGCAGGGCGATTTCACGAACCAGCGAGCTGGAAATAAAGGAAAGGTGCTCCGCCGGTGTCAGAAACACGGTTTCCAGCTCCGGGGCGAGCTGGCGGTTCATGTTGGCGAGCTGGAACTCGTATTCGAAGTCACTCACCGCGCGCAGGCCGCGCAGCAGAATGTTGGCTTCCTGGTCCCGGCAGAAGTGGGCGAGCAGCTTGGAGAAGCCCACTACCTTGACGTTGTCCAGGTGCCCGATGCTGTCCTCCACCAGTTGGACGCGCTCATTGACGGAGAACAATGGCCCCTTTTTTTCGCTGGCGGCCACCGCCACGATCACCTCGTCGAACATCTTCGCGGCCCGCTCGATCAGATCCTTGTGGCCGTTGGTGACGGGGTCAAAGGTGCCTGGATAAACAACACGGTTGGTCATGCTCGGCTCGCTTTGTCCAATTTCAGAGGGCGCAAGCATAACGCAACTGGCGGAGCGAATCAGGCCCCGGCGGTATTTCCCACTGGCGGCGGCCGGGCGGTGCGCCCCGGCAATCGGCGTGAGGCCGGCTCAGGCGTTGTTCGCCACCGGTTTGAGCCGATCCGCCAGGGCACTGGCGTTGCGGGCGCTGAGGCCGTAAATGGTCAACTGCGGGTTGACGCCCAGGCTGGTGGGAAAGACCGAACCGTCGAACACGTAGAGGTTTTCCAACTGGCGGTGGCGGCCGTGGCTGTCCACCACGCAGTGTTGTTCGTCCTCGCCCATGGCGCAGCCGCCCATCACGTGGGCGCTGCCCAGCGCCACTTCCAACGGCTGGTAGGCGAGATCCTTCATGCCTTGCCGGGCCGCTTTCCAGCTCGGGTAATAGGGGGCGCGAATGTGCCCCGGGCGCACCCGTTCAGCGCCGGCGGCGAACTGCATTTCCACCTGGCTGTGCAGGCTGCGCCGGGCACCGTCCAGCAGGTAGTCGCTGAGCGGGTAATCGAGCACCGGCTCGCCGTTGTCGCGCAGCTCCACGGTGCCGCCCACGCTGTCGTCGTGGAAACCGTCGCGCAGCAGGGCAATCGATGCGGCGGTGCGTGGCAGCTCGGTGATGCGCTGGCGGGCCTCCTCGCCGACGCTGCCCAGCAGGGCGGCGGTCAGGCCCGGGTGCAGGGGCATCATTTCCAGCTTGTAGCCGGCCGGGCCAGCGACGCCCTCGGCGAAGGTGAACTGGTCCGAGTGCAGGGATTGCGGCGCCCCATAAAAGGGCGCGATGTCGCGGCCGTAATGGCCGAACGCGAAACTGGTGACGTGCAGGAAGGTGCGCTTGCCGACCCGGCCGTTGGGATCGGGCGCCTCCGAGCGCATCAGCAGGGCCGGTGTCTGGATGCCGCCGCCGGCGGCGATCACGGTGGCCGCCTTGAGCGTCAGGGTGGCGCCGGTGGGCTGCTTGTGCTGATCCAGGGGTCGCACTTCCACCGCGCTGACCTTGCCGCCGTCGTGGATCAAGCGATGGGCCTGGGCGCTGTGGATCAACGTGGCGCCGGCCTCCATGGCCGCCGGCAGGGTGGTCACCAGCATCGATTGCTTGGCGTTGGTCGGGCAGCCCATGCCGCAGTAGCCGATGTTCCAGCAGCCGCTGACGTTGCGCGGAATCACCGACCAGTCCCAGCCCAGCGCCTCGCAGCCGCGTTTGATGATGTCGTTGTTGGCGTTGGGCGGCATTTGCCAGGGGTGCACGCCGAGGCGTTTTTCCATGCGCTCAAACCAGGGGTTCAGAGCGCTTCGCCCGGTGCCCTGAACGCCGTATTGCCGTTGCCAGAAATCCAGGGTTTGTTCGGGGGTGCGAAAGCTGGAGGTCCAGTTCACCACCGTGGTGCCGCCCACGGTGCGGCCTTGCAAAATGGTGATCGCGCCGTCCTTGGTGGCGCGCAGGGCGCCCTCCTGATACAGGTGGCGATAGGCGTCGCCCTCGTCGAGATTGAAATCCCGCGAGGAGCGCAGGCGCCCGGCCTCGACCAGAATCACCTTAAGGCCGCGCTGGCTGAGGATCTCGGCGCTGACACCGCCGCCGGCGCCGGTGCCGATGATCACCACGTCCGCTTCCAGGGTGCGGTCGCGGGTTTGTTGGGCGCCGTCGATCACCTGCCAGCGCTGGTCGGCATTTTCCCACGGGTCGCGGATGTTGCGGATTTCAAGTTTGGACAGGTCTGGCGTAGAGAGGTCTGGCATGACCCGCGCTCCTCATTGCTGTTATTGGCTGCGCATGGCGGTTATTGGCTATGCACAGCTGTTATTCGCTGCGCATGGCGGTTGTTCGCCGCGCTGTTGTTGTTATCCGCTTGCACAGCGGTGGTTCGCGCCACGGCAATCAGGCGTTGCCGGTGCGCGGTGGGCCCGGGTAGCCGGTGCTCAAGGCGGCTTCCGGGGTGACGTACCAGGCCATGCCGAGCGGCTGGGTGAGCCCTTTAAAGGCGAGCTGGGCGAAGCCTTCCTTGCTCTGCCACTGCGCCAGGGTAGCGGCGAGTTCGGTGTCGCTCTGATCGGCGAACGCGGCCCAGGTGCCGGTCAGCCACCAGCGCGCGGCGCCCAGTTGCAGCAGGTCCATCAGTTGGAACAACTGATCCCGGGTGCCGGCGTAGCCGCCTTCCAGCAGGCGATCAAAGGCGTGCAGGGCGTCGTCGGCGGTGGCGCCGGGTACCGCCGCCAGGCCGCCGCCAAGCACCGGTTTGACCAGCGGCCGCAGCAGGCTGACGTCGTTGTCGCGCAGGTGGGCAAAGCCGGCGGCCGGGGTGTCGCTGCGGCTGCAGCCGGTGAGCAGCGGTGTCAGCGCGGCGCCGCTGGCGAGCGCTGCGCTGCCCCAGAAGCCGAGCTTGAGAAAACCACGGCGGCCTATGCCGCGGCGGTCGGCACCGCGCCGGTCGATTCCCTGGTCCATAAACGTAGACTCTGTTTCGTTATTGTTGGTATACGGCCGCCGGTTGGGGCGGCCGTCGCCGGTCTATTTCAGCAATAGCTTGTAGACCAGTTTCTGCATGCCACGGCCATAGGGAGGCAGGATGTGCTTGGTGGCGTTCATCTTGCCTTTCTTGTACACGCCCTTGGCTTTGGAGAAGGTCAGAAAACCTTCCTGGCCGTGGTAATGGCCCATGCCGGAGGGGCCGACGCCGCCGAACGGGATATCGTCCACGCCCACCTGGGTGATGGTGTCGTTGAGGCAGACGCCGCCGGAATGGGTTTCATGCAGCACCCGCTGGCCGTTGTCGGCGTTCCAATCGAAGTAGTACAGGGCCAGCGGCCGGGGGCGTTCATTGACGTAGGCAATGGCGTCGTCGAGGGTTTTGTAGGGCACCACCAGCATGATCGGCCCGAAGATTTCATCGTGGGCGATTTTCATCTCGTCGCTGACGTTGAGCACCAGGGTGTGAGGGATTTTGCGGCTGTTGCTGAAATCCTCGTTGGCGGGATTGATCTCCACCACGCGCGCGCCTTTGTCGTTGGCCTCTTGCAGGTAGCCGGTGAGCCGCCGGTGCTGGCGTTCGTTGATGATGCTGGTGTAATCGGGGTTGTCGAGCATGGTCGGGTAGTGCTTCGCCACCTGGGATTTCCAGGCGTCCACGAACTCCTCGACACGCTGCTCCGGGCAGAGGATGTAATCCGGGGCCACGCAGGTCTGGCCGCTGTTCAGGCATTTGCCGAAGGCGATGCGCTCAGCGGCGTCCTTCATGGGAAAATCCTGGCCGATGATGCACGGGCTCTTGCCACCCAGCTCCAGGGTCACCGGTGTCAGATTCTCGGCGGCGGCGCGCATGATGTGCTTGCCCACCGAGGTGGAGCCGGTGAACAGCAAATGATCGAAAGGCAGGCTGGAGAACGCCGCCGCCACTTCGACCTCGCCGTTGATCACCGCCACGTGCTCCTCGGCGAAGGTTTTGCCGATCAGCTCTTCGAGCAAGGCGCCGGTGCGCGGCGTCGATTCGCTCATCTTGATCATCACCCGGTTGCCGGCGGCCAATGCCGAGAGCAGCGGGCCAATGGCCAGATACAGCGGGTAGTTCCAGGGCACGATGATGCCGACCACGCCGAGCGGCTGGTATTCCACCCACACCTTGCCCGGCCACTGGGCGGCGCCGACCTTGCGCTTGGCGGGCTTCATCCATTTGCTCAGATGCCTGGCGTGGTATTTGATGCCCTCCACGCTGGTGAGCAGCTCGGCGAGCTTGGTTTCATCGGCGGAGCGGTTGCCGAAGTCCGCGTTAAGGGCCTCGATCCAGGCGTCCATGTTGTCCAGCAACATCGGTTTGAGTTGTTTGATGTGTTCGATGCGCTGGGCGGCACCGGGATAGGGCTGCCGGCGCGCCGCCGTCTGTTGGGCGGCGAACACAGCGCGCATGCGCTCGATGTGCTGGTTTTCGGTTTGGAGTTCCTTGATTTCGGCGACCATAATGCGCCTCCCTGGAAGCGTCGTTGTTATTCAGTGATTGATTAGCCACTCCAGGATTTTTAGAGTAAATACTCTAGAGGTCAACACTCCGTTTAACCACAGCGAAATTTGGCTCCATATGACCGGCACCAAAGCACGTATTCTGGACACCGCGCTGGCCCTGTTTAACCGTCATGGCGAGCGCAACGTCACCACCAATCATATCGCCGAGGCGCTGGGCATCAGCCCGGGCAACCTGTATTACCATTACCGCAATAAGGCGGCGATTGTCTCGGCATTGTTCGATCGCTATCAGGAGCGGCTGTTGGAGTGGCTGCCGGCGCCCAGCGGGCCGCTCACCTGGCAGGATAAAATGCGCTACTTCGAGGGGATTCTGGAATCCATGTGGCAAGGGCGCTTCCTACACCGGGACCTGGCGCACTTTCTGCTCCAGGACCCGGAGCTGCGGCGTCGTTATAAGACCTTCGTGGCCGCCAGCCTGGAGCGCGGCCTGTCGATCTACCAGGGCCTGCGCGACAGCGGTCTGATCGCCGCCAGCGACGAAGAGCTGCGCGGCCTGCTGATGAACACCTGGCTGCTGGCGGCATCCTGGCCGGGCTTTACCCATGGCCTGAATCCCGACGCCGCCGGCGATGAAAACCTGGACCGCGCCCTGCTGCGCCAAGGGGTCTACCAGATCATCTGCCTGGAAGCGCCTTACCTGCGCAACGAGGCACTGGATCACCTGGACGCCATGAAAAGCGAATATCGGGCCAGCGCCGCCACCGTGGACCTGTTGTTCACGGACGTCAGCGTGGCGCCCGGCGGTGAGTGACCGGCTGCCCAGGTGTGAATTGGCATAAGCGTTCCGGATGATTTATCGTATTTTGTAATAAAATTACCAAATTACGAGAAGTGTCCGACGGGAGCGGCTCTCAGGGATCATGGCCAAAACTGAAACCTCCGCCAGAAATGGCGCCTCCAGCACCACGCTTGCCAAGGCTTCGTTGTTGTTGCGCACGGTGGCACGCACCTTTCCCACCGGCGGCACCTTGTCGCGGATCGCCCGAGAAGTGGAGATGAACACCGCCACCACCCATCGTCTGCTCAGTGCGCTGGCCCACGAAGGGCTGCTCACCTTCGACCCCTATGTGAAAACCTATCAAGTGGGTTTCGAGTTGCTGCAGATCGCCGAATCCGCCCAGGCGGTGGCTCCGGATCTGCGTTTGCGCCACCGGCTGCGGCCGATGTTGGCGAAAATTGCCCGGCGCACCGAGGAATCCACTTATTTGTCGATTCGCTCCAATCAGGATTCGGTGTGCATCGACGTGGCCGAGGGCAGCTACCCGGTGAGCGCCAATACCCTGCTGGCCGGAGCACGACGGCCGCTGGGCATCGGCGCCGGCGCTCTGGCGCTTCTGGCGTTGCTGCCGGAAGCGGAAGGCGAGCGCATGTTACTGCGCAACCGGGACCGCTATGAGCGTTATTCCGGGATTACCCTGGACGAGGTCAAACAAGGCCTGGCGGAGTGCCGTCGGGATGGCTTCGCCTTTAATAACGGCCGCATCGTGCCGGAGGTGGCGGCGCTGGGCGTGGCGTTTCAGGTGCAGGACACCGGCCAATACGTGGCGATCAGCGTGGCGTCGGTGGTCTCGCGTATGAACCCCGAACGTCGGCAAATGGTGATCGAGGTAATCCGCGACGAAATCCGCTCTCTTCCGGATGTCATTTAATTCATTATTTTGCAAATAACTGCTTATAAGGAGCGTTTTAGAGCGTGCTCCCTTGCTAATTTTTCCCAATATACAAGAATATTTTATGTTAATGCGGGAAAACAAGTTGACTACCCCCTTGGCGCGAGACTAGCGTTTAAAGCTCCCGACGATGCCCCGGAAGCCGGCATCGCTGCGACGGGCGGGACGCCCAAAACAACAAGACCGTGGAGAACGCTATGATCGCTGTTACCGGATTACGCCGTGCCATCGCCGCCACCCTTCTGGGCGGCGCCGTTTCCTTGAGCGCCCCCGCCCTGGCGGAAGGCCTGCCCGACACCATGACCTGGTCAGCCTACGACGTGGGCTCGGCGGGTTACGCCGAGGCCTCCGCCATCGCCGACGCCTTCGGCAAGAAATACGGCACCCGCATTCGTATTCAGCCTTCCGGCTCGGCGATTGGCCGCCTGCAACCGGTGCTGTCCAAACGCGCGGACGTGGGCTTCCTGGCCACGGAGACCTTCTTCGCCGCGGAAGGCGTATACGACTTCTCCGCGCGCCGCTGGGGTCCCCAGGATCTGCGCGCGGTGGCGGGTCGGCCGTCGTCGTTCGGCATCTTTACCGCCGCCGATGCCGACATTCATAACCTCAAGGAACTCAAGGGCAAGCGCTTTGCCTACGTGGCCGGCAACCCGTCGATCAACGTCAAGTGCGATGCCTTTCTGGCGTTCGCCGGCCTCACCCGCGACGACGTCGACGCGGTGATGTTCCCCACCTACGCCAACGCCATGAGCTCGCTGGCCCGCAACGAAGCCGATGCCTCCTGCACCACCACCACCCCCAGCCATGTGTACGAGCTTGAGCAATCGCCCCGTGGCATTCGCTGGCTGGACATGCCCGCCGCCGATAAAGAAGGCTGGAAACGACTGCGTGAAGTCGCGCCGTTCTTCCAGCCCTACACCGAAACGGTGGGCGCGGGCATCAGCAAAGAGAACCCGGTGGACATCCTCGCTTACCGCTACCCGGTTCTGGTGGTGCGCGCGGACGCCAGCGAAGACGAGGTGTACGCCTTTATCAAAGCGCTGGATGAAACCTACGGCATGTACAAGGACGCCACCTCGGTAATGCCGCGCTGGGATCTGAAAGAATCCGGTGTGCCGGCCGCCGACGTACCGTTCCACAAAGGCGCGATCCGTTATTTGAAAGAAAAAGGCATCTGGACCGACGAAGCCCAGGCCTGGAACGACAAACGCACGCGCCGTTTGAACGTGCTGCTGGAAGCCTGGCCGAAAGCGGTGAAAGCCGGCGAAGGCAAAAGCGATGAAGAGTTCGCGAAAATCTGGGAGCAATACCGCACCAAGGCTTTGGGCACCCTGTGAGCCTGACACGGGGGTGGACGATTGCGCCCGCCCCCGCTGTTCTTTCCCCTCCGTCTTGTCCCCCTGACCATTGAGATTCGACCATGACTTCCTCTCTGGACGCTTCCGAAACCGCCGCGCCGGCGGCCGTGACGCCCACGCGGCTGCGTGGCGTGGCCTACTGGGTGCCGATGCTGTTGGGCACGCTGGGTTTGCTGATGGCGATCAACCAGACGTTCAATCTGGAGCTGCTCGGTTTCAAACCCCTCGGCAACGCCTATTTGTATTATCTGATCGGCCTGTTTCTGGCGGCCGCCTTTATTTGTTTTCCCGCCTGGTCCGGTGCCCGCGACCGGGTGTCCTGGTACGACTGGCCGTTGGCGCTGGCGGCGCTGATCAGTTGCGCCTATCTGGGCCAGCACGGCCTGGAGATGATTCAGCAGGGCTGGGAATTTTCCGCGCCGACGGAAGCCACCGTGACCTCGGCGGTGTTGCTGGTGCTGGTGCTGGAAGGCGTGCGCCGTTGCGGCGGCTGGCCCTTGCTGCTGGTGGCGCTGCTGTTTGGCAGCTATCCGCTGTACGCGGATTCGATGCCCGGTTTTCTGTGGGGCAATCAGTACGGCTTCGGTGAAACCCTGCGTGCCCACGTGATCGGCGTCGAGAGTGTGATCGGTATTCCCATGCAGGTGGTGGCGCAACTGGTGATCGGCTTCGTGGTGTTTGGCGCCGCGCTCACCGCCACCGGTGGCGGTGAATTTTTTATGCGCTTCGCCACTGCGCTGATGGGGCGCAGCCGTGGCGGCCCGGCTAAGGTGTCGGTGCTCTCCAGCGGTATTCTGGGCAGCCTGTCGGGCAGCGTGATTTCCAACATTCTCACTACCGGCCCGATCACTATTCCGACCATGAAAAAGACCGGCTACCCGGCCCATTACGCCGCCGCCGTGGAAGCCTGCGCCTCCACCGGCGGCACCTTGATGCCGCCGGTGATGGGCGCGGTGGCGTTTATCATGGCGTCGTTCCTGGGCGTTCCTTACTCGGAAATTATGATCGCCGCCTTCCTGCCCGCCCTGTTGTTCTATTTGGCGCTGCTGTTTCAGGTCGACAACTACGCCGCCCGGCGCGGCCTTAAAGGCATGCCCGAGGAAGAGATTCCCGACCTCAAGGAAACGCTCAAGGACGGCTGGCCATATCTGTTCAGCCTGGTGATGCTGATCTATATGCTGCTGGTGATGCGGCTGGAAGCTTACGCGCCCTATTACGCCACCGCGGTGCTGCTGGTGATCTCGCTGTTTAAACGCAACCATCGCATGAACGGCAAACGCGCCCTGGGCTTTATCAACGAGCTGACGCTGAGCGTTTCCAATCTGGTGGCGATTCTCGCCGGCATCGGCCTGGTGGTGGGCGGTTTGTCCTACACCGGCGTGGCCGGTGCCTTCTCCCGCGAGCTGTTGCTTTACGCCGACGGCAGCATTCCGCTGATGCTGGCGGCGGGCGCGGTGACCAGCTTCGTGCTGGGCATGGGCATGACCGTCAGCGCCTGCTACATTTTTCTCTCCATTCTTCTGGCGCCGGCGCTGGTCAATGCGGGGCTCAATCCGCTCGCCAGCCACCTGTTCATTCTTTATTGGGGCATGATGTCCTACATCACGCCACCGGTGGCGCTGGCGGCGATCACCGCCGCCGGGGTGGCCAAATCCAACGCCACGCGCACCGGCCTTTACGCCATGCGCCTGGGCGGCATTTTGTTTGTGTTGCCGTTTTTGTTCGTGATCAACCCGTCGCTGATCCTGCAGGGCGAGCTGGGGCCGATTCTGCTCTCCACCGTGACCGCGGTGACCGCCATCTGGCTGCTTGCCTCGGCCACCGAAGGTTACCTGTACAAGGTGGGCGTGCTCTCCCTTGCTCAGCGGCTGGTGGCGTTGTTGGCCGGCGCGGCCTTGATCTATCCGGAAAAAATCAGCGATCTGGTTGGCGTTTGTCTGCTGCTGCTGATCTATCTGGTGCACCGCTTTAGCAAAGGACCGGCGGCGCGGGCCACCGCGCGCGAGCCGTAGAGGATTTATTGTGATTAATAAAGAGTGTGAGTCGTTTCAGGCGGCGGTGGCCGACATCGCCGAGGGTGACGTGGTGATGATCGGCGGCTTCGGCAGCTCCGGTATTCCGGTGCGTCTGATCGATGCCCTGCGCCGCCACGGTGCCGGCAATCTGACCCTGATCTCCAACAACGCCGGCGCCACCGACGAAGATGTGGCGGTGTTGCTGGAGGCGCGGTTGGTGAGCAAGATCGTCTGCTCGTTTCCCCGTTCGGCGGGTTCGGTGTGGTTCGAGCGCCTCTATGAAGAGGGCGCCATCGAACTGGAGCTGGTGCCCCAGGGCACGCTGGCGGAACGAATCCGCGCCGCCGGCGCCGGCCTGGGCGGCGTTTATACGCCCACCGGTTACGGCACCCGCCTGGCGGAAGGTAAGGAAACGCGCCTGATCGACGGCAAGGGTTACGTGCTGGAAACGGCGCTGCACGCCGATGTGGCGCTGATCAAGGCCGAGCAGGGCGACGGCTGGGGCAACCTGCGCTACAACACCGCCGGGCGCAATTTCAATCCGTTGATGGCGATGGCGGCGCGCACCACCATCGCCGAAGTGGACACCATTGTGCCGGTGGGCCAATTGGACCCGGAGTGCGTTGCCACGCCGGGCATCTTCGTGGACCGGGTGGTGGCCCGGAAGGGGCAGCGACATGACGCGGCTTGAACCGGCGCGGATGGCGCAGCGCCTGGCACAGGACATTCCCGATGGCGCCTATGTGAATCTCGGCATTGGCATGCCGACGCTGGTGTCCAACTACGTCAGTGACGATCGCCAGGTGATTTACCACAGCGAGAACGGCATTCTCGGGGTCGGCCCGGCGCCGGCTCCGGGGCAGGAAAACACGGACCTGATCAACGCCAGCAAACAGTTTGTCACCTTGCTGCCCGGCGGCTGCTATTTTGATAACGCCGAGTCGTTCGCGATGATGCGCGGCGGGCACCTGGATCTGGCGGTATTGGGAGCGTTTCAGGTCGCCGCCAACGGCGATCTGGCCAACTGGGCCACCGACAACGATACGTTCCCACCGGCGGTGGGCGGCGCCATGGATCTGGCGGTGGGCGCCAGGAAACTGTTCGTGATCATGCGCCACACCACCAAGGACGGCGCTCCCAAGCTGCTCGACCAATGCACCTATCCGCTCACCGGAGCGGGCGTGGTGAAACGCATCTACACCGATCTGGCGGTGCTGGATGTCACCGATCAGGGGCTGCAAGTGCGAGAACTGCACGGCGACAATACCTTTGATCAGGTCCAGGCGTTGACCGGCACCCGCTTGCTGCCGGCCCGCGCCTGACGTGCCGGCTTCGCGGACCGTAGAAACGCGCCAGCGCGCACGCTCGTGGCTGACCTACCTGGCGTTGCTGGCCGGCATCATGCCGGCGTGGCCGGGCGTGTCGTTGCTCGGCACCGGCGCCGCCCTGGTGGCGGTGACGCTGGCCTGGCGCGAGCTGCGCATGGTGGCGCGGTGTTTGCTGACGCTGGTGGCGGTGTCCACGCTGGCGGCGCTGGTCTTGCAGCCGGCCACTCTGATCAGCGCAACCACCGGCATGCTTCGATTGACCGCCTTGATCGTCACCATGATGTTGCTGGCGGCACTGCTGAGTCGCTCGGCGGATTTGCAGCGCATTTCCACCGGGTTGTTTTCCGGTACTCCCTTGAAGCGTTACTACAGCATTACGTTTGGGACTGGCTTTTTGTCGGTGCCGCTCAATTTCGGTTCGGTGGGCATGATCGGCACCCTGGTTGGCGACCGCATTCGCAGTCACGGCGATTCCGCCATGGCGGGCAATGCCGCCCGTGGCATGTTGCGGGGTTACGGCGCTTCGCCGATGTTCTCGCCGCTGTCGATCTCGGTGGTCACCACCCTGATTTTCCTGCCGACGCTGCACAGTTGGGAATTGTTGGCGGTGAGCTTTCCGCTGGCGATGCTCTACCTGCTTGCCGGTGCTTTGTTCCGGGATCGCGAAAGCGGCCCGATGACACCAGTGGAGGGCGCCGGGGCGTTGTGGCCATGGCTGCGCTTCGCCGCCGTGGTGGGCGGCATCTGGGGCGGCGCGCTGTTGCTCAGCGCGCTCGCTGGTCTGGGTTATTCCAAGGCGGTCACCTTGAGTGGCCTGGTGGCGGTGATCTTGCTGATGCTGGCCCGTCGCGCCGCCGGCGATAAAGCGGGCTTGCCGACCATGGCGCCGCTGGCGAACGAGATCACCATCATGGGCGGCTCGGCTTTTCTTGGTGTCATGGCCAGCGCCGTGGTGCTGCATGTTATGGGCGGCGACATGGCGTTGCCGGGCTGGGGTTACCCGCTGGTCGCGTTCGTGGTGCCCTGGGTGTTTTTCGGCGCTGGCCTGCTGGGCTTGAACCCGATCATCGTCGGCACTCTGGTGGGCGGCGTGTTCGGGCCGATCTGGCCGCCGTCGGCGCACCTGGCGCTGGCCGTGGCGATGGTGTGCGGCTGGGCGCAGAGCGCCGCCGGCACGCCCTACTCGGCCAACTCCCTGCTGTTGGAGCGGCTTACCGGCTACGACGCCCGGGTCGCCGCGCTGCGCTGGAATCTGGGGCTGTCGCTGTGCTCGTTGGTGGTGGGCGCTTCTCTGGCAGCGCTGCTCACGGTGTGCCTGAGCGGCCTGATATAGACGCCGCGCTCAACCGATCAGCCCGGCGGCGAACGCCGTCAGCCGTTTCTCCAGCCAGTATTGTGGCCGGCGCGGCGAACCGGCAATGAAACCCACATGGCCGCCATGGCGCGCGATTTCCAGCGTCACACCCGGGCCCAGATCGGCCTGGCTGGGCAGTGTGCGCGCGCTCATAAAAGGGTCGTCCGCCGCCTGGATCATCAGTGTCGGGGTGCGAATCCGGTGCAAACGGGGCCCCGCGGAGCATTCGGCGTAGTAATGGGCGGCGTCGCGAAAGCCATACAGCGGCGCGATGATCTGATCGTCGAAGCGCCAGAAGGAATTCAGCCCGCGCGTGTCCAGCGCCGCCAGGCGCCGTGCCTGATGCGGCGCGACGTGTTGTAAATGCAGACGTTGGCGGCGCAGATTGGCGAGCAATTGCCTGATCAGGTGACGGCGGTAGACCTTCGATATGCCCTGCTCCATGCGGTCAGCGCAGACCGCCAACTGCAACGGCGAGCACACCGCCACCGCCGCGCTCAGCGCACCGCTGTCGCGCTGGGCCAGCCAGTTCAGCAGGCGGCTGCCGCCCAGCGAAACGCCGATCGCCAACAGCGGCCGGCGCGCGGCGCCGCCACTCAGATGCTCGATCACCGCGTCCAGATCGTCGGTCTCGCCGGCGTGGTAGGAGAGCGCGGTGTCATTGGGCCGCGCCGCGCCGCGCGAGTTCATCGCCACCGAGGCAATGCCGGCCTCGGCCAGGCGCGCCTGGGTGCCACGCACATAATGAGAGTCGCTGCATCCCGAGAGCCCGTGAATCAGCAACACGGTGAGCGCCGAAGTGCCGCTGCGCGGTGCCGGCCCGGCGTGGTCGAGCAGCAAATGGTCGCCATCCGCCAGGGGCAGCGTCTCGCGTCGGCGAGACAAGGGTGGCGGGCGGCGCAGCGTTGGCCCCCACAATGTTTGCAGGTGGGCCGAGCGCAACACGCCGGAGGGCATGAAGCCGGATTCTATGATTTCGCCCATCGGCGGTGTTCCTGGGGCAGTGCGGTAGGGTCCGCTATGGTAGCCTTTAACGTTTACGTCCGCCCCTGGAGCCTGTGATGAGCCGCCGTTTTTTTGATCCGCAACCGTTTCAGGCCGGCCAGCCGATTGCGCTGGGGACCGGCGCCAGCCAGCACATCGGCCGGGTGTTGCGGATGGCGCCCGGCGACGCCGTAACCCTGTTTAACGGCAGCGGCGGTGAATGGAACGCGGTGATCGAGGCGGTGGATAAGAAAAGCGTAACGGTCACGCCCACGGTCTTTATTGACCGGGATCGCGTTTCGCCCCTGCCGGTGGTATTGGGGCTGCCGCTGATCAAAGGCGAGCGCATGGACTACGCCATTCAAAAGGCCACCGAACTGGGCGTGGCGGAAATCCATCTGCTGGAGACCAGCCGCACCGAGGTACGCCTGAAGGGCGACCGGGAAAGCAAAAAGCGCGAGCACTGGCATCAGGTGATCGTCAGTGCCTGCGAGCAGTGCGGGTTGAACCGGCCACCGCGTTTGGCGGGTATTGATACCCTGGCCGCCTTTATCGACCAGGCATCCGGCCTCAGGCTGGTGGCGCACCCCGGTGAGGCGCCGCTGGGCGCCACGGCGCTGCGAGGCACCGAGCGCATCACCCTGCTCACTGGCCCGGAAGGCGGCTTTGCCCCCGACGAACTGGACGCGGCGCTGACGGCCGGCTTCCAACCGTTCGCTCTGGGCGAACGGGTATTGCGCGCGGAAACCGCCCCGGTCGCCCTGCTCGCCGCCCTCTGGACACTGCTAGACCAATAGCCGCACGCTTTTTACTGAACACTGAACACTGAACACTGAACACTGAACACTGAACAC
>TARA_R110001606_G_scaffold134259_1_pt1 | contig 25672 bp, 58 predicted proteins | sample TARA_R110001606 | Tara Oceans TARA_R110001606 (sample SAMEA4398315) | marine metagenome | biome: Polar Biome; feature: [SRF] surface water layer (ENVO:00010504); material: water (ENVO:00002006), including particulate matter (ENVO:01000060) such as... | depth 5 m
GTAATCCGGGTAGTATACACAAAGTATTAGAGAGGTTAAACAATGAAACTTAAAATATTTGTATGGAAAGATGCACCATTCTTATGTGACTATGCGGATGGTTTATTAGTTGCAATTGCAGAGACTGAACAGGAAGCTAAAGTTGCTTACCTCAGAAAAGAGGGTATTCTAAGAACTGATGAACAAATACATGATGCAGTTAAGGAGGATAAATATTGGAAGACCTTTGAAGTATGTAGAGAACATTTTGATAACTGGACTAGTCAGGTTTTAGCACAAGATTGGGGACCTGTTGAAGTCCATGATATAGAAAGTGGTTTCTGTAGAAAGTGGTTTCTGTGAATCACTTGGTGGGGGTGGTTAATGAAGAAAACATCAACACACGCATCGTATAGTGATGTGAGTTATAGTGAAGAAGGCACTGGATTTACTTGTATTAATTGTAAGATTATTTCTAAACAATTTCCTAACGATATATCATTCAATGACAAAGACACATTCAAAGAACATTTGGAAGAACACAAAAAACTCAACCATTCCATACCGGCACATATAACTAACAAGTTATATAATATAACACTCAAAGAACGCGTGAGATAACAATGAAGGATGAAATCTGTACAAAGAGTTTCCACGAGAACTATATGAGACATACGCCTTCTATGTTGGATGATTACGTGAATAGAACTGAGTTCTATTTTAATAGAAAGAGAAAGAAATGACAGACCTAAGTAAAGTATTGGAAGCAGTAAAGAACTCTAAAGTAGTCCTTGACCAAGAGTTTTGGGATAAACAGAACAAGAAAAAAGAAAAGATAATTATGTTACCAGGTTATACATGTAGTCTACAAGAGTGGACAAAAGTAGTTGATACACATATCCACGATGGTAGAATGAATTTTATCCACTGTGATCAAAATGGTATGATATATGTGTCACAAGGTGAGCCTAGAATGTGGGGCTTCAGTGATAAAGCCGTTAGGTTTATGTCATCTAATTTGAAATGTGTATCATATGACTTTGATATTACATTTGATGGTAAGTGGAAAGACTCTGTATATCAACTACACCCAAATGTACATAAAGATAATTTTGTTAAAAATGGAAAGTCGAGAAAACCAGTATGAAATTACTAGGAAAAACCAAAGATGGTACTATAAACAAGGAACAATATGATAGTCAATTACATAAATCTATCCGGAACTTCCAAGAGAGTAGAACTGAGTTCTATTTTAATAGAAAGAGAAAGAAATGACTAGAGAAGATCGTATACAGAATTGGAAAGACGCAGTAAAGAAAATAGATACACCGGAGAAGATGAGACAATTACTTGACCACTTACCGGCTAGAATATCTTATCTAATTGTGTCAAAACAAGCTACACTAGAGAATCTATATGACCCTTGTAACGAACACCTTATACACCCAGCACACACAGCATTAAAAGAATATGGAATTCTATCCACCGGAGAGACATGAATGATTAGATTAGACTATGTATTAACAGGTAAAGAAAAATCTGTTGAAATACCAGTAACAATAACTCCCTCGGACATCGCAGATTATATGGAGAGTCTTGGGTATGAACAAGAAATAGAATCTAATGGTTGGGAACATGACTTCTGGGTTTACTATACTAAAGGTAATACAAGATATGTACATTCAGGTTGTTGGTATACTGGATCCAATTCCTTTGGAGTGACTGAAGTAGAGGAAGAGGAAGAACCATTTGATTATAAAACCGACCCTAAATATATTAAGATGATTGCTGAATGGACTGATACGAAAACAAGAATTGAACAAATGGCAAAGGACTTAGGTATAACAGACAATGACATCATGACAGTAGATGATTTTGAACGAAGAAGAAATGAGTTGGATAGTGAATAAAGAACTAGACACGCCGGAGAGGTAACAATGAAAGTAATTGGTCAAACAGAAGATGGTATAAAAATAGTTGATGGTGTGTTCAAGATGTTTGATAGCACAGGATTACCACTAGATGTTATTTTTGATAAATGCAAAGAACGAAATCTGTTACCGGATTGGATACACTTCTATCACGATGCAATCAATCAAGGATGGCAAGATAAAACTATATTTAATCGTTTAGATACAAATATAAGTGATGTATGGGGACGCGAATACTACCACGAAGTCAAGTTACGACTTGGCTTATATGTGGATAGATTTAACTTAACCGAGCAGTGAAGTTGATAATATATTAGATATAGTAAGTGGTGTTATATATGACTTGGAGAAAGAAATGACAGACCTAAGTAAAGTATTGGAAGCAGTAAAGAACTCTAAAGTAGTCCTTGACCAAGAGTTTTGGGATAAACAGAATGAACAAATCCACAAGAACCAAAAAAGATTCGTACAACAAGCTAGAGACTTGACACCCACAGATGAAGATATGAATAGAAGATTTAATGTATAACACTTCCGGAGAGACATAAATGAAATACACTAACATCATAGTAGATACGGACAGACTATTAAAGAAGTTTTAGTGAGAGTTTATAAACTCTCTTTTTCTTTTTATATTTTGTAATAACAAAGAAAAGGAGTTGTTGAATTATGAGAACAATAGAATTAAAAGTAGTTGCATATGATGGTAATACATTTTGGTTTAACTTAGAGAATGTATCATGATTGGAATTGAATAACAAGTCGGATTATGTAGTAAGGGTATCGTGGCAAATGGCGCGATACCCTTTTTTTATAGATAAGTTAAGTGAGACTCAGATAGTAAAGGTGAACATATGAAAGCCGAGATACTTAGAAACTTGAAGAAACTTAATTTATCGGGATATACTCTTGCGACAAATAGTATATATGAAATAAAAGGCATCCCATGTCGAGATATAAGTGTAGGTTACGTCCAAATTGTCAGGGCATTTTTAACGACCATGGAGTCAAGAAATTATTACACCTTAGAAGATGTCACTACAAGGTTTTTTGAGCTTTACACAGACCCTGAGGACTTCCTATCTGATTATTCTGAGCTTCTCGCTCAACTTTCAACAAGAAGAGCACGTGAATTTATGTAACAAGTTTACATTGAGTTTACAAAATTATCTCTCCTCGGGTGTTGATATAAATAATTAATATGTGGGGTAGATATTATATGACAGATGATGAGCCAAATGTAAAAGAACTAAAGAATATGGGATTATACTTCTCAACATGTGGTGATGTGTGGAGGCCTGCAGGATATATGAATCCTTATCAACCCAGTTGCTGGAGATGCGCGATAGCCGAGGTTACATACTCAAGCAAATGTACTACATATACATTATTTGACTTCATAGAGAATATAAGCTATCAGTATGAATCATTTAAGGAAATGAAGTTAAATACTCGTAAAATAACTAATAAACTAAGAAATAGAACAAAATATGGATCATTTTAAGGTACCTTAAAGGCCAAAATAATTATTTTTAGTAGTAACATCTAGGTAAAATAAAAGGAGCTTTATGGGCTCCTTTTTTTGTAAACTTAAATTTTTCCCTTACACTTCATGTATATTATAACAATAAATGTTAATGGTATGTTTATCATACTCATAAATACCGCAGTCTTTGGATGCTTGTCACACCATTTTACAAAATCCTTTACTTCAACAGCTTTAATTTTGTATTTAACAAATATTCCTGTTATAATATATGCTGCTAATTGGTATGCTGCTACCCATGTTAAACAGTCCATTTCAAATCTCCATATGCTATTTACATTATATTTATATAAACAAAAAGAGGGAAGTCTTAACTGACTTCCCTCTTTTTGTTGTTATAACCAATAGTAAACTCTTCACACTTGTACAATCTTTAATAAGATTACTCCAACCAACACACCAAACATAAAGAAAAACATATTGAATCTCTTGGATCGTGCCGTGCCAGCTGGCTCAATGTACTTACCATTAACCATGATCTTCTTACCGTCGATCGTTATATTGTTTCCTTCAATTGACATATTCTTATATTTCATTATTCAAACCCCTGCATAAATTTCCATGTTTTACAAAACTTAAATACCATATTCATACCATCATCCAAACTATCTACTTTAATTCCGTTCTCAGTACAGAATGCAAAGAATACCTTTTGTTTATTGTTATACTTACAAATGAGAGTGTGTTCATCCGGTTCATCTGTATAGATTGCAACACTATCACTGGCAACATCAACATTATGAGTTGGATAAACCAACTTCATTTTCTTTTCTAGTTTAAGTGTGAACTTCTCAAAGTCACTCAGATTTTTCTTTTCCATGATTTAACTCTTTCAGTTTCTCAAAGATGAGTGACATGACTTTCCCATATGACTCATCTTTAATATGTTTACTAATTGCTAAGGTTAATTCAATTGATTCAAGTGCTATACACTTTTCGGTACGTAGCTGTCCCATGATCCTAGTTCCTTTTTATAAAGTGATTCCCATGCTGTTTTGCTTTTAATCATTTGCTTCTTTAACATGTCATCACCCTTTAAGAATAATGCATGTGAAAGATCTTTTTTGATTCGGTCCATATTATCAAAATCCACCTCATGTACATGCATTGAGAAAGATGCACCTGTATCTAATACTTCATTGAAGTTAAAAGTCTTCTTGTCTTTATTGATAAATAAAACATATGGGCCATATGAATATGCATGATCACCATCTGTATTGACCTTTTTAAGTTCCATTCCCATCATCTCAGCAATTTGAACTACTCTATAGTGTGCTCCATCTTCTTTTGTAATCGTACATACTGTTAGAGATGCTTCTTCTGTCTCTTGAACAATTTCTTTCTGATCAATTGGGAATTGTGCTTCTTCAATAGATTTAGCTTCGGCTCTACGAGTCTTCTCTTTTTTTCTTAAATCATTTAAACTAAATTTTTTCTCTGACATAAAATCTCCTTAATTTGTTATACAAAGTATAGTAATAATTTGATGTTGTAGCGTAAACTTTTATGTAAACTTTTATTATCTTAATCGTTGGTGCGTATAAATAGGGTGTAGTTAATTAAATACAATTAAAGAGTAGGAAATATATGGAAGCGATACTAGCAGCAGCAGCTAATTTAAAGGTAGTAGTGGTCGCTATAACATTCTTAGTCGGGATTATTATATGGATATATAAGCTTAGACTAGATACTAACATCAATACTCAGGCGATAGAAGACTTACGTTTAGATTTCAATAACAAGAGTTTAGAGGTAGACCATAAAGTTGAAATACTAAGGCTATCTACAAAAGAAGACCTCAAAGAGATTAAAGATGATTTCAAGGAGGACTTTAAATTATACAAAAATAAAGATGGAGAAAGAGCACATCGTATATTTGAAAAGCTGGATGAAATAGGTAGAGAAATAGTTAATATAAAAGTTGATAATGCAAAAAAAGGAAGAGATTAGTTCTCTTCCTTTTTTACTCTGTTTCTTATCCAACCAAATAAAGTCTTCTTAATCTTTAGATCTTTATACTCTGATTGTGATTTAATGAGATGTTTTTTCTGCTTAGTATGAATAGTTAATAATCTATTATACTCAGATAGTTTCACAAACTCTTCACCATCATCACAGTCCGGGTGAATATTTGAAGCTGTCTCATATTTGGTTATTTTAAATATCTCTATCATTCTCATCACTATTTCTTCTTGTTTAACTTTGCGTTAATCTTTGAGTATAAATCCTAGGAACTCCACTACTTCTCTAATTTCTTACTGATGATAGACTCGGATAATCCAGCAGCTCTTAGTAAATTAATCTTCTTCTGGTCCTTTATTATACTATCCAAAGGCTTTAATTTATCTTTAATCTCATTATACTTATGTGCATCAACAAGGGAATGTCGTATCTCCGCACCCTTCTTAATAGTCATAAGTATAATAGTATCACCTTTAGTTAAACCACTATTGAATAGGTCGGCTATAAAGCAATCTGTTATATTATACCTGTTATTTTCCTCATCTATTAACTGATTGTAGTAATTTAATGATGCCATTGTTAATCTGGTAATTAACTTATAACCAGGTATTAGAAAGTCACTATTACCTAACCTTTGCTTATCATATCTTTCAATGTAACAGCTTTTATAGCTAATATTGCCATTAATAACTGTATATGGAATCTTAGCCTCACCATTCTTATAGAATCCTAAATACTCAGTCATAAAATTTCTCCAAATGTTTTCTTAGACTTGTTTCATCAGCTAAGTTATTTGTTAGTTCTTTTGCAATAATGCTAAGTACAACATCTCGCTGCTTTATATTATCAATGTTAAATTCGTGGTTTATATATACGTGCATTATACTTCCGTTTCCTTTACAAATTGTTTAATAATTAACTTAAATAGTTCGATCAACAATTCAAAACATTTATAAGAACACACAATAGGCCAAAAGATAAGCATCATGGAGTACAACATGATAGTAATTACTATATCACCGTCTTCTATAACCTTATCATATTCTCCATCTTTACATACACTATAGTATGCTATTCCAAATGCTGTAACTATCATACCAATTAAAAAATATATTCCTACGTATATCATTTAGTACTCCCGATCTGAGCGGATATAAGCTGCTCGCCCAATACCTTTTAAGTTTTCTTTACATTCATTATAATTTGTCTCTGTATCATATAACCAAAGAATATTCTTAGTCTTCATTCCTTTTGGTACTTTAGGTCTAGACGAATAACCATCGGTATAGATAATTACACCATCATACTCAGGAACTTTGGCCATGTGATCAATTACACACTGGAAGTCTGTACCACCGCGTCCTAGTAGCTTGATGTCTTTCTGAGCTTTAAACATTTTTAGTGGTTTCTCATGCTTCAGCTCTGTATCGAATTGATATACATCAGTCTCTTTAACACCATACTTGAAGAACTTGTTTATTACACTAAATCCTTTTTGTAGAATGTCATTAGTCATTGAACCGGACACATCGACAAAGAATGCTAGACGAGTCGTGAACTCACGACGTCTGCCGGGGAAACCAAATCCATATCTACGAGAAGGTCTCATACGATTTGAGATAGTCTCTGAAGATAATACAGAAGCTCTGAACTTCTTAAGTATATTGCGATAGTCAACCTTAGGACTTAAAGATGCAGTCAACATATCTTGCATTGATCCAGGAACCGAACCCCAATTGTTTGTTACTTGGGCATCTTGAATTGCATTATTAATTTCATTTTTCTGTAGTTCATCTTCACCCCAGTTTGTATGTTGGTCTAATGCGTTCATTGGATCAAAGTGGTCAGCCATGTTTCCACCTGGCTGATTACCACTGGAGTCACCATCTTCCTCCTCGCCTTGTTCACCATCACCTTCACCGCTACCACCAGCTTGTTGAATAGCTTCTTTCATTTTTTCAAACGATGGAGATCCTTCAATCATCTCAGGTAAATTTTGATCTACTAAGTTATAGTAGAACTCAAAGTGACGCTTACGAAGTTCTTCTTCTGTCATGTCTGGGATAGAGTCACGAATAGATCGTAACTTGGCCTTAGACATTCCGGTCATTTCTTCTAACTCAGAGTCTTCAACTTCTTCCAACTGTTCATACATCTTAGCAAACTTCTCTTGCTCTTTTGAACGATTAGAGGCTAATAAGTTTTTAAACATCTCACGTGCTTGAGGCATCTCGAGGTGTGTAGCTAAGTACTCTTGTACCGTTACGTTAGAACCTGTTAAATTTGCAATTGGATTTGGACGTTTACGTTCGTATGGATGTTTACATAAGATACGAAATGCTTCGAAGATCAACAACTGTTTTAAGTCTTCTTCTTTTAGTTCTTTTATGAATACTTCATTGAATTCAATCAAACCTTTACCAACACGTAAAGTCTTGATTTTGTTGTTTATAGTCAGCTTATGTGTGTTGACAACTGAAAATAGTATTGGCTCTGTTATAAACCAACTTTGATAAAAGCTTCTTATTCTATCTTGAGCAGACATATTTAATTCCTTATTGTTTTGTTATATAATGAATATAAAAATATTGAAAGTTGGTATGTAAACTATTTTGTAAACTTGCAATATTTACCTAGACTGGGTTGATGACACTCTTTCCAGATTTTCATTTTATTCTCTTAATTTCTGCCAGGTATAGTGACTTCCAATACTCTGATGTATGTTTGGTTGGGTTAGCTAGTTTAGTTGGTTTAACTGACTTAATTGGTTTATTTAGTTTATTTAATTTATTTAGTTTAGTTAGTTTAGTTAGTTTAACTTTAATCTTTTCATTTTCTTTTAGTGTGACATTAAGGTTTCTTTTATCCTGCTTCAATTCTTTTATCTGAACTTCCATATGAAGTATATCAGCTGCTTTAGATTTAAGAGCTTTAGTAATTTTTATTAACTCTATAGATTCTTCTGTGTTGGTTGCTTGCTCACTCCTTAAAAGTGTTCTTAACGTTTCTACTGTATATTGTAAATCATCAATTTTAACACTCTGACCTGTAATTTTTCTTTTAAGGGCAGCCTCCCCCGATTTTATTAATTTCCACTTGGCTTGGTAAGATTCCACCAATTTAGTTAATGTTGCAAGGCTTCTGCGATACGGTTTAGGTCTAATCGGTTCTTCCGAATTTTCCATTATGAGTCTCCATTAAACAAGAGGGCTTTTGCCCTCTATTATTATTTTAGTTCGATGTCGTCAATGAATTCAGTTACTTTGTCTAGAACATCATCATCCGAGATAAGCATTGCCGCTGCAGTCTGATTGTTCTCTAGACGGTTGACTAAGTCTGCAACTACTTCTTTCATTTCTTGCCCAATCAAGTGGTCAATATACGAACCAAAGTTTTTACATACAAGATCTTGAATGGATTGTTTTGCAGAGATCTCATCTTCTTTTGCTTCAACAAATGCGAGTACTTGGTTGTTCAAGTAAAGACAATCAGGCATTGTCATCATTGTGAGTTCTATCTCAAGAGTCTCAAACTTCTTAACCATCAATAGACGTTTTGCATCAAGTGTTGACATTGAGCGGATATGTTTAACAAATAGTCCAATTGCAGTTTGGCCAATAACTCCTGCTAACATCTTAGCAGAAATATCAGTAAGAGTTTTTGATTCCATAGTTTTCAATACGTCATCAACTTTGAACCAAGCACGACGGTCAGGAGTCTTGTCCATAGAGTCTGCATTCTCATCGTGTTTAGGATCTAACATATGAGTATTTGATGATATGAAAGATGTGATGCGTTGATCAACACCTTGTTTAACAGCATATGCAACCCACTCTTCTGGAGTGGGCGATAGACGATAGATATTGAAACGTGAAACAAGAGCGGGATCCAAATCTGTCACCTGGTAGTTATCTCCAATGTTTGCTGCTGCAACAACTACTGAACCTTCTGGAAGTGATCGACCACCTAGACGTCTATTTAGACATAGGTCAAAGATAACTTGCATAATCTCTGGACGCCCACGGTTAATCTCATCTAGGAAGAGACAGAAAGGTTTCTCAGACTGCCACCATGCTGGAGGTAAGAAGTCCATAATATAAGTTGTCACTTCACCAACAGTAAGTGCTTTCTTATCAGGTAATCCGAGTAAGTCACCCGGATCAGACATCTGACCCAAGAACACAGTCTCGACTTGGAAGCCACGATCCTCATAGTGTTTAGTTACAATATCGGACTTACCAATACCATGATCACCACCAATTAAAATATTATGATTGAGAGGAGTTATTTCTAGTATTTCGTTGAATTCAGCATAGTTAACGTTCATTAAAGACATAATGTAGTTCCTTTTAGTTGTCTTGTTTTATTTAAAATAAATTTATAAAATTTAAAATTGCTTGTGTAAATTTCTTTGTAAACTTTAGTTTATGTTAACCATCATATTCGCGATAACTTGTGCTTGCTTTATATCATTGGTAAACGATTCAGTCTCTATTATCTTTGATGTTGATATTGATGTGCCACCACCATAATTAGAGGCTGAATTATTACATGATATTTGATAACTATAGCCAAGGTTATTATTATATGAAATTGTAATCTGGATTAATCCATTTGAATACTTACATTCATCATAATAATTAATTTTATCAGATATTGATTTGTATGCAAATTTATCTAAATTAAGATCAGTTACAGATTTAAATTCACAGGTATCTAATACCTTATTTAAAGGTCTAAGTTCACGTGCTAATCTCAGAGAGGCTTTCTTAAGCTCTTTAAATATTAATGATGATTGAGCATGTACTGTAGTTTGATAGGAAGCAGCAAAGTCAATTATCTCATCAATATTAATGTCTCCATTGTCTTGTTCTACAGTTGATACAAAATACTTATTATGATGACCTCTAGCACTATCTACATGTGAAAGATAAATTCCGGTCTCTGTTCTTTTATAAAACTTATGGGTTTCTGTGGAATCTTGACGTGATCTATCTTTCCAAGACATTACAGTGTGATCATTACCAAGTACTCTACCAAAGTTAATTCTAATACTTGGGTTGTTTGCTGCTGTACGGTCTGGCATTACACTTATTGCATACTCGGTATATGAATGTTTACATTGGGCGTTAGCGTTATCTGGTAAGTAGTTATCTAAGATAACATATTGATAGTTTTTATTAGCATATACCTTACAATGCCAATGGTCAAATCTGAGTTGAGGCTTTGTTAAACTCTTATTATCTGACAGCTTGGCAGAAATGCCTCGCTTAGTTAGTTCATCAATAATATACTTATTAATAACTTCTACCTTGGCAATAAATGCTGTATAGTTATATGCGCTGCTTGTTAGTTGTTCACGTTGTTTTAATGCTTGCATATTCAACTTAATATTCTTAGTTGGGTATACTTCATTATGTTTAACAAAATCACAAAAATGCGTGTGAATGCTTATACTCTTTTTTAGTTCTTCAGTCATTATATATCCTCCATAAAATCATAAAAATAAATATAAAAAAAGACTGAGTTTTGTAAACCCAGTCTTTTGTAAACTTTTCGTAAACTATTTTAGCATTTTATTTAACTTATTTCCACCATCTTTCATAAGTCGAGTTAACTCCTTACAAAATTTATCTAAAGCTTTTTGGTTGATATTACTTACAGTAACCTCACGGCCTTCGACATAAACTGAGAACTCAGCTGTTGTAGTAATGTCACTCATCTTAACTCGGTTTATTTTAGCACAAACATAATCAGATACATTGCCATTAATTTCAACTGTTTTTGCAATCTTAATCTTCTTCCTTAACATCCTTTTTCTTTCTGAAGTATGACATTTTGTATTCTAGACCTAATTCATCACATTCATCAGTAACTAGAGCTTCCTCATATAGGTCACGGTATTCGGGTAAGTATGTATCACAATCAAATATATCTTTCACTTCGGTGATGTACATACCTCTGCAACTAGGATGTTCTAGACCTTGTTTGTATAACGAAGCTCCACCAATGACAAATGTTGTCTTACCAGCAACCTGTAAAGCTTCATCGAATGTTTTTACTTTAACAACACCGTCAGGTAACTCATATAGAGATCTTGATGATAATACGACATTTATTCTTCCGGGTAGAGGTCTATAATTTTCAGGGATGCTTTCCCAGGTTTTCCTACCCATAACAACAACATTCATACCAACATTTGAGTCCATATCTGTAGTTATTTCTTTAAACTTTTTTAAATCTGCACTTAGTTGCCAAGGTAGATCATTATCTCGACCAATACCCAATGCTTCATCGTGTGCTGTAATCATATAAAAATCTTTTAATATCATATGAATTTTCCTTTGTAAATATTTGCTTTTAATATAGGCACAAATAATGGTAAACTATTAGTAACAATTTTCCAATCTTTGGCTTCAGTTGATTTTCTAATTCTGAATCTATAAGACTTAGTATAGCCTTCTACTCTTAATTCAAATTCACTATCGTTCAACTTATGTATGTAAGCATCTTTATCAACTGCTTTAACTAAGTCGTCAACTTTTTTAGAATAAGACATGGTTTTAAACTTTAACTTCTTGTTATATTTTAATTTAATATTATCCTTAGATATTTGCTCAGCATCCAATATGGTAGTCATAGCTTTAATACCATCGATACTTAGATACTTACCAATTATACATTCGCTTATGTACTCGCGAATCTTAATACTATCATAATCAAATCTCATTCGCATTACTTTTAGTTCATCAGTCAACTGTAAATATAAATCAGGCAGGCTGATAGTAATCTCATCAGGGCAACTTTTTGTAATAGTCACTCTAGACTTATTCCACGTAGGTATATACTTAGATAGTAGTCCTTCGTGGTATATGGTGGTTTCCCGATTAAAGGAACTCATATTACTATGGTTATATACATAATCAATTGAACATTTAAATAACTTATCAACCAATGTTTCGGTATTACAAACAGAATACGGTTTAAATAACGGGTATATTTCTTCTACTAGTGTATTATACTTCACAGACTATAGCTCTACCAGAAAACAAGATAGTGTAACTAGATCAGAGTTATTATCAAAGCTTGTTGTAAAGACATTACTTCCCAACTTGCTATGGATATATAATTCACACTCATGCTGAGCAATTAATACACTGTTGCGTTCTTGCATCTGTAATTGATTAAATGGTTTATACAGTTTTACTTCAACTCGTTCATCGGTTATTTCTTTAAAGTATTCACATTTACATACATCATTTTTAAATATTAGTTTACTCATCAAATTCGTCCTCACTACCCAATAGTGCATCTAAATACTCTAGACTGAATATTTCTAAATCGTTATCATATAGGTCATCAATACAGTCATATGCTTGCATTCTTTCATCACAGTTAGTCATGATGTATTTTACTGCTTGTTTAAAATCTAACATTATTTTCCATTCTTGAAGTATGTTACAAATACTTGTTGTATACCGAAGGTGGCCACTGGTAGGATTTGATCAATTTGTATTTCTTTATTGTCTTCTTGAAAATCTACAAACTCTTCAGTGTTGTCAAAATATTTATATTTCATTATAGGTGGCATGTTTTAATCCTTATTTTGGTATATGATTTGTAAGAAATTATCAGAAGGTAAACCAATAACATCTTTAATTTTTATATTTAATACAGATTCTAATGTCGGATAAGCACTTTCAAACTTAGAAACTTTAATTAATATATTCCTGACATAATAATCTTCCCAAAAGAAAAACAGCTTTCTCTTTTGAACTACCCAGCTAGGATTCCTAATATTTCCAACTTGTTTAAATCTATACTTAATCACAACAATTCCTATTTAAAAATACCCAATACCCTTTTATATCCAGATTCCATTTTCTTAGATACTTTTGCGGTCGCCTGATCTTTAATCATATCTGCTGATGCGACAGCAGCATCTTTAATCTTTGCGGTTTCATGTAAAACAACATTTTTAATATTATCTGCTGATCCACCAATAGCATTAATAATATTTGATTGAGCAGAATCAACTCGTTTGTCTAAACGGTTTAATATAGGCCCAATTACTTGGTCGTCTAGTTCCTTAATAACCGCTGCAGCAACAACTTCAGCTAACTTTTCAGTGGTAGGTATTCCTAATAATTTTCTAATATTCATTTCTTGATCCTTTTAAATGTTTAATATGTTAAATATAAAATAAAAAAGAAACTCAAAATGAATCTCTTTATAAATCTAATATTTAATCTTTTTTTATTTCTAACCCAGCTCTTATAAAATCTATTACACAGTACATCGCTGATGTCTCTAAAGTAATATCCAATAATTCATTTAGCAACCAAAGCTTTATATAAGTTCCAGTGTCGTGTACACCTACGACCTCATATGACACACCATCTTTTAAAACAGATACTCTTTTTTCGGCAACTCTCCACCAGTTTGGTTCTGATGTTATATCAATCCGGACTCTAGCAATTCTGGTTGCGTTGAAGTATTCCATTTCTTTCCAATCGTCTTTATCTTCACACCAACAATGAAATTTAAAACGTTTACCTGAGTAACATTTTAAAATATTTCTATGATCTTGGTCAAGTGTTACATAATACATAAACTACCTTTTATATTTTTTTAATATGTCTGTTAGTATCTCTGATCTTATGTTGTGACCGTACACTTCTTCTTCAATTACTTCTTCAAAACTGCACTTATTTTTCTTGGCAGTTTCATATATTAAATCTATTAAGCTCATATAGGACTCCGATTAATTTATTATCTCTTTAATATTTATAAAATATTAAAGTCTGAGCGTTATAGAACAATTCAATTTGTTCAAGCTCAGACTTTATGTTGATGTATATTCCATCTATTTCTCTTTAGATATACTCACATATTCATGTTTTGTTCTTAGTGCTAGTCTTTTCAGAACAACCTGCCATGGTCGTTTATACTTCTTTGCTAGTTTGTATACTGTTATAAAAACAGTTGCTATATTGACTATTATTATTGTTGTAGCCATTAGTATTACTTCTAACATAATTAAAGTTTTTCTAGACTGTTAGACTTAGATGTACATAGGGACTTTGTGAATACTACAACGCATGTAATGCCAGACAAGATTAATGCGGTAATCATATTATCTCCTTTCGTTTATATTTGTTTCTGTTTATTTATAATAAATTCAATTGTACTTATTTAGTTAGACTAATCAGTTACAATATTTTTTTTCTGCTACAGCTGCACAAATATATTTACAGTTATATCCATCATCCTCATATAGGCAGTGATCTTGACACTTATCTAAATAATTATTCATAAACTTAATATTACAAGTTCTAAAATAACTTTCTTTAGGTGCACACGATACCACAACTAACACTAGAATGATAAATACTATTTTCATTCAATAACACCACTAATTTCAGCATCGATCATCAACCAATCCCCATATCCAGCGTCTTCATCTTTAGTTACTGGAAACTTATTAGCCATTCTTGGCACTAAGACCTTTTGACCAACTTCAAGACCTTTAAGTCCGTCTCCGAGCATAATAATCTCACCTTCTTCATAAGCAATTAAGTCTTGAGCTGCGGATTCAGGAATAAATACTCCGTCTTCAGTTTCTTTAGGACCTTTAGTCTCAGGTAATCGTACTAAGACACGTGGTCCCATAATTTGTTTCAATTTCATATATTTTCCTTTTTTAATCCCATTCTTCAACGGTTTGTTCTCGATTTTCAATTCCACATTTAATACCCAGTGTAATATCACATTGATATGTGATTATTTCACCGTCAATTACCATACAAGTATTTCCATACATTGCTTTGTAGTACTTATCCATATTAAATTTGTATTTTGATTTGAAATATTCAATAACGTGTTCACATTCAGAGGGTATGAACCCTTGTTTATGCTTTGTCTTGAACTTATTTATATATACATTAACTTCAGCCGATATAGTCACATTTTACTCATTTGTTATACCAAATATAGAAAAATACTAAGTGATGACATGAACTTTGTTATAAATTTAGATTATAAAAGGGAGCTCGATGCCCCCTTTTTTATTTGATAATGATTTTCTTAAGTGTTGCTGATTCTTTTAGTGATATTGCAATACTTAGCATGCCTTTATCTAAGGAGGCATCAACTGTATCCAAGTCTAAACTGTTGGATAGAGCCCATGTTAGATCAAAAGACTTATTTGTAATTTTTTTATAGATAAAATTAGTATCATCTTCTTCTTTATCGTGTTTTACTCGTAATATTGAACCTTCTAGTTCAATATCAATTTCTGATATATCTAATCCAATAGCCGCAATTTGAATCTTAATTCCAGCGCCTGTATCGATTATATTATACGGAAATGGAGCTTTAAGCTTTTCCTGTGTGTCTGCGTATGTAGACCATTCTAAAGAATTCTCTGGTGTATTACGTCCAGATAATGATTTAGTGTTACCGTTTCTTCGTAGATTTCTAATATCTTCCACTGACGATACCGTCAGCGTTCCGAATGATAAATCTCTATATAATTTATTAAATAAGTCGTTCATATAGACTTCCTTTGTGCCGTTAGGTCACTGTTATTTTGAATACCCAATAGGTGTATTCGGTTTATTAGTCTTCACCTTCGATGAATTTAACTAATTGTGTTTCTGATAATGCTCCAGTAATTCTTCCAATTTCAACTTCATTGTCATCTAGATATATTGTTGTTGGTATTGTAGTAATACTATATTTATTTCCCGTAGCAGGAGACTCGTCTATATCAACTGCTACGAACTTGTGATCCGATATTTGCTTTTCAACAAGTGCAAATACAGGAGCATACATTTTACAAGGTCCACACCAAGTTGCACCAAATTTAATAACTTTCATTTTTATAATCTTTCTTGAATTTTTCTTTACGTTTATACTTCTTTTTATTTGGAATGACTTGTGTCATCATTGTAGTAGCCATCTCTAATCTAGAAAGACGTTCTAACTCAGATTCTATTACAATACCATTATCACAATAAAGATTGTCTATAGGATTTTTTTTCATTGACTTATCATACATTTCATATTGATTCATTTTATTCTTCTTCATCATAATTTATTCTTTAGTATTTATATATTATGTTTATTTTTTATTTACCTAGTCTTTCAGCAATACGTTCCTGGATTATTTTACGATCATAACTAGTTTCTGTATAATCATTCATCATGTTGCTTGGTATATTTTTAAAAGCCTCACTAAAATTAGTTACATTATATCCACGTTTTAAACACTCTTCGTGAATAGCATTATAACGTTTCTTAAGATAACCTAGTTTATCATAGAAAAATTTAACATGTCCGGTGCCAAGTGTGAACTTAGCAGGTTGACCCTTCATATGATACCGCCCACTTTTAATTACATTAGGTACACGTTTAATCTCACGATGTTCTGCTAATAGATGTTTTCCGGTAAGTTCGCTTGGTTTGATTCCCACATTAATTCTTGTCATAATATTTCCTTAATTTGTTATACAAAATATAGAGAGTTTAAAATTAGTTATGTAAATTCAAATGTAAACTTAAATAAACAAGGAATCGAACCTACTTGATCTTCTGTATGAAGGAAACGCATGAACCATGTCTGCTTCCCAGGTGTATTATTTTATTTTATTTTAAGCTTTTATTCTTTTGACCAGCTTTAGCAGCCTTTAATAACTTTTCACGGTCATTTTTCATATCATCAATAATACTTTTGCCATACTTAGGGTCTCTTACTTTTTTTAAAGTTAATTCCCAGTCTGCTTTATCTGCCATCTCTTTAACTTTATCATTAATGAAACTATTAAGATCTTTGTAGATAGCAGGTTTTAACTTTTTTACGTGCTTAAGTATAGAGTCTAACTTAGGTTTAGTTGCCTTAGTTACTTGTTCGATGCCTTGTTTTTTTATAGTATTTACAAAAAGGGAATCGATAGTTGATTTTAATAATCCCAGAGCGAGTTTGTCTGGAGACCATTTAAATGCTTTAGAAGTTATAGTCTCTATAGCACTATCTATAAGACTTTCATGTAATAATATTTCTTGTTCGCTAAGGTATTGTTTAAATTTCATATTAAGTTCTCTTGTTTAATGTTATTATTGTATTTATAATATGGAACTTACTTGTTAATTACATATCAAAAGCTTTAACCAATTAAGCTACCTGTCCACATGTGTTAGTCGTAAGTAATTACACAATTACCTGAGACTTCTTTAAACTTATTATCTTTTGCATCCTTGAAGAAATATCCATCAGATGACTTTTCACTTTGCACCTTACCTGTCGACTTACCATCAAAGATTAAAGTACCACCCGACCAACACTTCACTGATGCCGAATCACCTAGAGACGTTAGTTTACCCATAGTTGCATCCGTACAAGCTGTAAGTGTAATAATTGATGTGAGTGCTAATGCTAATGTAATTTTCTTCATTTTTGTTTCTTTCTTTAATTTGTTATACAAAATATAGAGACAAAAAAAGGAGTTATGAAAACTCCTTTGTAAACTTGATTTATATTTTATTATTGTATATGTTTTCATAATTCATAATAACCTCTGTTAGCTATCTCTGTAATAAATTAACCTCAGTAGATACAGAAATCTCTTTTCGACTGGTCAGTCTAGGGTAATGTCTTAATTAATTTACCTTCCAGCTTCAAATTTGGATTTTTTACCAGATAAGAATTTCTTAAGCTCTGTAGTGTTTTCAAAAAAGATTGATGTATCTTCATATCTACCACGCATTGCTGCTGGGATTAGTTTTGTTAATTTGTCACTCAAAGGTACAGCCAAACTAAGGTTTTGTCCTGGGGTACTTGGTTGAGATTCTACTGTTACCATTAAAGCATCTTTAAATAGATTAGTTACATACGATCCAATACTATCTGCTTTAAATCCTAGCTTTTGAACTTCAGCTATCTGTTTTTTATAATTTGGGTTTTTTTCACCTTCAGTCAATACTTGTGTATATACTTTCATAAAACTCATTAATAATCTCCTATTTTAATTACTACGTTTTCCATTTAGTTGAGAAACTCTTTAAATCTTACCACCAAACAACCGCTACCTTTAATAATTCTATGATATACCCCAGATTTAATATTTATTTTATCTCCAGCTGACATAATCTTAGGTAAGTGGTTATCTAGTTGAAAGAGCCAGTTACTAGATATAAGTACTTCTACGTCTCTCGTGTTTTTATCATAATGCCATTTGAGTTCATTTTCCTCAGTGTCTGGATCGAAAACCCTATACTTATAACCATTCTTTATGAATTGGTTATATGGTTTATCCTCTACCATGGGGCGCTAGACGCGAGTCCTAATTGCTTAGCATATTTACCAACGTTGCAAGCCCACCATCCTGCTGTTTTACGATCAGTTTTAGTATCACACTTGTGTCTAGCTCTAAATGATTTCGAGGCTTTTGGGTCACCGTTCTTAACTGTTAAGTTAGGATCTCCCCATTTAATTAATTTTGCAATAATCTCATTATCTTTATTTTTACGACCAGAGTTTACATATACCATAAACTTTTTAGAATCCCCAGAAGGGGTTCTTTTTGGCGAGTCTAATTCTACAGTTCTACCACCAACAACAGCTTCGAATAAATCATCATATTTTTCTGGAACCGCCATTGTACCCAAATCGGTAGATAATAGTGATTTGTCATCTTCACTAAATGTAATAGTTTCGCTATTATTTAAACCTCTTGCAACTTGTATAAAGTGACACCAAGCGTCAGACCCCATTCGCAAGTCTGAATCCATAATAGATTTATTCTCATTAATTAAATTGTGAATCATCGATGTGTATTCTGATTCTTTAAAGTATTGTTTAAATTTCATATTATTTACCTTTATGTTTATCCCATAAGTCTTTATCACCAGTAGTTCTTGTTTTACCACCAGTTATAAATGAGTTCACTCTAGCCATTGCCCATTGCTGCGGTGTTGTACCAGGTCTATGTCCGGTTTTCCATGCTGCCATACCCCGCGAGTGTACTTTTTTTAAAATTGATAAAGATATACCTGATTCCTCGGATTTATTTTTTAATCCTTTTTCATTTTCATAGATATTTTCTTTTTTAAATTTATCTTTATACTTTTTTGTATATTCAGACTCTTTAGTTTTGCCGCCACGCTTTTTATACTTTTTGTCGCTATCCCATTCATCATACGCAGATGGATCATCATCATCTTTTTTAGACGTGGTTTTTATTTCACGTTTAGCAATATCTTTTTCTTTATCGTTAAGCCCTTTAGCAAACTTTTTTTTTAATTTATCTTCTTCACTTAAGTACTCGGATCTTAGTTCCTTAATTTCTTTTAATACTTCAGATAAATCTTTATTGATTACTATTTTTTCAAAATCATCGTCCGCAGGATCGCCTTCAACAGTAATAAACTTGCCCTCTTTAAGGTTTGAGTCGTATGCTTCTTTACTAATTAATGTTGTAGACATGTTAGAAGTCTTTGAGCCTTCATGATCTTTAGAAGATTCAAATAGAGCTGCATATATTTTAAAGTCTGCTTGGTCCATAAGTTTATCTGTTCCATATGTATCATTAATCTTTTTAATAGTAAAAGATGAGTTTCCTTTATGTACATACTTTTTAGATTTTTTAACGCTTTCAAATATTTTCTTAAAATTCATATTCTAACCACTCTGGTGTGTTTCTATATTTATAGTTTAAGAAGTTAGACTTTGCTTGTTGATAGTAATATTTGTAGTTATCTATTGTACTAAGTTCGGGTCTTCTGTATTCTTCAGCCATTGCTATTGTTGGTTCTGTAAATGCGCCTTTTGGTATACTAGGAATATTAAGTAATAACCAATCAATAATTTGCTCTGTTTTATGTATTTTACTGTATCTATAAGTATACTCTTTACACAATTCTTTACCTAATGTCGCTAGCCAAATATAATTAGTTTCATTTGATCTAGCCCACTTGGTGGACGGATGATTCCTATGTACTGACTTATAAGCGGCTTCGCCTCCGGTTTCCCAATGTGCAGTACATAGCATTTGAGCAGTTTCTAATATCATTTTAACAACATGCTTATCACAGTGCCATTTAGCACACTGTGCTTGATTATTATCTAAGTAAAAAATATTCATAACAAACCTCTATTTTAATAAACTACAATATAAAAAAAGATCAGAGTTTGTAAACCCTGATCTTTGTAAACTTTTCAAAATTTGAATTATATTTAGTTTATAATCAGATTTATGCTAGTGGGATATTGTCTCTAATTAATTTCTGAACGTTACGTAAACCTTCTAAGTAACCTTCTTTTTTAGCTTTTGCAGTTTGAGCAGCAGACCCTTTTAAAGATGCGCCGGCATTAAAGTTAGAAACTTTATTGATTTCGCCTTCAACATATAGTAATAATTTTTTTACATTTCCATTCATAATTCTTATCCTTTTCAATAATTAACGTTGTTCGTTGTATTCGTCTTCTAATTCATCCCAGTCATCAGCTGACCAGTTAGTGAAGTTGCTTATAGTATTTATATTAACTTTATTTTTATTACGATTGTATTCTTCTGAAGTACATTTGTGAATTTTTACTTCGCTGTCGTGTTTCATATTTATTTAACCTTTAGTATGGATCTTTCTCACCAGCCAGAACTTTACTTTGTTCATTCTGTGACATATTCTTTCGCCAATATCGCGCAGACTTTGGATCTCTTAGTTCATTAGTGTCATCTAAATTAACTTGGCCATAATCCCTAATAGCATCCTCTCCACATGAACAAGACGCTATTTCAGACGCTTCACTCATTGACATTTTCTTTTGGAACTCATTATTACAAGTTTTACACTTAAATTTATAGAATGGCATTATTTAACCTTCTCAACAATTACGCAATCTGTTGTTAAAATTAAACTAGCTATGGAAGCTGCATTTTTAAGAGCAGACTTAGTTACTTTAACTGGATCTATAATACCTGCATCAAGTAAGTCTTCAAAAACATTAGTTCTTGCGTTATAACCAGTTGAACCTATTGCAGATTTAACAGTATTTAATACGACTTCAACCTGACCACCTGCATTCTTTACGATTTGTTTCAATGGTGCTTCACAAGCATTTAGAATGACCTTAAAGCCAACCTTCTCATCATCATTATCAAAGCTAATGTTATTGATATCAAGACTTTGAGCAGCGCGTATAAGAGCTAAACCACCACCAGGTACTATACCTTCAGATACACCAGCTCTTGTTGCTGCGAGAGCATCATCTACTCTATCTTTCTTCTCTTGGCGTTCAGCTTCTGTTTGCCCACCAACATATATAACACCAACACCACCAGCTAATTTAGCTAGACGATCTTTTAGTCTTTCTGTTTCAAATTTAGATTGAGAATCTGCAATTAATGATTTGACTTGTTCTACTCTTTTAAGTACTGCTTCGTCTTTGCCGTCTCCCTCAACAATTGTAGTTGTTTCAGATGTAATAGTGATTGACGCGGCTGAACCTAATACCTCTTTAGTTGCTTGGGATAATGTTGCACCATTAGCTTGTGAAATTACTAGTCCACCTGTTTGGATTGCTATATCACCGAGTACTGGACCAACAGATTCACCAAAACCTGGGGCTTTGATTGCTGCGATACTTAATCCACCTCTTACTCTATTTAAAATTATAGTTGCAAGGGATTCATCAGAAAAGTCTTCTGCTATAATAAGTAATGGTTTTCCACTTTGTCTAGCTAAATTAATTGGCTGTACAATATCTTGTGCTGATTCAATACGTCCATCATATAGTAAAATATTTGCGTTCTCGAATTCTACTGATGCCTTTTCTTCATTGTTAACAAAGAAAGGTGAGGCATATCCTCTATCGTATTGCATACCCTCGACAACTTCTAAGAAAGTTTCTGAACTTGAGGACTCTCTAATTGTTAAAATACCGGAATCACCAACCTTTTCCATTGCATCTGCAATGAGTTGTCCTAATATATTATCATTATTTGCGGAGATAGACGCAATCTTTGTTATATCTTTCTTACCACTAATCGCAACCCTTGATGCATCAAGCTTTTCAATGATTTTAATTACCGCTTTATCTATTCCTCGCTTTACATCAGTAGAGCTAGAACCGGCAGTGATATTTTTTAGACCCTCTTTAGCTATAATATAAGCTAAGACTGTGGCAGTAGTAGTACCATCTCCAGCAATATCTGCGGTCTTCGACGCAACATCTTTTGTCATTTGTGCACCTAAGTTTTCAAATGGGTCTTCTAGCCATATAGACTTTGCTACTGTAACTCCATCTTTTGTAACGATAGGAACTAAAGCGTTAGCCTGTATCATGACAGTCTTTCCTTTAGGTCCTAAAGTAACTCGGACAGCGTTTGCTAGTTTTTCAATTCCTGATAATAATGCTTCATGTGCAGAAGCTTCAAATATTAATTCTTTAGGCATGTGTTCCTCTTGTTACCATTTCCACTTTTTCTGTTTTGCTAGCTTAATCATTTCTTCACCAGCTCTTTCGTGTGAACTAAGTGTTTTATCACTTATATCATCCATTGCGCCCTTAGTATAACCATCGATATATCTAAAGTTTAAGTTTTTTATTTCTTCAGCAAGTATTGTATATCTATTTACTTGATCCTGTAATGCTTGTTTTCTAGCTAGTCCACCATCTGCTGGGGCCATAAAATCACTTATCTGACCTTTGAGTGATTGTTTCTTTAGCTTGTTAAAGTCTTTCTTTTTATCTTTAGGTCTATTAATCCCAGTACCAACACAGGTGAAGGTTACTTTTTCGTTCTTTAACCATCCTCGTCTAACAGCTTCTGTATACGCTTGGTCTATTGGCATGTTAGCAATTCCAACACCACCATCAAACCATATAGACATTCTTTTTTTATCTACTAATTGTCCGAAGTAATAAGGAGCCGCAAATGATGCTTTAACTGCCCAACACATCTCCAAGTCTTGATATTGAGGAGCCCAAGAACGAAAGTAGTGATTTGTGTCATCTACTCTATCTACAGAAGTAATCATTAAGTCTGTTTCTGTATCACCCAATAATCTACGTTTATCTAATAGTTTAGACCACATTGAATTGAAGTTATTTCTATCATATTTAGGTTTAAATAACCCACCTAAATTCCACCAAGTAGGTTTAAATATTTTTAGTAAACCTTCTTTAAATATTGGATAGAATTCATTTGCGCTCACTCCAGTAGATAACACTGCTGCATTAATTGCACCTACAGAAGTTCCACAAATCAAATCAAACATTTCAGAAATCTTTTTTCCTTCTTCTTGTTCAAGTCTTGCTAAGAACTGTAATTGGAGTAATCCTCTTGCACCACCACCTTGTAAAACTAATACTTTTTTCATTAACTATCCTTTAATACTAGTTGGTATAATTTCCAAGCACTCATCTTAGTTGAAAACTTTCTAATATTACTAATCTTAATTGTGAGAGGTACATATGGTTCTCTTAAATCTATAATCCAGTTGTTAGTATTAATTAATTCCTGTTGACTTTCTAGCGATACCATGATGTACTCCTTTTATTTATTTATAGGAATCTCTTTCTACCCGTTGAGCAGATTCTAATTCTTTTAAAAGCATAACTTGATTAGCATCTTTAGTTTGTTGTTCTTCTGTATCGTTAATTAATTTAAGTAATATTGCAGATGATATTCCTGCGATTGTTGAGTTAACTATAATTATAGTTTCCAAAAATATATAACCTGGAAGAGAGTTTACTAATAATACATTAATTAATGTCACACTAGATATTAATAAACATATGGCACTTGTCGCCATTAATATGCTGGATATTGTTTTAATTATTTTCATATTTTTCTATAACCTTGTTTTCAATTTCTATTCTAAATGTTTCGCTCATAGGAAAAGCGAAGCATACATTTGTTTTGGATTTTGGGTTCTTTGGGTACGATAAGTACAATCCATCTGTACCTGAAAATAACTTTAATCCAGTTATTTTCAGTTGGCCATCTAGGACAACCTGAACGAAGGCTTTTAAATCAGTCTTACCTTTAGTATTATGTAAGTTTATATCTGTTACATTCATTCCAATCCCAATTCTTTCTTGATTTCAATTACAATATCTTTAAATTTTTCTTGGTCTATTCCATCATAAGTCATATCATAGTCTGATATACCAATATATTCAATTACTTTTCTATCACATATTTCACAATGTAGATCTTCATCAGGAAGCATTTCGGCATTTTCCCAACCAAAGAAGTTTCCACAATAACAACTTACATGGAAACTATAATCATAAATGTCAATACATCCATTATCTTTATGCTCGGAACTATTTTTAGCAATTCCTATTAGTAATAAGTCAGTAACATATTTGCGGAGTTCATCATCATCCATCTCATGTAAGCGTTGACCATTTGTAGTATAATCTGTAAAACGCTCTGATGATAGAACCATTGATGGTGAGTATAGTACCGAGGATTCTCCAATTTCTAATCCAATATTAACGCCTTCAGAAAATCCAAATAGCACATCTTTACTCTTAACAACAATAGGAACCCAGTATTTGTTACCATCTCTATCTTCTGGTGGAATGTATGTGTAATAATTATGGTGTTTTCTTATTGGCATATTACTGTCCTTTTAGATAATGATACTTATCTACAATAAATAATACTTCACCTTCAGATAAAATATCAAGATATTGTAAAGCTTCTCTGTTACCTATTTGATATTCTAAACGTAAACATTTTAATACAAACTCATCTTCTAGCTTTTTGCCTTTAATAAACTTAAAATATTGTTTACGTTTAGGTATAAATCCCTGCATATATCGTTGGTGTGCATCTTTAGGTATATTAAAGTGATTGATCAGCTCTACCATAGGTAAAAACAAGTCTGATGAAGCAACAAACTTGTTTATCATAAAGGGCGAGTAGCTTTTTAACTCCTCGTCCGATAAGATTCTTTTCTCTACACTGATATTATTTAGATGGTCGAATAATTTCATTTTTTTCATAAAAATAAATATAGTAATTTAGAATTACTTAATCCCTATTTGATTTATGATTGTGAAAACAATTGGTTTATCATCAGATAATTTATTTAAAAGGTTATCCAATGCTGGACGGCAGTTACTAATCGTGAAATTCTCTGGGTTACGCTTCGTACCAAGTAAGATACAACCCGAGGTATCTCCGTGGCTGTTACCACCATGCATACGAATATAAGTAAAACCAGGGACGTCATCAAT
>TARA_R110001606_G_scaffold102807_5_pt1 | contig 25629 bp, 20 predicted proteins | sample TARA_R110001606 | Tara Oceans TARA_R110001606 (sample SAMEA4398315) | marine metagenome | biome: Polar Biome; feature: [SRF] surface water layer (ENVO:00010504); material: water (ENVO:00002006), including particulate matter (ENVO:01000060) such as... | depth 5 m
TTTGATGTCTGCGACGTGATAGTCGTGAGCCATATCAATGTTCCTTTATATGTTTATGTGGCAGCTAGCATGACAGGCGGCCGAAGGCAACGCGGCAAGTGCCCCGTGGCCTGTTAAATTCCGGTTGGAATTGGGTCCGGCTAGCCGTTAAAGCCCAGCACGGCGTTGATCACGCGATCCTGGTCGGATGGCTCAAGATAGGGATGCATCGGCAGAGCAAGAACGTGCTGGCTGGCCGTTTCCGTCACTTTGAGGTGGCCTGGCGCTGGCGCAAAGCGGAGCGCGAAGTCCTGTTGGTGTATCGGGACAGGATAGTAGACCATGCTGGGGATGCCCTGCGCTGTCAGGTGGGCCTGCAGGCCGTCGCGCTCATCGTGCTCGATGACATACTGCGCCCAGACAGAACGGCCACCTTCGATGACCCCAGGAACGGCCCTGATTGCGCCACGAAGTGCCTCGGAATACCTGTCGGCGACCACTTGGCGCCGCTCAATCTCGTCACCGAAGATTTTCAGCTTTTCGAGCAGGATGGCGGCCTGGATCGTGTCGAGGCGCGAGTTCATGCCGACGCGGAGGCTCAGGTATTTCGGGTCATGGTGGAAGTTGCGGGTGGCCGCGTCAGTAGGCGTCACCTTTCCATAAACCCTCAAGGATTCAATGCGTTCGGCCAAAGCTGAATCATTGGTCACGATCGCGCCGCCATCGCCATAGCAGCCGAGCGGCTTGGCCGGGAAGAAACTGGTTGTCGCAATATCGGCCCAGTCGGACGGGTGCTTGCCATTCAGCGTGCAGCCATAGCCCTGCGCCGTATCGGCAATCAGCTTGAGACCGAACTCGTCACAAATCGCCTTGATTTCAGGGTAGTTCGCCGGTTGTCCAAAAAGGTCCACCGCGATCACCACTTTCGGCTTCAGCTTGCCGGCCGCCTTAACGGACGCGATCTCTGCGCGCAGGCTGGCCGGGTCCATGTTGTAGGTCGCGGCGTCGATATCCACAAAGACCGGAGTCGCGCCGAGCCAGGGTACAACCTGCGCTGTCGCAACAAACGTGAAGCTTGGGCAGAACACGGCGTCGCCCGGTTTCAGGCCCCATGCCATCAGCGCCAGGGCAAGCGCGTCTGTGCCATTGGCGCAGCTGACGGCGTGGCTGGCGCCGCACCATGCGGCGAGCTGCTGTTCGAGTTCCGTAACTTCAGGTCCCAACACATACCGACCGCTCTCGACGACGCAGTGTATGGCAGAATTTATCTCGGATTCGATGCGCTTACGTTGTGCTTGCAGGTCGATGAAGGGGAGCGACATGGTGAGGCGTCCTGAAAAGTGTTTCTGCGTTATACCAAGGTGCCGTAGACCATTCCGGTGGGCGCGAGCAAGTCACCACGCATTACACTGTGTGACGTGAGTCTGGCGGCGTAGCCTTGCGAAACGCAGAGGAATGGCCTGCTCGGTTTGCCTCTTGAATTGATGGGACCGGAATGCTTAGTGCCCTCGATCAGCCCGAAGATTGGTGGCCCATCTTGTCCGACCTTGTCTTCTCCATTGCCGTTCCAATTGGCAGCTATCACCCGGTTCTGCGGACCACGCTTGAGTCGCTACGGGTGCAGGGGAAGGGCGTAAGGGTTGCCGCTCTGGATGCCTCCGGCGACCCACGGGTTTCTGCAATTCTCGATGAATATGCGTCGCTGATACAGTACCGCCGTGACGGCAAGGACGCGGGACAGGCTGCTGCCATCGCTGAAGGCTGGCGGGAAGTCGAAGGCGATGTGCTGGGCTGGCTGAATGCGGATGACTTTTTGTATCCGGGCACGATTGCAGCGGCCCGGCGCGTTTTTGTCATGGAACCCGATATTGACGTGGTTACAGGCGATACTGTTTTCATTGATGAAGCTGGGCGCTTTACGGGATTTCACCCTGGTATTGGCGCCCCGGACGAACGCCTTTTGACGTCGAACCCGATCTCCCAGCCATCGACCTTTGTGAGGCGATCGGCCGTCGAGAAAATCGGCGGAATCAGCACCAGCCTGCACTACACGATGGATTGGGACCTGTGGGTGCGCCTGTACAAGGCAGATTGCGCTTTCGCCCGCGATTCAGGTTGCCTCTCCGGCGTGCGGATCGAGCGCGGCACCAAGACGATGCGGTTTGATCGAGCCCGTCGACGGGAAGTCCTGAGGCTTATCGCGCCGCATGCTTCGGTGACCCGGAAGCTCAAAGTGATGACCGGGTTCTGGTTGCAGTATATCGATGACAGGACGGGCCTCGTGTCGCGCATGCTGGACGGAATGCATTCCCGCGCTCCGGCCAGTGGCGACAGTGATCGGCTGGTGTCACAACGCGCGTTCACCCGAAGTGCCCGGATGCCGCTGATCCATTTCGGTGCGGGCGCAGGCGCGCGACTGAATATCCTGTGTGAAGGCGGCCCGTATCTGGCGGAAATATTCACGCATGACAGTCACGTAGAGGTTCCATCCGGGTCTGAGGGGGATGCCAGTATCGACACGAACATGGCACCTTCCGAGACCGGCTGGGTGAAGGTGACCCCCGCGTCCGATCAACCGGTCAGACTGCTCTCAGTGGCCATTGTTGGCGCTTGATCGCCTGAAATTGCCTCTTCAATCTATGGCAGCTCGGAGTAGCAAATTTGAAAGACAAGTCGCGTATCTGTCGCCATAAGTGCCGGTTCAGATGAGAATTGGAAAAGAATCGAACGGAATTTTGCCGAAAAGTGCCGCAAAAATGGCGTTCTGTGAGATTGGAATAAGAGCCTTGGAAGGCCAAGTTGGGTGAAGCGTATGGTAAAATACAAGGCTCCGCACGGACAGTACCTGGAATATCCAGACAATGATTTCGTCTCCGAATTCCTGAATGCTGGTTGGTATGAATTCCGGGAGATAGCTTTTTTCTATCGCTTCCTTCGGCGCGGCGACCGCGTGCTGGATATCGGGGCGCATTGCGGACTGTACAGCGCCATCGCGCAGTCGATCGTAGGCAAGCAGGGCTATGTGTTGGCAATCGAGCCGAATGCTGCGCTCGCGCCGTCCATCTCAAGCAATATTGGCGTTGAAAGCCCGCTGACGGATATTGCCAATCTCACTGGAACCGGAAGTGAATGGCTGGCGGTCGCCGCCATGGACGAAGCGGGCGTGGTCTATCTATCGGATGAGGCAGAGGAAAAATCAGCCTATCGCGAAGTGCATACGTCGAGCACCGGCGCTTCGCTCGCAGTGCCTGCCGTCAGCGTGGATGACATTACCGGCGCGCTTGAGGGCGGCTTTCACTTTGTGAAGGTGGATGTCGAAGGGGTGGAGGGGCTGGTCCTTAAAGGGATGGCGCAGACACTGACTGACAACGAGTCGATTGTCCTCATGATCGAGTTCACAGAGGCCAACCAGCATCGTCACAGCGGTTCGACACATGCGCTGGCTGATGTAATCCGAGATGCCGGGTTCGGCCTCTACCGATATGACGACCTGGTCAGTCAACTCGTCGAGCTGGATGATGACGTCGAGCTTGAGCACATGAATATATTTGCCTGTCGCAAGGTCGACCAGGTAAATGTGCGGCTGTCAGGCGCCAGCGCAAAACAGGCGCGCATCGCAGACGACGTGATCATGCGTGGGCGCGCGTCCGAGGCGCTTTACAAGCAAACGCTGGACTACAAGAACTTCCGGAAGCGAAGCACAATCTGGGTTTCCCAGATTTCGGCCGCCTTGCAGCAGCTGAGAGGGGATGATCCCGCCATCGGTGAGGGCATGAAGTCTGCAGCCGCCGAATTGTCGGACAGCGCACCAAACCATGAGCAGTCAGGGGCGTTATCGCGCCTGTTGGAAGACGGTCTGGGGCAGGTGGAGGCCACGGCAAGCGCCATTGCAAAATCCATAGGGCACGAGCGCCGGGTGACCGGCGAACTTGAGCGGCGTTTTGCTGCCGCAGAGACTTATATTACGGAAGACTTGTTGCTCCAGGCTGATAGCTTCGAGTCCGATATCTGGGATGCCCAGTCGGGTCTTGGTGAAGGCCTGTTGATGCTGCGGGACTTGCAGACGGGTCTCGCGGGCACATTGTCTGAAGAGCATGCGGCACAACTGGACGCTTATATCGATCGGGTTCAGGCGGAGTCAGCCGGTCATCTGGCCAACATGCTGGAGGCCCGGCGACTAAGATCCCTGCTGCTGGCCGCCACGGAGCGTCTTCGCAACCAGCAGGAAAAGCTGGATGCGACAATATCGGCAAAGGCAGAGGTTGACCGCCGTTGGGCTGAAGATGTCGACCTTCTCACGAACCGTAACGTCCAGCTTGAGCAGGATGCGTCACGCACGCACGAACTGCGCGCCGAACTGGCGATACTGCAATCAGAGCATCTTGCGCTGAATGAGGAACTGGTCCGCAGCAAGGCTGAAAGTGAAGAGCGGGTCGAGGCCCTGCGCTCTGATGCGGAACGCCAGGCCGCTGAGAACGCGCGGCATATCGAGGCCCTGCGCTCCAACGCCGAACGCCAAACCGCTGAGAACGCGCAGCGCATAGAGGAGATAATGGCCGAGACGGCCCGCGTCCTTGATGAGGTCCGCGCCGATCATGTGCGCGAAGTCGAGGCGCTGGAAAGCGAGCTATCCGATGCCGCACGGGGTGCAGAGCGCAGTACTACAATTGCGCGAATGGCTGTGGCGGAACTGCGTAACATGGTTTTCGACGCAACCAACGAACAGAGCGTCATACAAGACATTGCCCGGTCCATCCGGGCGTCACGCATTGCCTCCCTCGTGGGGCTCTTGGGAGTTGGGCCGCGCAAGACCGCAGCCCCTCTTATCGTTAAATCAGAAGCGGCAAATGCGAGGCTCGCCGAGATACAGACCCGGATTGCATTTCTTGAGACCTATTTCAGTCCTGACCAAAAGGCTGGCGCAGCAAACGAACGCGTGCCTGTCGAGGACGCGAGCGCCTGGGGCATGTATCAGGACGCCATCGATGACATTGGTCGCAGTCGACGCGAGGCGCTGTCCCAGGCATCCCGAGAGGACCTTCAAGCCATCGGGGCGTCCATCATGGGGCTGAGACGGTCGCGCATTATGCGGGTCGCGGCGGCCCTAGGCCTTCCGGCATCACGCGAGCTTGAGGCGCTTTACGATATCTACTGCGCGCGCGCGAAACTCTGATTCAGGTTTTCGGGGTCGCTCAGGCCGTTGCCAGCCGCTGTGAGCTCTTTTCGACCGCTGTGACAGGCGCGAGGCCGGCATCAGCGAGCGCGGAGCTGACCTGGTCTTTCGTTTTCGCGCCTGACAATTCAGCAAGCGCGGCCTGATAGCCGCGATCCCAGAACATCATCCCGATGGCATGGTTCAATCCGCTTTCTCTCAAACGATGGCGGAAATTCAGCCAGAGATCCCGCTTGGCCTTCTGCGGATCGTAGTTCGGCAAAGGTTCGCCGCTGAGCGCCTGCAAAACGACATATGACCGGCCATGACCATGCATCAGCCGGGTCAGGTAGCGGATTTTCAGGCGGGGGGCCGTGATATGGTGCATCAGCTGAAGCTGCGGCCTGTAGCCGACCACGTAACCCAAACGGTGAGCAATTCGGGAAATAAGTGAATCCTCGCCAGAGAGGAGTGCATTTCCTTTGCGGCCAAGCGCACCCGCAGCGCCTTCGCCCTCAACGAACGCAACATAACCTTCGGCCACGTGCCGGCGGACGCAAATGCCTGCGCCGATGGGCTCATGCGGCCCCCAGGCATCACCATGACCCGTCAGCGGCTCATGGCCCGCCTCGCGCACACCGAGATGGGGCAACCATTCATGTTGGAGGGAGCCGACAGACGCCTCAAAAGCGCCTTGGCAGATGCCTCCCCAGGCACCGAGTTCTGCCTCGGTCTCACTGATTTCCAGAACACGTTCGAGATAGTCAGGGGCGATCTCATTATCGTCGTCAATGAAGCAGATGACAGGGGTGCTCGTCGCGTTGATTCCGCCAACACGGGCATAGGTCAGGCCCTGGCGATATTCCTGAACGACGCGGACTTCCCGCAGGGCGAGGCGCTCGCATATGTCGGTTCGCAGCATCACCGGAGAATTATTGTCGACAACCACAAGTTCGAATGCATCGGGGTGCAGCGTCTGTCTGGAAATTGCGCGGAGGGACCGGGCAAGCAGATCTGGTCGTGGATTGTAAGTGCACAGGACCACGCTCAGACGTTTTGCAGGTATGGGCCGATTTGGCATCTGTAATCCCCTCCCTTCCCGTTAGAAACTTATGGCAATGGCCCGCCTAGACCAACAATATGAAAAAGGTTCAACATTAAAGAACCCACAGACTTTAGAAGTTGCACAAAAGAAGTGTAGACGATAGCCCTTCGTCTTGTGTAGGCGTAGTGGCCGTTTAAATGAGTAACAATCGATAAAATGTCTAAAAAAACTGCACTGATCACCGGGGTTACCGGCCAGGATGGCGCTTATCTTTCGCGTCTTCTGCTAGCCAAGGGTTATGATGTTCATGGCGTAAAGCGTCGTTCATCCTCGTTCAATACGGGCCGCGTGGATGCTCTTTATGTGGACCCGCACCAGCAGGATTCGGGGTTCCATCTTCACTACGGAGACCTGACCGATTCAACGAACCTGATCCGGCTTGTGCAGGAGATTGAGCCTGACGAAATCTACAATCTTGGCGCGCAAAGTCATGTGAAGGTCAGCTTCGAGACTCCGGAATACACGGCGAACGCAGACGCCATCGGCGCCCTCCGAATCCTTGAGGCCATTCGCATCCTGAAGGTCGAAAACTCGGTGCGATTCTATCAGGCTTCGACGTCTGAACTTTACGGGCTTGTGCGCGAAGTGCCGCAAAGCGAGACCACGCCTTTTTACCCACGGTCTCCCTACGCTGCGGCCAAGCTTTATGCCTACTGGATTACTGTGAACTATCGCGAAGCCTATGGCATCCACGCGTCCAATGGCATCCTGTTCAACCACGAGAGCCCGCTGCGCGGCGAAACATTCGTCACGCGCAAGATTACGCGGGCTGTGGCGTCGATTGAGAATGGCCTGCAGGATACGATCTTCCTCGGTAATCTCGACGCACGGCGCGACTGGGGCCATGCCCGGGATTATGTCGAGGGCATGTGGCGTATCGTTCAGCATGACGAAGGTGACGACTTTGTTCTCGGCACCGGTGAGATGCATTCCGTGCGCTCGTTCGTTGAGAAGGCATTTGCCTGTGTCGGACGCGAAATTGTCTGGAAAGGCGAGGGCGTTGATGAAACCGGAACCGACCGCAAGACGGGCGATGTTCTGGTGCGCATTGATCCTGCCTATTTCCGGCCAACCGAAGTTGAGCAGTTGCTGGCTGACCCCCGCAAAGTGCGCGAAAAGCTGGGTTGGACACATACTGTGAAGCTCGACGAGCTCGTGCGTGAAATGGTCGAACACGATCTGAAGTCCATCCAGCATGAAGAGGCCAGGGTCCTTCAGGATGTCTGACACGGCCTATTCACTGGAAAACAAGCGTGTCTATGTTGCGGGACATCGCGGCATGGTGGGTTCTGCGCTTATCCGGCGTCTGGCATCAGAGAATGTCGCTGAGATTCTCACGGTAACGCGCGATGAAGTGGATCTGCGCCGTCAAGCCGAAGTCGATGCCTGGATGCAGGATGCGCGACCTGATGCCGTGTTCATCCCGGCCGCCAAAGTCGGCGGCATCCTGGCGAATGACACCTATCCGGCCGATTTTCTCTACGACAACCTCATGATCGAAGTCAACCTGATCAAGGCATCTGCGGATGTTGAGGTTGAGAAATTGTTGTTTCTGGGCTCGTCCTGCATCTACCCGAAGTTTGCGCAACAGCCGCTCACGGAAGATGCGCTGCTCACGGGCACACTCGAGCCAACGAATGAATGGTACGCGATTGCCAAGATCGCCGGTATCAAGCTCTGTGATGCAATGCGCCGCCAGTATGGACACCGCTTCATCTCGGCGATGCCAACGAACCTCTATGGCCCCGGTGATAACTACAACCTGATGTCGAGCCACGTGATTCCGGCGCTGCTACGCAAGGCGCATGAGGCAAGGCTGGCAGGCCAGGCGTCCATGGAAATTTGGGGCAGCGGCACGCCGCGCCGGGAATTCCTGCATGTCGATGATTGCGCCGACGCGCTCGTGTTCCTGATGAAGAATTATGACCGGGAAGGCCATATCAATGTGGGCTATGGCAGCGATGTAACGATTGCCGAGCTGACGCAGCACGTCATGGATACGGTCGGCTTTGTCGGCACCATAACCAAGGATACATCCAAGCCGGATGGCACACCTCGCAAGCTGATGGATATCGGCCGGCTTAAAGCCATGGGATGGCAGCCGAAGATCGGCCTCGAGGACGGACTGAAAGATGCCTATCAATGGTATCTGAAATCGACGGAAACGGCTGTACAGGTGTAGAAATGACCGAGCCCCGCAACTTTCCCCGCGTGTCCATCATCGTGCCGGCTTTCCGTGCAGCCAGTACGATTGCACGGACGTTGGACTCACTGATCTCGCAGGACTATCCCAACCTGCAGATCATCGTGATGGACGGTGGCAGTGAGGACGGGACGGTCGACATCCTCACGCAGTATGCTGACCACCTGGATCATTGGGAAAGCAAGCCGGACAAGGGCCAGGTCGATGCCCTCAACAAGGGTTTCAAGCTAGCGACAGGCGACATTTTCGGATGGCTCTGCGCGGATGACACCCTTCTGCCTGGCGCCATCAGCCTGCTGGCCAATGTACTCAACAAGGATGCGTTGGTTGATGTCGTCACCGGCGGTTGCAAGCGCGATTTCAACGGCACGCACGAAGTCATCACCGAGCCAGCCGAAGATTTCTATGAGCGCCTCGGCCAGAACAATACAATCGAACAGCCTTCCACGCTGTGGCGGGCCGCGTTGCACAAGCGCATCGGCGAACTCGACGGCAGTTATCGCTATGCCTTTGACTGGGAGTTCTGGTGCCGGATGAAAGCCAACGGCGCCAAGTTCCAGCGGATCACCGATCCGGTATCGGTCTACTATTTTTCCGATACGAACCTGACATCGACCGGCGGCACGAAAATCGCTGACGAAATGTACCGGATCGTGAAGACGCACGGACCCTATGACGGTCGTATTGCCGACGTTTACAGGTTTCTCTACCGGACATTCGATCTCAAAGGCTATTACGACCAGGACCCTCAGGCACCTATGCCAGCTTGGCGCAATCGCCTGTTCCACATGACGTTACGCTATTTTTACAAGCGCTATGACGCGGCATCCGTGAATGCCTACAACTGGAATTTTGCCTCCCGCCAGGAGCGGGGCCTCGGCTGGAACTGAGAACGATCCAGATCGCCCTGGCGCGAACCAATCCTCAAGAATCGAATAAGGCCAATGATGACCCAGACGATGAGCCCCCAAACAGAGCCGACTGAGCTGAATCTCGAAAAGCCGCCACGCACACCTCCAAGATTGGCGATCTTCACACGGCACTCCCTGCTCGACGGTCGGCCGTCATTCTATAATTCGCCTCCCGGCTCCGGCATGACGCACCCGTTCCTAGGCAGTGCGCCGTTCAATGTGGGCGACAATTTCGTATCCATGGCGATCGCGCGGGCGCTGAACGTCGAGGAATTCCTTGTTTTGACGCACGGCGCCCCTGAAGCTGTCTTCGATTATGTCAACGAAATGTGCGAAGCGCTGATCGTCGTTTCGCAGAACTCTCTGCATCCGGGCTTCTTCGGCAAGTTCCTGCCTCGGAGCTTTCTTGAGAAGCGCATCAAGATCCCGATGATTTTCGTGAGCCTTGGCGTCCAGTTTGAGCTGGATGAGACGCCGCATCTCACGCAGGACGACGTCACCTCGCTGAAAATCATCCACGAGCGCTGCGCCTCCAGTCAGGTGCGCGGGCAAATCAGTGCAGACCTTCTGGCCCAGCATGGCATCCACAATACGCGCGTGCTTGGCTGTCCGTCGATCCTCTGGTCGCTCGAACCGAAAATCAAGATGAAGACGCCCAGCATGGATCGCGTCGGGTGGACATTGACGGAAATGGGCGGCGACCGTGGCCCGCTTCAGGATGCGCAGCTTCAGTTCATGGACGGCGTTGCCTCACAAGCGGATACATTTGTGCCGATTGCGCAGGGCGGCGAGTATGTCCTGCAGGAGTATCTGACCGTCAGGGATGGCCTCTCTCTTGGGAAGCGTATCGATACATTGCTTGAACTGGCCGCTGACGGCCGGATGATGGAGCGTCCGCGCACAAACTATTACGGGATCGAGTCGCAACCGGAACTGATGCGGTGCCGGCTTGAGCGGCCTTCGCTTTCCCAGCTCCGGGACAATGTGAAATGGTACTATCGGAACTGCAGTCTGCAGGTCATCCTGTCGCTCATTGAAGACTCATTCTTCTCCACGGAAGTGGCGTCCTACATGTACAATGCGCGCAACCTCAGCCTGATGACCGGAACGCGCCTGCACGGCAACATCATGGGGCTGAGCCAGGGCGTGCCGACCTATTACGCCTATCACGATTTGCGCGTGAAAGAGATGGCAGACCTGTTCGATGTACCGCGGTGCGACATTCGCGAGAATCCTGACAGCATCGATCTGAATGCTCACGACTGGACAAGCTTCGAAAAGCGGTATGCCGAATTGTACAAAGGGTTCATGTCGTTCTTCAAGGAAAACGGGCTCTCACACGCATTGTGAAATTGTTATGATTTTCGAGGATCGCATCAGGTTGGCAATCGCCTGCCCGGATCTGGCGGCGCTAAATCCAGTGGAAGGCGCCGGCGAGGTATTCGAGCAGGACGGCGAGCGCGTGCAGCGCCTTCAGTTCGGTGGTCTCGTGACAGCCGACACCTATTACGGCGCCTGGATGACGGAGCTGATCTCCAAATGCCGCGGCGCACATGAGCCACAGGAAGAGCGGGTCTTTGCTGCTGTGCTGGATGCACTGTCGCCGAAGCCGACAATGATCGAGCTTGGCGGATACTGGTGCTTTTATTCCATTTGGCTCGGGCTGCAACGACCAGGGGCAAGTCAGGTGATCATCGAGCCGATTGCCGAGCGGCGCGCCGTTGGGGAGCGAAACCTTGCCCTCAATAATCTTGCGATGCCAATTCGCCGTGCTGCCATCGGCGCCGCGCCATCCATGCTCCCAGAATTCAAGACAGGCGCAGAAATCGAAAAAGACATGCCGGTCGTAACAGTCGATCAGCTGGCGGACGAGATGGGCTGGGATTCCGTCGACTTGCTCCATGCCGATGTCCAGGGGTTTGAGTGGCAAATGATGCATGGCGCCCAGCGCCGGCTCGCCAGCGGTGACATCCGTTGGGTCTTTATTTCCACCCATCGGTGGCTTGAGGACGGCGCAAAAATAGATCTCCATGAGACCTGCCGAGCCAAACTTCTGGAGTATGGCTATACCATAGTCGCAGACCACACGCCGGAAGAAAGCTATTCCACTGACGGCTTGATTGTTGCCCGCGCGCCTGGTGTCGAGGGATTGGAACATGTCGGCATCTCCCGGCGCGCAGGAGATGCTTCATGACTGACAAACCCCGGCTTGCGATGTTTGAGCGTCATTCCCTTCTTGATGGCCGAGGAATGGGCTATGTGATGCCTCCGGGCACGGACCAGGGGCATCCGTTCCTTGGCAAATGGCCGCACAATGTGGGTGACCAGTTTGTTGCGTCGGGCCTCGCGCGCGCGCTTGATATGGATGAATTCATCACGCTGACGCGCCAGGCGACGCCTGAGCAGTTCGATTATGTGAACAATGAATGTGACGCGATTATCGTCGTCGCGCAGAACGCCCTTTTCCCGAGCTGGTTCGAGACGCATCTGCCCGTTTCCTATCTTCGGCAAATCACTATTCCAATGATCTTCTTCAGTCTCGGTCTTCAATTCCGTTTCGGGGATGAACTCCATCTGATGCCGGGTGACGTAGAAAGCCTGAAGTACATTCAGGACCATTGCGCCAGCATGCAGGTGCGCGGCCATATCACGGAAGCGCTTCTTGACAGGTACGGCATTACGAATACGCGTGTGCTCGGCTGCCCGTCGCTGCTGCACTCCGGAACGCCGAACATAAAGGTGCGCAGTCCCTCGATGGATCGCGTTACCTTCACCATCACCGACATGGGACGCCTGCCGGATATCCATGCCTGGCAGTTCGGCGTGATCGAGTCTCTGATCGATCAGGCCAAGCAAATGACGATCGCGACGCAGGGCGGCGAGTTCGTGCTGCAGGAATATCTGGCACTGCGCGACGGTGTCAGCTTTTACGAACGGTCCGATTTTGATGTTGCGCTCGAGAACGGTGTGCCGCGTGATGAGCCGCGCACGAACTGGACGGGCGGCCTCGCCGAGGGCGGTTTTGTCCGTTCCGTCATGTCACGAAGGGACCTGAAGGCGGCCGAGGATTCCGTAAGGTGGTATTATCGTGACGCGCCTGAGCGGGTGCGTGAGCTGATGATCAGTGATGGATTCTATTCGCCCCTGATGGCGGAATATATTCGCCGGGCTCGAGACCAGTCGCTTTACGTGGGCACGCGCTTGCATGGAAACCTGATGGCGCTCGTGCAGGGCACGCCGTCCATATTTGCGATCCATGACTATCGCCTGAAAGACATGGCGGAGTTCCTTGAAGTGCCGTCGCTGACCATCGAGCAGAACGAGACAGACATTTCGTTGGATGAATGTGACTGGACGCCTTTTGAGGCCAAGTGGCAGACTATCTGGAATGGCTTTGTCGACTTTTTCGAGGAAAATGGCCTCGCCACGACTATTGAACGGGTGGAGTCAGTCGGGCCGAAAGAAGCCTAGGCGCTCATCCGGGGCGAGTTAGGCCGCGTCCTGCCAATGAGGCTCGAGATCCGTTCAGCAACGACCTTGGCCTCGACGGAACGAGCATTGTAGCCGCGATCCCAGAAATAGAGACCAATGGCTTCTGCGGGGCCGACGGTGATAAAGCGCCTTGCAAATCTTGCCGCCCGCCGTGCCAAGTGACTGCGCGACGCATCGCCTTGTATTGGCGCGGCTATGCCATCCATGGCATCCAGCAGTGCCTCGCCCTCGGCCTGACCTTCCAGCAAACGGGCAAGATAGGGCCATCTCAGACGTTCGCGCGTGATCACATGATGCAGGACAAGCGAGGGGCGGTATCCGGCCGCATAGCCTGCTTCATAAGCGATCCGTGAGAACAGCGAATCCTCGCCACTGCCGAGTGCGCCGCCCTTGCGACCCATGGGCAAGTCCATGTCGAAGGCGCGGACCAGGTCTGCGAAGGCCTGCGCAAGCGGCCGGCGCACGATCATTCCCGCGCCGAAGGGCTCGGTCCCCCGGCTATGCCGCTCGGGCCGTGTCATCGTGACCGGGGCGGCCTCTTCGCGAATGGCGTAGCGCGCGATAAAATGGCGGCACAGCCAGCCGGGAGGCGATGCGAAGCGACCTAGGCTGCGTCCGCCAAACACGCCGAGTTCTGGTTCTTCCGTGGCAATCCGAACAGCCTCTGCGAGGTAGTCTAGTGCAAGGATATTATCGTCATCAACGAAACAGATAAGCTCCGCACTTGCCGCTTCAATGCCGGCTTTACGCGCCTGCGAGAGACCGAGAGCGGGTTCGCGTATGCACGTCTGGTATTCGCCGCCAGCGACTTGCAGGATGCCTGGGTCGACAGGCAGGTTAGAACAATTGTCGACAAGAATGACTTCATAGGATGGCGCATCGGCTTGCGCGCCGATCGCGGCGATGACCTCGGAGAGCAGCGCATTGTCCGGGTTATGCGTGCAAATCACCACACTTACGCGGGGGGGCGTTTCAGTCATCTGCGCCCTCGTGCAGCTCGCGTGCAGCCCGTCGGAATGACCACACGTTGCGCGCGCTTGAGAACGTTTCGAAAGCTGTGCGCAGTCGGCGGGCAAGCCATGGTGGTGGAACGGGACCGCCAAGGGCGCCGACCTCGTCCATGTAGGACGGCGCCTGCTGTATCGACCTGTTCTGCCCATGAACACGGAAGCCACCAAGGACAACGGGTATCGTCACCAGGGCCGCCTTTTCGGCGAAGGCGCGCCAGAGCGCATAGTCGCCAGCTAGGCGCTGCGCGTGCACCAAATCACGCTCCGCTTGTGTGAGATCGCGGAAGAGCGACGTGTGAAAGAACATGGATTCCTGCTGCAGGCAGCCCAGAAGCCCGTCGTGAAAGTATCCTTTGCGAATGGCCGACCGGGGGCGCCAGGCTGTCGCCTGAACGGCGCGCATGCGGCCGCTCGCGTCCCACAGGGCTGGCAGGCCGGATATCCACTTGGGAGCAGACGGGCCCGACATATTACGAACCACCTCTGTGAAAGCCCAGGGGGCATAGAGATCGTCGGCATTTAACCACCCCAGAACCCCTTCCTCTGCGAGGTCAAAGCCTGCGAGCAAGGCGTCGTACTGGCCTGAATCCCGCGTCGATACGAAGGTGAGCCGGGGGTCTGCGGCGGCGCGGCGTTCCAGGATTTCCAACGTGCCATCAGCGCTTGCGCCATCCATTACAATATGGCGCCAGTCCTGATGAGACTGGGCTTGCACGCTGTCGATGGCGGCTTCAATGAAGCTGGCCCCATTCAACACTGGCGTAATGATGGTGACTTGCAATTTACCCTGCCTCTGGAGCACTGAGGCATAGTGTGTTCCACGTATTGGAGCAGCTGGAAAGGTTGCAAATCAGCGTCGATTTGGTCGCGCAGCTGGGCTGTTGAAAGATTTCACGCTATCTCCTATGCCATCTCATGACTGGGACGGCAAATCGAGAGTTGCATTAATGTTACCATTGAAACGCCCGGACGATGACGCCCTAACTCCGCCAGTTCCCTTTTTTGAGTATAATGCAAACCAAAAGGGTTTGCGTGAGCCGCTAAATGACATTCGCGATGGTATTTCCCGTATCCGGCTGATCCGCACAATGGTCGCCAATGATTTTGCGACCCGCTACAAGGGCACACTGCTTGGCGCATTCTGGTTGACTGCGACGGCATTACTGACGGTGTGTGGCCTTGGATTGATTTACAGTCAGGTCTTCCAGATCGATTTCAAAAGCTATCTGCCATTCGTGGCGCTTGGCATGATGATCTGGGGCGTCATTTCCAGCATTATCACCGAAGGGACCGGCGTTTTCTCGAATGCGCGGGGCGTCTTCACCCAGATGCGTGTTCCGATCAGCCTGTTTGCCTATACGCTGATTGGCCGATCAATGGTCACGTTCTTCTTCCGGGGATTGGTGATCGTGCCCTTGCTTATATTCAAGGGGGACCCCGTCTCGGTAATGGCGGTACTGGAGAGCCTTGTGGGTCTCATCCTGTTGTTCTGGATCGGACTCTGGGCCGCCTTCCCACTTGGAATTCTGGGGGCCAGATTTCGTGACATGTCCCAGCTCACTTCAGCCTTTGTAACCTTTTCCTTCTTCCTGACGCCCGTATTCTGGCATTCAGACCGTCTTGGAAAATACGGCTTCGTGATCGACTACAACCCACTGTTCCACTTCATCAACATTGTCCGCGGGCCTTTGCTGGGCGAGCCCGAGGTGGTGAGGAGCTTCATGGTTGCCGGCGCATTTGGCGTTGTATTGCCGCTGATTGCTCTGCTTTGTCTGGCGGGCTACCGGCGCCGTCTGCCTTACTGGTGATTTCAAGACATGGCTGAACTTATTCTCGACAAGGTGAACGTTTCATATCGTGTCCGCGATGTGGCGCTGCGCAAGGTTCTGCTCTCGTCCGAAGAGTCGCATACGGGTGGTATCGTCAAATCGAGCCGCAAGAATGTGGAAGTCGCCGCCCTAACGGACATTTCGGTTCATCTCAAAGATGGCGACCGCCTTGGCATCGTCGGCCACAACGGCGCGGGTAAGACGACGCTTTTGAAGGTGATGTCGGGTATTCTGCCTCCGATGTCGGGACGGGTGAGGGTTGAAGGGCATCTTTCCCCCTTGCTGTCGATCCAGTTGGGTCTGAGTAATCAGGCCACCGGCTACGAAAACATCTTCATACGGGCGCGCTATATGGGCGTACCTGAAAAGGTCATCCTGGCGCAGGCTGACGAAATTGCGGCTTTCTCGGAACTTGGTGACTATATTCACTTCCCGATCAGCACCTATTCGAGCGGCATGCGCCTGCGCCTCGCGTTCGCCGTCGCAACGGCCTTCTCACCGGAAGTGCTGATTCTCGATGAATGGCTCTCGGCCGGCGACGTCCAGTTCCAGGCCAAGGCCGCCAAGCGCCTGCACAAGCTAATCGACAATACCGGCGTCTTCGTCATGGCGTCGCATAACCCGAACCTTATCAAACGGGTCTGCAATATCGGTCTCGTGTTGAACCAGAGCCGCGTCGCCTTCCTCGGCCCCATCCAGGAGGCCCTCGATACGCATAAGGCATTGCAGGTTGCTTCGGAGATGAATGGGGCTTCGGCGGTCGAACTGTTCAAGAAACGTGTGGATGATCTCAATACTATCCAGGCTGCGCTGGAATATTATCGGCGGGATAACGGGGCGTATCCGAGCACCGAGGACGCGTGGACCTCGGTCGTGCAGCAGCGCAGCCCCAATTGGTTGCCGGACCTGGTGCCGGACTATTTGCCCGTGGTGCCGCGCGATCCCAAGAGCACCTGGGACTTTGACGATCCCCAATACTGCTACATGTCCAACGGCACCGGCTACAAGCTGATTGCTCGACGTACCGGGGATCACAAGCATATTACGCCCGACATGCCGATACAGCGGGACCCCAAACGGACCAATGAAAAGGCTTGCTGGGCCTATGGCGTCTGGACGCCTGATTATGCCGAGAAGTGAGTCCGCTGGCTGACCCTGTCGGATAGCTTGACACCTCTCCCCAAGCCTTTACCCCGGAAAGCGCGCCTGCATAAAGCACGTCAGGAGCACGAAAAAGCCCGGATACAGCACGATAAAGCACGAAAGAGGCCCGATACCGCATGCACCAGGCCCCGGATATAAAGCCCGCTAAGTTGGGCGCTGCAAAACCGTCTGCCCGGATGAGCGCGACGTGAACGCGCCGACTGGTACGGCTGCACCCACAGGCATCGCCTGGGACCGGATTGCCGTTCCCGGCGTATCACCGGGCGCGCATTATTTCCGCATTCCGGCCGGGCAGAAAAATCCGCTAAGGCTGGCCTTCTCACGCGAAGAGGGGGTGAAGTTCGCAGCCGACCAGATGCTTTGCTTCTCGATGCGCTCGCCGAGCTCGACAGCCATGTATCCCGACATCCTGCGCGGCGATCACGGCTATCCGACTATCAGCCTGACCAATGCCAAGGGCGTCGTGTTCTCGTTCGCGCGCGGCAATATCAAGGACTTCTTCGATATCGCCATGCCGAACAAACGGCAGGAACTGAAGCTGCCACTGGCCGCCTTTGTGTTCGACATCTATCTCAAGGACAATCCCAAGCTGGAAGGCGATTTCTTCGACGAAGCGATCATCAAGATCACGCTCGACTTTCTCAGCCATCCCGATTCCGATATCGACATGGAAATCGGCAATCTGCATGGCCAGCCGGGCCCAGCGAAGCCACGGCTCGATTTCGATACCAATATCTTGCTGACCAAGCGCCCCGAGCATGGCGATGTGCCCATGATGGCCACCGAAAACGGCCTGATAGCGTTGCAGGTCGCGATTGCCGATCCGAAAGCCGATTCAATCCTGCGCAAGCGTCCGCTCTATTGGGCCGTCTATGACGGCGAAACTGCTGTCGGAACAGGGCAGGTATTCTTGGGCAAAAGGCCTGTCGACCTGGACATCAGGCTGCCGCGAAACGGCGTTTTCGAACTGCGCATGCGGGTCGAGATGGACAATCAGGTTGTTGCCAGCACCAAGCGGTCGATCATCCGCATGATGCCAAAGCCGACCGTGTTCAAGCGGCATGTGATGGGTTTTTCCGACGGGTCCCAATACAGCCTCACCTGGACGGGCGGCGGCTCGTTTGATCGCACGCCGATCAATTTGCGGACTGTCCGGTCGTCTATCGTCGGAGGTGTGCCACCCGGCCGGCCACCGAAGGGGCAGGGCAGATATTTTGCCTTCCTCGGCATTCCGGTCTGGTTGAGTTCGCGCCCCGAGCGGACCGATTTCGGACGCTATGCGCCCAAGGACATGGAAGCCTACGCAAAGCTTCTCACCGATATTTCCGAGCAGCTGTTCCGCAAGGGCGCGACGCATATAGAAGTCTGGAATGAAGCCGGATCGATCAGCGAATGGGCTGACGAGATGGACAAGCTGGTTGAGGTGCACCGCGTCGCTTACACGACGCTGAAAGCCATTTCGCCAGAGGTCCAGATCCTTGGCGGCGGGACGCATACATGGGATTTCGACTTCCTGCGCCGCTTCCTGGAAGCCGACGGCGGCCAATGGTGTGACGGCATTTCGCTCCACGGCTATACCTATGACCCGATACGTTTCCTAGAGCATTTCGATGCGTTGGACGCCTTGCTGGCCAGGTATATTCCGGCCGACAGACTGGAGGACTTCAAGGCCCACATTACCGAGATAGGGTTCAGAACGCCGACGTTTTCCCAATTGGCGCAGGCACGCTGGCTGTCGCTCTATACGCTGGAAGCGGCGAGCCGTGCGCAGGTCGGCTCGATCCTGTGGTTCAGGCTGTATAATTCCATTTCTGAGTCCTTGCAGTCCTACCAGCAGCGCGCGTCGGCGGGTTATGCGATGATCGGGAATTCGGAAGGCAACTGCCGCCATTCCCTGTTCGCCTTCCGCCTGCTCGACAATCTGTTGTCCATGACTGATTGCGTTGTTGCAGAAGGGGATGCGGCGAAGCGCGTTTACCGCGTCATGCGCGGAAAGGACCAGATCGCGCTTGCAACCTTCCATGGTGGATTTCTGGCGGGGCGTGTCATGCCGCAGGCGTCCATACCAGACGCCGACAAGACAGCGCAGCCGTCTATGACAATTTCCATCTCTGACCCGGCCCTGACGAGCGCCTGGAGCCTGACTGGCGATGTCACGTTCTGACGCGTCACATCAACCGGCCTGGGCCCAGCGCGCCTCAGGACGCTTTCCTAGACGTCGTCGAGGCTGAGCGTCAGATATTTTTCCGGAATGTCCATCGGCTTGGTCTTGAGGATCGCAGACCCGCGCATACTGCCCGCAGGCAGCAGGTTGTCCGTATTCAACTGCACCGGCTGGGCGACCTTGCCGACGATCTGGGTTGAAGGATAAAGCGGCTTGAAGTCATAGTTCTTGTAAAGCTCGCTGCCCTTGATGATGTCATGCTCGGCAGACGAGAAGGGGCGTTCTTCAACGGCGCGCGCCACGACGGCGAGTCGCGCGAGTTTGCGGTCGTCATAGTTCGATGACTCGACCCAGGCATAGGCCAGCGGCTCGAAGAAGCAGGCCTTGAGAAAAACCTCAAGCGCGCGTGTGGAGACAAACCAGGTTGCATTGCCGCCGAATGCTTTTGAATTGCCCCGCCAGTCGTGCACCATCTCGATGTTGTCGGACAGAAGAACCGCAGATTCAATGATGCACAGGCCGCCCAGTTTGCACAATTGCCGGTAGGTGACGAGGTGATCGATCGGGTTCAGCACGTGATAAATCAGGCCTGACGACAGGACGACATCAAAGCCATAGGGCGTGACTTCGGTGGGCGTCAGGGGCCTGTCCGGAACGAAGCTTTTCGAGGCCTGCAGCGCGATCATTTGTTCGGCAAAATTCTTGACCGGCATGTTCGGAATATAGTCGAAACGACATCCGTATACAGATTTAAGAAGATTTATGCGGCTGGTCGAATCGAGTGAGTCCGTTGCCATCACCTTGCCGCCGCGCCGCGACATGAGGATCGAGAACATGCCTTCCATCGTGCTGATATCGAGCACGGAGCGTCCCTTGACGTCGACGCCTTCGAGCACGCGGCGGGTGGGGGCAATGTTCTTGAAGGAAAATCCGTTGGTATAGCGGTCACGGTCGAGCTCCACCGTGTAATACCAGCGATCTTTCAGGGCGGCCTCAATGTCTACCATACTACACTCCCGAATTCAAAAGTTGGGGTATCATTTCTGTGTTCAGGTGAACGCATTGGCCTGATGTGTCCAGATAATTCCGGCCATGATGGCGTAGCCGGGCGGCCCGCCCCCTATTGTTTTCGGGGGGGCTCCTTTTCGAGCCCGAGAGTCTTGTGTAGCTGGCGACCGATCCAGGTTGAGCCTTCGAGTGTGAAGTGCGTGTAGTCCTTGTAGAGGTCAGATCCGTCGTCTGTCCTGATGAGGCATGTATCAGGGCAGAGGATCGAGAAGAGATCGACAAAGTGGGCCTTCGTTCCGATGGCGTCGTGCATTTCATCGTTCCTGATGGCCATTCCAGGGTCGAGGAGTTTATTGACCCGTGCCTTTGCCGCGTCACGATCGCCGAATTGCGAGATGATGTTCGGGACGCGATCAGCAAACCGTGTCCGCATCCCGACGACGTAGACTTCGACTGATTGCTTCTCCAGAAGGCTGATCAGGTCGAGCAGTGTGGAATCGGGTACTTTGTCCCAGTTGGATGTCAGGATGACACCTGTGGGTTTCGTCGCGGGCAGGATTTCGCTGAAGGCCTGATAGTAGAATTTCTGGCAGTGACTGCGGCCGGTCGGTGACATGTCATTGGGGGCAATCATGGGGCAGCCCGGGACACTATAATAGCCGATATCGGCCTCTTTCCGGTATGCCGTGCTAAGTGCGACGTAGAGGTCACCCGCGTAGCTGTCGCCGATGATCAGGTAGGATGGACGTTTGCCGGAAAATTTCGCGCACATGTCGATGTCGTATTGTTCGACTTCGGTGTCCGCCATCATAAAGCAGCGCTTGGGCAGGACCCCACCGGACCTGGCGGCCGCGTCTTCAGCGATGACGGGCGGGTTTGCGGCGACGCTCTCCGCCGCGAGGGAGGCGTCGGTTTCCATGTCGCTGACCGACTGCGGCCCGCGGACTGTGTAGATGAGAATGGACGTTCCCAGGATCAGTGCGAGAAGCAGTCCCGTAGCGAGGAATTTGGTCGGTGTCTTGATCATCGTATCCCTGTCCGTGATGCGTAGGGGTGTCTCTACAAGGGCGTGCAAGGCCGCGCCTGCTCCGATCGACAGGAGGCAGGCGGCGACGGCCTCAAGCGGCGTGAACCGGTAGTCAGTGGCCATGAGCCAGAGCACCATCATCGGCCAGTGTGCCAGATAAATGGCGTAGGAGCGCTGGCCGATCCACACAAAGGGCGCGCTGGCGAATATGTGCATGATGACCGGGGCTCGGGCGACGGCGATGAAGCTGCCCGCCAGAACGGCCGGGGCCAGCATCGCGAGGAAGATGTCCGCGTTCCCGTCAAGCGTTTCGGCAAGGGCCAGCATGCCTGCGACGGCGAGCAGTCCGAGCGGAGCGCCGAGGGGGGCGTCCGAGGGCCTCATGGCCGCGGCGAGGACCGCGCCGATGGCAAATTGGAACACGCGGTAGGGCGCGAGGAAGAACACGGCCGAGGCGTCTTCCGGGAAGACGAGATAGGCGGCGACGAAGGAGATGGCGCCGACGATGACGATGCCGATGATGACATTGGGACGGCCGAGGCGCGCCAGTTCCAGCATGACGAAGGGCCAGAGCAGGTAGAATTGCTCTTCGACGCCGAGCGACCAGGTGTGCAGCAAGGGCTTGGTGGCGGCAGCCTGGTCGAAATAGCCGGACTCCATCCAGAAGCCGATATTGGGCACCATAAGGATCGAGGTGATGGCCGAGCGGACAAGGTTCAGGAGGTCGGCATTGCTGAGAATGAACGTGCCGGCGATCAGGGTGGCGAGCACGGTGACAAAGAGCGAGGGCAGGAGGCGCTGGATACGGCGTCCGTAGAAGCGCCGGGCTGACCATTTGCTCTCATTCGCTGACTTCAACGTCTGGGCGGTGATCAGGTAGCCCGAAATGACGAAAAACATGTCGACGCCAATGAAGCCGCCCTTGGCCCAGGAGAAGCCGGCATGGAACAAGAGAACCATGATCACGGCTACGGCGCGCAGGCCGTCAATGGCCTCGACGTAGGATGACTTACCTTGAGATGTCAGCTGTCGGCCCCCCCGTCGCGCAGGTAACTGAATACACAATAGAGCTGAACAATCCATAGGCGAATAACTCTGGAATTGTGGGACAGACCGCGTGCTTTGCCACCATTCAAGGGGCGTGGATATGCTGTGTTTCCGGCCTGTGGGAATGGGGCGACGGCGCGCTTGTCCGACCGGGTCGAACGTATGGGAGAACGGGGGGCCATCCTCTCAGGTCGGAGCCCGCCATGGACCAGACACCGAACCTCTCCCTGTCATACCCACTGCCGAATCAGGCGCAGAAACATGTCACCCTGAATGAAAGCCTCAGGCGGCTGGATGCGCTGGTGCAACTCAGCGTGATCAGCCGCGGGAAGAGTGTTCAGCCCGGCGCACCGGACGGGGGCTATCGCTACATCCTGCCGACGGGCGCGTCAGGCGACGCATGGGGCGGCGCGGTAGCGGGGACGCTTGCGGTCTGGGAGGACGGAACCTGGGTGCTGTTGGTACCTGCCGAAGGCTGGCGGGACTGGATTGCCGACGAAGACGTACCGGTCGTTTTCAATGACGGTGACTGGCAGGTGCTGTGTGAGGCGACGGCGCTGTTCGGCGTGAACACGTTGTCGGATACAACCAATCGCTTCTCGGTGAAGTCTGACGTGGTGCTGCTCAGCCATAATGATGTGACGCTGGGAACGGGTGATGCGCGCAAGATGATCAACAAGGCCGCCACCGGAAATACGGCGTCGGTTGTCTTCCAGAACGGGTTTTCGGGCCAGGCGGAATTTGGCCTTGTGGGGGATGACCGGTTTCGCCTGAAAGTGTCGCCGGACGGGGTCGCTTTCAAGGATGCCCTGATGATCGACCCGGCCAGTGGTGATGTGGGTTTTGGCGCGATTCCCAAGGCGCAGGTGTTCTTTGCGGGCACCAATATGGCGAGTTCCGAAAAAGGCGACCTGCACATTGAGAAGGCCGGCTATTATGGGCTGATCTTCCTCGACACCTATGCGACCTCGGCCGCCTCGTTCTCGGTGCAGAGGCGGGCACGCGGGATAGTAACAACGCCGCTGGCGGTGATGGTTGGCGATACGCTGGGCGGGTTTTCTTTCCGGGGCTACAATCCGAACGGCGCGTTCAGCCAGACGGGGCTGGTTCACGTCGTGGTCGACGATAGGGTCAGCGGTAGCGAGACGCCGGGCGCGCTGGTGCTTTCGACGGGGCGATCAAGCGCCTCCGAGCGCATGCGCATTGCCTCTTCAGGTCGGGTGGGAATCGGCATGGCCAGCCCGAGCTGCGCCCTGCACGTCGCCGGGCTTGTGAGGGGGGGATCAAGTTCCAAGGCGGCCTTGCCGGGCGCGGCTGTGGTCGGGGCAGGCGCTGTCCTGCTGGTGCCGGACCAGGCAGGCGGCGCAGTGCTGGCCTTCAGCGACGGGACGGACTGGCGACGGGTGATGGATCGCGCCGTGGTGAGCTGATCGCCCGCACGGCGACGCCGCGACCCAGCATGCGGAGCGGGTTCCAGACGAAGGAGGACATGACCGCGCTGAGGGGGGCGGTGCGGGCGGACTGGATCTGCCGACGGTCAGCCAGGACGGGCCCAAGGCCCTTCACAGCTGCGACGAGGCCCGATGCCGCGTCGCGGGCCCTGCCTGTCATCAGGCCGCGCAGAAGGATGGCGGCGGTCAGCGCGATATGGCCGGGCAGTGTCAGCAGGAGCAAGGGCAGGGGCATGTTCTTCAGATAGACCCACAGCCGGTTCCGAGTGCCGTAGCTTACCGCAAAACCGCTGACCTTGTCGGATGTGCCGCCGCCATAATGGTCGATCACGGCATCCGGCAGGAAAATGCAGGTCTGGCCCTGGAGGCGCAGGCGGAAGCCGAGATCGACATCCTCGCAGAAACAAAAAAGGCGCTCGTCAAAGCCGCCGGTCGCCATAAATGTCTTACGGTGATAGATGGCGCCTGCACCGCACGGCGAAAAGCATTCACCTTCGACGGGGATATCAGTCGACGGGCGGCCATAGCCGCCGCGCCAGGGAATGCCGAAGGCGAGATAATTGTCTCCCGCGCCATCCATGATCCCCTCCCGGCCCATGGCCAGTTGAAGGCTGGCGAAGCTCGTAACGCTTGGATGGCGGCTGGCGCCTGCTGCAATCCGGTCAAGCCAGTCGGGATGTGCCTCGGCATCCGGGTTGAGCAGGGCAAGCCAGGTTCCGCTAGCGCGGGCCGCGCCGAGATTGTTGCCGCGGGCAAAGCCGTGATTTTCTGTTTCTGCCATCAGCGTGAAAGTCGGCAGGCCCGTCCTATCCAGATTATCCACCGAGCCGTCGGAAGAGGCATTATCGACCAGGATAACCTCGAAATCACGCCGCGTTTGCGCCGCCAGAGAGGTCAGCGCGCCCTGCACGAAGTCGCCGCCATTATAGTTGACGATGATGACGGAGAAGGTCGGGGCCGGCGTGCTCAGTTGAATCTCCACCTCTTGTCCCCCAAAGGGCATAGGACGGCTGACGGGTTGAAGGCAACAGTGAGTGGCATTCGGACTCACCGTGAAATTAGTATCAAATGAAACTTATTTGTTCAGGCGGTTCAGTCGCCGCGCAGCTGGGCGTATACTCCTCCCCAAGGCGTAATTCCACAAACGCCTGTTTTGTTTACAGGAAGCATACTATGCCCGAGAGCACGAAAAGTTTCACCAAGAACCGCTACGCAGGTGCGCCTCGCGCAGCGGACTTCACAATCGACCAGGACTGGGCCTCATATTCGGTAGCCGAACACGATAGGTGGGACAGGCTGTTCCGTCGCCAGTTGGAAGTGACAAAAGGCCGGGCCTCCCAGACGGCGCTGGATGCCATGGCGGCGCTGCAGCTTTCGGCTTCAGGTATTCCTGACATGGAGCAGCTGTCAGACCGGCTTGAAGCCATTACGGGATGGCGCGTGGTGCCGGTGGCGGAACTCGTGCCTGACGAGATATTTTTCGATCATCTGGCTAATCGCCGCTTCCCGGCGGGCGCATTTATCCGCCCAGAGGCGGAGTTCGACTACCTGCAGGAACCGGACATCTTCCACGACATCTTCGGCCATGTGCCCATGCTGGCCGATCCCGTGTTCGCGGACTTCATGGAGGCCTATGGCAAGGGGGGGCAACGGGCGATGCGGCTCGGCCAGTTACACAATTTGGCGCGGCTTTACTGGTATACTGTGGAATTCGGCCTGATTCGCGAGGCAGGCAGCCTGCGTATCTATGGTGCCGGCATCCTTTCCAGCCCGAACGAGACCGTGTTTTCGCTGGAAGACGATAGCCCGAATCGGGTCGGTTTTGACCTCGCCCGCATCATGCGCACCAAATACATTATCGACGATTTCCAGCAGACCTATTTTGTCATCGACAGTTTCGAAGCGCTGCTGGAGGCCTGCTACAAGGACTTCGGGAGCGTATATGGAGATGTCAAAGGCACGCCGGACCTTGAAGCCCATGAGATCGAGCAGGGCGACGAGGTGATCACGCGCGGCACACTGGACTATTTCCACAAGCGAAAGGCCGTGCGCTGACGCCCTCTTGACCGTTCTGCAAAAAGCCCGCA
>TARA_R110001606_G_scaffold174511_3_pt1 | contig 25593 bp, 21 predicted proteins | sample TARA_R110001606 | Tara Oceans TARA_R110001606 (sample SAMEA4398315) | marine metagenome | biome: Polar Biome; feature: [SRF] surface water layer (ENVO:00010504); material: water (ENVO:00002006), including particulate matter (ENVO:01000060) such as... | depth 5 m
AACTCGATGACGCTCCCGCTAAAGCATTCCCAGCTAAATTAACGCAGTGGTTGTTCCATCGCTTTAATCACTTTAACGGCTCAGCTGACAGCGGCATGGTGATCATCCCTTGTGAGTTAATTGACTACAACGGCGAGAAACTCAAAGAAATCGTGTTTCAATACTGCCAACTTTGGCAACTACCTGAGGCGTTTTCAAGCTGGTTGAATGAAGCTAACCACTTTTGCTCAAGCTTAGTTGACCGTATTGTCACTGGCTTCCCCCGTGATGAGCATCAACAACTACAAGAATCGTTAGGTTATTTAGATAACTTTATGGTGACCGCTGAGTACTTTCACTTGTTTGTTATTCAAGGACCGCAGCATCTAGCTGAATTATTATGCTTGCAAGACAGTGATCTAAATATAAAAATTGTTGATGATATTTCACCTTACAAACAACAAAAAGTCGGTATTTTAAATGGTGCTCATACGGCTTTAGTGCCACTAGCTTACATGGCGAACATTGATTCTGTGGGCGATGCGCTGGCCGATCCTTTGTTTGAAAAATACCTAACACAATTAATCTTTGCTGAAATTATTCCCACTCTTGATTTACCTGAAGATGAATTAAAGCGCTTTGCCAATGATGTACTGAACCGCTTTAGAAATCCGTATATTTGCCATTTATTACTGGCTATTTCACTCAACAGTATGACTAAATTTAAGACCCGTATTTTGCCGCAGTTGCACACCTATGTGAAAACAAATAACGCCGTACCGAATATGATGGCATTGGCTATTGCAGGGCAAATTTTGATGTATAAAGGCCTACGTAATGAGCAGCAAATTGAATTGAGCGATGCACCACAATGGCTAGAACTATTTAATACCCTGTGGCATGACTTTGATAACAACACCCTATCCTTAAACACGCTTGTTGAACAAGTACTAGGGGCACAATGGCATTGGGAAAGTGATTTAAATGAACTTCCTGAATTAACTGCCACCGTTACAGCTCACCTACGTAATATGCTCACTGAAGGTGTAGCTACTACGCTTACTAACCAGTTAGGCCAATAATATGAAACCATTAATTAAACTACACCCAACTGATGATGTTGCCATTGCAATGCGTAATATCACCGCTGGTGAAATATTGCCCGTTGATGGCGAAGAGATCTTAGTCAATGAGAACATTGATAAAGGCCATAAAGTGGCGCTGCGTGATATTAATAAACAAGAGAATGTTATTAAATACGGTGCCCCCATTGGCTTTGCCCTAGAGAATATTCAAAAAGGCGGTTGGGTGCATACCCATTGCGTTAAAACCACCCTCAATGATGAACTGGATTATCAGTATATTCCTGAGTTTATTGAGCAAAGTGAAGCGACCCCTTCGCCTGAAGTAAATATTTATCGTAGACAAAACGGTGAAATTGGCATTCGTAATGAAATCTGGCTGATCCCTACGGTAGGCTGTGTTAATGGCATGATCAACCAAATGATCAAAGAGTTTAAACTGCGTCATCCACAATTAGAAATTGATGGCATTTATGCGTTTCCTCACCAGTTTGGCTGCTCTCAGCTGGGCGATGATTTAGACACAACACGGATACTGCTACAAAACATGGCACTGCATCCAAATGCTGGTGGCGCTTTAGTCGTTGGCTTAGGCTGTGAAAATAATCAATTACCGGCATTTCGTGATGGCTTAGGGGATTACGATGAAGGCCGAATTAAGTTTTTGATCACCCAACAAGCGGATGACGAAATTGAAGAAGGCGTTGCGCTACTTGAACAAATTTATGCCCAAGTAAAACAAGATAAACGTCAACCGGGTACTTTATCTGAAGTAAAGTTTGGCCTTGAATGTGGTGGCAGCGATGGTTTGTCTGGTATCACGGCGAATCCGATGCTGGGTTATTTTTCAGATTATTTAATTGCTCAAGGTGGCACAACGGTATTAACCGAAGTACCTGAAATGTTTGGCGCTGAAACTTTATTAATGTCGCGCTGTAAAGACGAGGAAACCTTTAACAAGCTCGTTAACATGGTTAATAACTTTAAAGGTTATTACAAAGCTCATAATCAACCTATTTATGAAAATCCGTCGCCAGGTAATAAAAAAGGCGGGATCACTACCTTAGAAGATAAATCATTAGGGTGTACGCAAAAAGCCGGCACCAGTAAAGTACAAGCGGTTTTACACTATGGTGAACGCCTGCAAATACCTGGATTAAATCTATTAGATGCACCAGGTAACGACCCTATTGCCACCAGCGCACTTGGTGCTGCAGGTTGTCATATGGTGTTATTTACCACTGGCCGCGGTACGCCTTATGGTGGATTTGTGCCAACGTTAAAAATTGCTACTAATTCAGAACTTGCCAATAAGAAAAAACGCTGGATAGATTTTGACGCTGGCGTTTTAATTAACGATGTCTCAATGGAGCAAGTCCACGGGGAGTTTGTTGAACTGCTAGTCAACATCGTAAACGGCCAACCAACTTGCAATGAAATAAACGACATTCGTGAAGTCGCTATTTGGAAAAAAGGAGTGACGTTATAAATGACAGCTAAGTCCATCGCAATTATTGGCGAATGTATGGTTGAGCTTAGCGGCCAACCATTTACTGCTATGCAACAAAATTATGGCGGCGACAGCATGAATACCGCCATTTACTTAAAAAAACTCGCAGGCAATGAAGTAAACGTCAATTACGTCAGTGCCATGGGCACTGATCCACTAAGTCGTGCACTAATTGAAAAATGGCAAGCTCACCATATTAATACTGACAATGTGCTGCTCAGTCATAACAAACAACCGGGTTTGTATATGATTCAAAACGATGTGTCAGGGGAGCGTACTTTTCAGTATTGGCGTAGCGACTCAGCCGCTAAATATTTATTGCAACATACTGATTTTAAAAAAGTACTAACCAGCCTTGCCGAAGTTGATGCTATTTATTTATCGGGGATCTCGCTGGCAATTTTAGCAGAGCAAGATTGCCATACTTTACTCAGCCATTTAGCGTTACTAAAACAGCAAGGGATAAAAATTATTTATGATAGCAACTATCGCCCTGCATTATGGTCAAGCAAAATGCACTGCCACCTTGCCAATAATAAAGCATACGCACTAGCCGATTTAGCATTAGTGACCTTTGACGATGAAGCACAATTATGGGGAGATAGTAATGTTGCGCAATGTACCGAGCGTTTGCACCAACAAGGCGCTCACGAGGTCGTTGTAAAACTCGGCGCAGATGGCTGCCAATACAGTAAAAAACACCTTGATAATTCAATTTCAGTCGAGCTGTTTAATACTGTCGCTGTAGAAAAAGTGATCGACACTACCGCCGCAGGTGACTCATTTAACGCCGGCTTTTTAGCCCAGTGGTTAACAGAGCAACCTATAAAACAATGTGCACAAGCGGGTAATTTACTGGCCGCCCAAGTGATCCAAAAGCGTGGAGCAATTGTCGAGATAGACATTGCTACAATCAAACACACAATAAAGGCTTAGCTATTTTTTCTTGCTCTACATCAAAAACTACTAATACAGTGAGCGCTTTATTTAGCCCGCTAGAATGGTTAAATACTTAAATCGATTAGTTAAGACTCTTTAACGTCTCGACACCGAACCTGAGTGCATACCTAAGTTTACTTATTCTAAAGTAAGTGCTGTGAGACGCTTATTTTGTTTAAGTAAACTTCCTCTCATGGGTATGCACTCTAATTCCCTTACTTGCTGCTAATAATGTGATTAAACCGTTAGCTTGCCATCTGCATCAACACCTTGCTTCCAATACGCTGAGCAGACAACCTTCTCACGCGGTATTGCATATTTATCAATCGCTAAATCTTTAATGGTGCGCACAATAGCAGCTTCTAGCGCCATGAAAATCAATGGTTTTTGCGTATATTGAGTCAATAGCACTGAAGCCTGATCAACCACATCTATTTGCGGCTGCATTGTAATTAACCAATTTATAGTGTGCTTGCTGTGTGCTTTGATTGTATCGAGCTCGATAACATCCTGCGAGTCAGTAACATGAATGATCACATCAACATCAGCTGTTGCAGGTAGTTGCTGTAAATACCCGTTAATAGCATTAACTGAGGTTAAATCAGCAATCATCAAATACTGCGACTGACTAAAATCATCAAGCTTTTTAGGGCCAGGGCCTGCAATTGCGAGTTTATCACCAGGCTTTGCTTGTTTAGCCCAATCAGTTGCGATACCACGATGCTGATTGACGACAAAATCAAGCGTAATTGTATGGTTAATAGTATCTATAGCTCTGATTGTATATGAGCGCTTAGGTGCAGGTTCAGCTGCTTTGAGGTCAGTTTCAACCTCATCTTGTCCAGCATGTGGTAATAGTACTTTTACGTACGCACCTTGTTGATCCGCAGGAAAATCATGAAACTCATCTGAGCCAACAACCAGACGCTTTAAATGCGGGGCTATCGCTGTTGTGCTTATTACGGTTGCACGACGTACTTTTCTACTCATTTTGATCTCCTCAGAAGGTTTATTTACGTGTTTAATTGCACAACGCCCCATTGGTTGATAAAATCAACTATAGCAATTTAATTGACTTTGTCAACCATTATGGATTTATTATGAACTCTTCATTGGCCAATACATTATTTGCTTTAATGCAAAATTATCGCGTTACCATACGCGAAGCTATTAATGCAGGTGAGCTTGGGTTAAACGCAATGCATGTGCGTTGCCTACATATTATTGCAGCGACAACTCACTGCACTGCTAACGATATTGTGAATCAAACCCAGCGCGATAAAGCGCAAATTGCACGCTTAGTTAAAGAACTAATTACATTAAAGCTGATTGACAAAGATGCCAGTGAGCACGATAAGCGTTGCTTTATCTTATCGTTTACCTCTGAAGGTCATGCTCTTTATGACAAACTATTAAACGCCGAACAGCATGTTAATGAGCAAATGTGCAAAAACTTAAACTCTCAACAAATCAATGACTTTTTAGATACTGCTCAAAAAATGATTAAAAATATGCAGTGATCGCAACTTCATTACTTGGCATAAGTTAACTAAAACACATATACTGTACACTTATACAGTGTATGTGTTTGGTTAATTATTTATGTTTGTTATTCCTATTTATATCGAAGCGGGCGTATGCGGGTTTGAATCACCTGCCGCTCAGTATAAAGAACTTGGTTTATCACTGGATCAGCTATTGATCAAACACCCCGATGCGACGTTTATTGGTGTGGCATCCGGCTGCTCAATGCAAGAGGTCGGTATTTTTGACGGCGATTTATTATTGGTTGATCGCGCCGAAGAAGCTAAAAATGGTGATGTCATTGTAGCTAACTTAAATGGTTTATTTGTTTGTAAATTATTAGATAAAACTAATGCACGGCTACTCTCTGCATCGGACTTATATCCCCCAGTGCAACTGACTGATAGTGATGAATTTCAATTAGAAGGTGTGGTTACTCGTTCGATTCGATTACATCGCTCTAGTGCTGAGCTGCGCCAATGTATTGCTTAGTGGATGCAGTGGCGTTTTACGCCAGCGCTGAAAAAATATTTGATCCAGCGATCCGTTCAAAACCTGTTGTAGTATTAACCAATAACGATGGCTGCATTTGTGCGATATGTCCTATCGCGCGGCGCTTAAATATCCCTAAGTTTCAGCCCTACTTTAAAGTTAAACATTTACTGGCCAAACATAAGGTGGTTATTCGCTCATCTAATTATGAGTTGTACGCGGATCTAAGCGATAAAATGATGAATGTGATCAGCCGTTTTTGCGACACCCAACATGTATATTCGATTGATGAAGCATTTTTGCAGTTTAACGGCTTTACCCCACTCATTAATGACTGGCATCAGTATGGCCAGTTAATTCGTCGCACAGTTTGGCGCGAAACAAAACTCCCTGTTGGAGTTGGCTTTGGCCCTACACCAACCCTTGCTAAAGCAGCTAATCATGCTGCTAAAAAGCTCAACGGTTTTAATGGGATTGCAGTGATTGATAGCGAACAAGCACGACAACATATTTTAGCCGCGATGGATGTAGCTGATGTATGGGGCGTTGGCAAACGTTTAGCTAAAAAACTCAAACTACTTAACATTAACAGCGCGCTTGATTTAGCCAAACAAACACCAAAACGTATGAAACGTTTATTTAGCGTAGTGCTTGAGCGTACAGTTAATGAGCTAAATGGCATTGTGTGTTTAAATTGGGATGATGTACGCCAAGATAAGCGTGAAATTTTTTCGACCCGTAGTTTTGGTGAACGTTTAACTGATCCGGTTGCATTAAAAACAGCGTTGATCAATCACAGTATTATTGTCGCTCGCAAACTACGTCAGCAACGCTCCTTAACTAAACGCCTGTTACTATTTGTGGCAAGCTCGCCCCATGAGTCACATTACTATAAAAAATCATTAGTGTATGAGTTACCCGTATCTAGCGCAGATAGCCGTGTATTTGCTAAAGCAATTAGCGAAATATTTACGCAGCTATATCAACACAACGTCCGTTTTTATAAATGTGGTGTGGGTGCACTCGAGCTTAGTTCACAACAGTTTCAACAACCCGACCTATTTGCTCCTAGCCAAGACAACATAAAACTAATGGAGTGTTTAGATTCAATTAATAAGCGATACGGCTACGACACGCTAACTCTGGCAAGTCAGCAACAAAGCCAAGCATGGCATATGAAGCGTGCATTTTTATCGCCTCAGTACACAACGCGTTGGCAGCATTTACCGAAAATAAGTTGTGATTTATAAAAAACTCACATTATCGTTAAATTTAAAGTTGTAGTTCAAACTGACAACGAACATTACTTCTCTCTACACTGTACGCAAGCGTTGTAGGCGAAATAAAACGCAGCGTTTGGCTCGTGTCTAAATTATCTGTCTCGTTTTCACAGCGAGTATGGCGTAGTGACATGGTAATGCTTTGCGTGGTGTATTTATACTTAGTAGTGACCAAACAAAAGTTAGCGACTTTATTCGTTTGTGTGCCATGGTGTAAGTTATTAAAAATAATTTCATCACCGAGCTTAAAGCCAAGATCAGGCTCATTTGCATCAAGCCATGCTAACTGTCCACCAGCACACATTTTAGCCTCACCTGATACCAATTGATAACTACCAACCTTAGTATTGAATAAATTAATAAACTGACTTTTATTACTTGGCAGCTCAGTTTTAGCACTGACAACTGTAGTTAAACAAACCGACACTAAACACAGTAATACTTTACGATAGCGCATTAAATACCTGACATTTATTGATTTATATACTCAGCATAGCATAGCTACGGTGATTAAAATAAAAACCAGCCAGTATACTGAGTCATGGTTGGTTTTTAATATTATGTTACTGCCAATATTTAGCAAATAGTTGCGGATATGCCAGCTTTAAAAATTTAGGCTTATCTTTAAAGCGCTTACCTTTAGGTTGATCAAGGCCTGAAGGAGCAAAGGGTAATTCGTCTTCATTACGCTGTTCATATAATAAACCAGCGATCAAATCATACTCATCTAAGTAAGGATAAGGCTGCTCGTTTAAATGATAAACAGGAGTGCAATCAGCCAAAGAATCAGCATTTTCAAGCGCAGCATTAAAAGCTGCTTCACCACGAGAAATTAACCAACAACGAAATTCTGAGAAACCGTATTCATCATTGCAACCGGCCATTACAAACGCAGCACCAAATAACTCCCAAGTATAACTTTGGCGCATACAAATGATAAATTGTTTATCAAATTCAATGAGCTGTGCATCGCTTAAATCTGTAAGTAAACCTTTTAAACGTTCACTGACTGATTCTGGCTCTGCGGTTCTATCTGCAACGGTAACTAATTGCCAGAATTCGCTTAAAGTAAGTGCACTCATGACAAAATCTCTTTCACTCGCCCTACTTGACCATCCTCTAAGCGCACTTTAATACCATGCGGATGATTGGGTGATTTAGTCAAAAGGCGCTCAACAACACCTTGCGTTAATGTGCCGCTACGCTGATCTTGTTTTAAAACGATATTAACTTCGGTGCCTGGGGTGATTTGTGAACGAGTAGGAACTGCCATAATGGATCTCTTTTACTATTTTGTTGGATTATAGCTGTATGTCATCTTGATACCAAACTAAAGCACCGTAATCGTTGTGTTTTCACGCTCTGATAGTTAACCTGAGCTTTGCTTGTGCAATAAACAATCAGTCTGGATTTTGATTATTGATTACATTAGACACATCGATTTTCCTTAAATTTAATCAGCTAAAAACAGAACCTCTTGAGGGGTTAAGTTAATAACAGCCAGCTCTGTTACTATAATACTTTCGACTAACGCTAGCTGTTGCTTTTGTTTTGCCTGCTCAAGTGCAAGCGCATCAATAAAATAACATCTGACTTTAAGTGATGTAGCTGGTTTTTTTAAATCTATATGATGAGTTAACCAACTAAAGTCTGTTAGATGATCTTTGATCTGCTCGCATGCGCCAGTTAAAGTAGCGCGCAATAATTTATCGAGCTGCTTTTGCGTTTTAGTCATTTTTAGTGGTGTGCTCTTGGCTTAAGTCGTTCTCTGGGACTATATCTTGCTGCTGTTTAAATTCTTTGTAACCGTCTTCTTGGCGCTTTATACATTGATGGTATTCTTTATCTGCCATATGACTACATTCGCCTAAGCGAGCAGCTTGAACTTCGTGATAGCGGGCATCAGTACTACAAGCGGTTAAAAACAGAACCGCGAAGGCACTTACAACCCATTTTAGCCTATTGAAAAGCATTAAAAATTCCTTACATTTTAAACTGGAAAAGTAATTCATCCGTGACGATTTTGCTGTATATTGCAAACGTTTTATATCTATAACCGTTAAGGGCTAATTATGATGTTGTCGCAGTTACAAGAGCTGTTCCAGCGTATCGATAAAAGTAAACTATTTCAATCATTTGTTATCGCCGTTATTGTCGTATCAGCGCTCACTGTTGGTGCACACACTTATTCGTTACACCCCACTGTTGAATTTGCTTTACATTGGATGGACGTTGGCATCACGGTGTTTTTCTTAATAGAACTAATTATCCGCTATGTTGCAAGTAAAGGCTTAAAAGCCTTTTTTAGCAAAGGCTGGAATATTTTTGACTTTATAATCGTCATTGGCAGTTTATACCCAGCTGCAGGTTCGACCATTTTTATAGCCCGTTTATTACGAATATTCCGTGTACTACGTTTAGTCTCTATGGTGCCAGAACTGCGTTTGTTGGTTAATTCATTATTAAAAGCTATACCGCAAATGGGCTACATTGCACTATTAATGTTTGTTATTTTCTATATTTATGCCGCAACTGGTAGCATGTTATTTTCTGATATAAACCCAGTCCTATGGGGAGACGTATCAATTTCAATGTTAACTCTGTTCAGAATAGCAACCTTTGAAGATTGGACCGACGTCATGTACGAAACCATGGCTGTCTATAAGTTGAGTTGGATTTACTACCTTACCTTTATATTCTTAACCGCTTTCGTATTTTTAAACATGATGGTAGGCGCTATTTTAGAAGTTATGTCAGAGGAGCATCGCAATGCCCGCGAAGAGCAAGCCGATGTAGATTCATTACCCGCAACCCAAGGGCAAATAAATGAGTTAAAAGCGCAAATAGCAGAACTAAAAACACTATTAAAACCCAAAAGCTAAGTATTGATAAACTAGCACCTAAGGATATAAAGGCTTAGGTGCTACCGCCATTATAATTAAGCTGCTCTGTAGTTTCCTTCCCCCTAAACCAAGCATTTATTCTTAGTAAAGGATTTAAAAACTAATAAATTATTGCTTTTAGCTATTTATCAATGGTCTAATAAAAAAATGATAAATCTACACCAACTATAATGCATTACTTAAGTCGCTACTTTTTACTATCAGATCACGTTAATTCAAACGTTCTAGTACCTAACTGGCGTATCAGTGCACTACGCATTATTTTAACCGCTGGTGTAATTTTATGTTTCTCAGTATTTTGCCATACTTTAAACGCCGCAATTGAGTTCAACTTAATATATATTATTGTGCTTGCTGCAAGCTTTTCTGTGACAATGGCCACCTTACTAATTGCTAGCCGTAAATACTTTACTTTATGTGCACATGCCCTGCTACTAAGTATTGTTGCCGCAACAATCTCAATGAATGTATTTTTAACAGACATCAACCTTGCAAAGGTAGGCTCTATGTATATGTATGCATGCCCTATTATTGCATTGATGCTGTTAGGTGTGAGGACCGCGCTAGGTTATGCAATTTTAAATATCGTGCCTTTTTACTTTATAATAAACAACGTTGATATTTCATCTCTGACTTCTATAAATACACAACTACCAAATTCAGACTGGTATATATCAGGGCTATTATTTTTATTCTTTAATATCTGTATTCCGCTCGCAGTTGCGCGAACCATTGTTGCTGCAAAACGCTTAAATCAAACCATGGCAGAATCAAATAGTCATCTAGCAGCAAAAAAAGAGCTTTATAGAACGTTTTTTACTGAATCAAGTATTGCAAAAATAATTATCGATAGTGATAACACCGTTATAGATTTTAACAGCCAAGCGAAAACGTTATTTGCTTTCAAAGCAACAGTTAAAAACAGCACCGTTAAACTCGATAAATTATTACCTAATCTAGTAATTGTAGCTAACCAACATAAGGACCAAGTATTTAAATATAAAAATACCTATAAAACTGTACATTGCCAGCAAGTTACTAACTCTAATTACTGTGTGCTGCGCTTTGATGACTGCACTGAACAACATCAAATAAAACAAAACTTATTAGCAATGGAGCAAGAAAACAAACGTTTACGTTACAGCGATGGTCAAACACACCTCCCCAATAGAGAATGGTTTGAGCTTCAGTGTGAAAGATTTGTAGCAAAGTACCAAGGCGATTTCTATATTGTGGTCACCCAGAGTGCGAATAATGAATATTTAAATCTCAAATACAGTAAAGCAGATGCAAAAGCACACTTAGTATCTGCTTATAAGCGCTTAAAAGACTCTAATGAAGCCCTCGTTCTGTGCGCTCATGTAGGTAATAATAAATTAGCATTTATAATAACTACAAGCACTACTAACGAAATAGAACATAAGCTCTTAAACGAGATTAAACATGTGGTTGATGAACCTTATATAATCCGGGGCGAAAAATACCAACAGTCATTTTTATTTGGTTTTTCCAACTTTCCAAGACAAGGAAAAAGCAGTGCTAATATATTAAACAATGCAATTGAGGCATTAAAACTTGCTGATAATCATCGCCCTATTAATGGTTATGATGAAAAACGCTCACAAGAATTTTTAGAAAAACACGAAATATCAATGTTATTGGACGAAGCACTTCATAACGGCGAGTTAGAGTTACACTATCAACCTAAAGTAACACATGACGGCAAGTGCATTGGACTTGAAGCATTGGCACGCTGGAACAGTCAAACTCTTGGTGTTGTATCACCCGCGGTGTTTATTCCGATCGCAGAGGAATACCGTATGATCAGTCGGCTAACAGATTTAATAATTCAAAAGGTATGTGCTCAAATTGCAACTTGGAGCAAAGATGAAATCCCACTAGTGCCTGTTGCAATAAATATATCATTGCTTGATTTTGGCCAAAGCGATTTCATGTCAAAATTAGTAAAATACTTAGCGGACTTTAATGTCAAACCAAGTCAAATTGAATTAGAACTGACCGAAACATCATTAGAAGCGAACCAAGAATATTCATTGGCGTTGATGCAAAACCTACAATCATGGGGATTCACAATTTCCGTAGATGACTTTGGCGTAGGCTATTCAAATATTGCGCGCTTAGCCGAATATCCTATAAATAAGCTAAAACTTGATCGCTCGCTAATAAGCCAAGTTACAAGCTCAACAAGGCAGAAGAGCTTAGTAAAAGCAATTCACGTCATGTGTGATGAACTTGGAATAAAATGCGTATCTGAGGGAGTTGAAACACAACAACAAGTCGAAATTATGGCAAATATGGGGTGTAAAGAATTTCAAGGCTTTTATTTCTCAAAACCATTATCTGCCTCCCACTATAACGAGCACATAAAACAACAAGGTTTGAATTTCAACCCCAAAAAAATACCAGAAAATTAATGCAGCACATAGAATAAAATCACTATTATAAAGCAGACAACACTCATTAGCATTGCAAAATAATGAGTTCAATTGTCAAAGAATGGCTATATGTTGATTATTCTTATTTTAGACGCTGTTATTATTACACTTTAAATTTACCAACTAAATCAGTAAGAACGTGCGATAAGGCTTTTAATTTATCTCCATTATTACTGGTATTAGCGGCAATATCGCTAACATCATCAGCCGCATTTTTAATTTCTATAACATTGCGATTTATATCTTCAGCGACATGCTGCTGCTCTTCTGCAGCGGTTGCTATCTGCGTATTTAAGTCACTAATATTAACAATAGACGCTGTTATTTCCGTAAATTGTTGCTGTGCAGCATGGGATAGTTCAACCGTTTTATTAGTGCTGTCTAAACTGCGTTTCATTTCAGTAGTGACTTGACCAGACATGCTACGTAGTTTATCTAATTGCGTAGCAATCTCTTCTGTGGATTCAGACGTACGTTGCGACAGTGCACGCACTTCATCTGCAACGACAGCAAAACCACGACCATGATCACCCGCTCGAGCAGCTTCTATTGCAGCATTTAAAGCAAGCAAATTAGTTTGCTCAGCAATACCTCTTATAACGCCTAAAATCGACATGATATTTTCACTTTCAGTGTCAAGTTGCGATATATCATCCGTTGCTTTACTTATAACTTCGCTCAAAACAACCACGCTTTGAACGGTCTCTGTGATCACTGTTTGACCTATCTCTGATGCCTGTTGCGTTTGCATAGCCAGATCTGCCGCATTAGCACAACTTGAAGCTACTTCGTTGGCTGTCGCAGCCATTTGATTAATTGCGGTTGCCGCCATTTCCAGTGCTTGCTGTTGTTGTGAGGTAGAACAAGTTAATTGCGATGCTTGTGTAGACGTTTGCTCTGACGTACCGCTCACATTTAGTGCACATTCGTTGATCTGTCTTACTAAATCAGCAATCAAGTTTAAGAATAGGTTAAAACTATTGGCCAGCTTAGCCGTTTCATCTTTTGTCTTAATTGTGAGTCGTCGAGTTAGATCACCACCACCTTGTGCAATTTCAGTCAGACCATCACTGACTTCAACTATAGGCGAAGAAATTACTTTTGAAATGTAACTTGCGATTAAAATGAATACAATAATTAGCACCGTACTAATAATTATAATTGTCAATGTCATGGTGTTTGCAGCGCTCATCACCTCTGACTTTTCAACTAAACCAATAAATTTCCAGCCCAACTTAGCTGAAGTATATATATTGGCAATAAAATCTTTGTTATTGATGACAATTTCAAACTGACCTTGAGTATTTGCAGCTAACTGTTTGTATTTACCATCCGCAATATCTGCCAAACGTTTAAAACGAAAATCTTCATTTTTAACATCAACAAGTACATTTCCCGTATCTTCAATCAACATTAAGTAACCGGTTTCACCCAGCTTAATATTAGCAATAATTTCTGTCAGTCCTTGCAAAGAAACATCCATTCCCTGTACACCGATAATTTGTCCATTATCTTTTATTGCTTTTACAGTAGAGACAATAACCATATCGTCAGCAGCCCAATAATAAGCACTAGTGCGAACCGTTTTACCACTTGCAGATTTACCTGTTAAATACCAAGGTCGAGATCGTGGGTCATAATTAGCATTAACTTCTCCCGCTGGCCACTGAATATAACCACCTTGTTCATTACCCATATAAATATAAGCAAGCCCTGGGTGAGTTTGGCCGAAGTGATCAAACTGTTGAAATGCGGCACGCTCAACACTGCTGCCTTGGAGATGTTTCAGCATCACTGGATTATTTGTGTCAACATGAGCTTTGACATCTTGTTTAGCAGCTAAGACCATTTGATGTGAAGCTAGATAATCAACATTTTTTTCTATTTCAGAAAAAAACATAGCAATACCATTATCTATTTGCCGTGCTTCTCTTTCGCTCATTTGCGCAAAGTTATCAAGCGCTTGGTCTCTTGTTTGCGTGATCACTAGCGCCGCAATAATAAAAAGAGGTAAGGCGATAGCTGAGGCAAAAGATAGTTTTAACTTTTTTGATATATTCATAACAGAAGGCCAAATAAATACTCTCATAAATATAGTAAGCTGTTGAGTATTAAGCAAGAAACTATCAAGCTAATTAAACCGTAACAAAACTAAAGCGAGGTAAAGACAACAATAAAAACAATGCTAATGACGAGTTTAATTACTGCGTTTTCGAGAAAGTTAGCTATATATCAATCAAGGGTCTATAATTCAATGAGTGTTTAGAATTTCATCCTCTTGTCCTCTTGATGTCACCCTATTGCTGAAAATAATTATAGCTGCGACTGATCCAATAGTTCATTCAGAACGTTCGACGGGTAGGAGTTACGCTAAATAACTCAGACTAATGTTTGTAAAGCTTGTTTAGGATGTATCTACTATCTGAGTAATGTATTTTATAACTAATTTTATTTTCAAATGAATTAAGCTCGTTATATGGCTAACCCTGCTACTTAACTTCTCTTTCTCTTATCTAATATTTCATCGCTCTTAGAAAGCGAATACACACTGCTAATAAACAGCCTGAATACGCCTAATAGCATCTGCAAACTGGTGTGTTAATACACTAAAATGAAAAGGTTTTTCATGTTTTTCAAAAATAATGATTTGTCTAAACGTTCAATGGACCAAACTGTAATCGCAGTTATAACCATTAATGATAATAATGACGTTGTATACATCAACCATGCTGCCGAGACACTCTGGGGATATAAAGCTGAAGAAGTACTTGGTAAAAATGTTCGTATGCTAGTACCAAAAGTTCATCAAAAAAATCATGATAGTTATGTAAATCGCCACCGTGCAACTAACGAAGATCGGATTGTTGGCTCTGCCGTTGAACTGCAAATATAGCGTAAAGATGGTTCAACAACCTGGATCAATATAACTTTATCTCAAGTAAAAATGGGCAAAAAGCTTTACTACACAGCGTTTGCCCGCGATTGCAGTAAAGAGCGTGATGAGCGCTCAATGACTGAACAAGTTCTAGAGCAAGCTCACGATGGTGTAATAACTATCGACAGTCAAAACTTGATCATTTTTGCTAATCCCGCGGCTGAGAAAATATGGGGCTATAGCCGTGAGGAAATGATCGGTCAAAATATTAAAATGTTGGTAGCACCAGAGCACCGCAGCAAACACGACAGTTACGTCAATCGTAACCGTGATACCGGGGTTAATCGGCTAATTGGTAAGCCAATAGAATTACCAATTCATACTCGCGAAAAGACTATTCGCTGGGGCTTAATTACTTTAGCTAAAGTCGTTGTCGGCGATGAGATTTTATATACTGCGTTTGTAAAAGATGTCACCGATGAAGTATCGAAACGCGAAGAAGTTGAAATGTTATCGCTAGTGGCTAATGAGACCAGTAACGCCGTTGTTATCACCAATGAACAAGGTGAAATTCTTTATGTAAATAATGGTTTTCAAACAATGACAGGTTACCAACTCGATGAAGTGAAAGGGAAAATACCTGGTAAATTCTTGCAGGGCAATGACACCGATCCCCAAACCATTGCAAATATTCGCAATAAGCTTAGCCAAAAGCAGCCCTTTTATGAAGAGATATTAAATTATAATAAACAAGGCAAACCATATTGGATTGCTATGTCAATTAATCCTGTATTTGACGAACAAGGAAAAGTACATCGTTATGTCTCTGTGCAAGCTGACATTACTGTAACTAAACAATCAGCCAAAGACTCTCTTGATCGATTAGCCCTCATTAATGGGTCGTTAATGGTTGTTGAATTTCAGCCTACAGGTGAGCTCGTGAATATGAATAAACTGTTCCTTGAAAAAGTGGGCAGTAACGAGGCAGCAAAAGTAGCAGCGAATACCATATGGCAACAACTTCAAAAGCAGCAGAGCACAACTATCAATCAAGACGAGCAACTAAGTTTGGTCGTTGAATTTACAGATAAACAACAAGTTCAACGTTCGTTCGATGCACAGGTTTGTGAATTGAAGGATTTTTCTGATCAAGTAACACGTTACGTAGTGTTTGGTGTAGATATTACTGATCGTCAAATTGCACTAAAAGAAACACATCAGGCAATGCAAGAACTCTTAAAAGTGGGTAATCAAATCGGTGACATTGTTGGCAGTATTTCTGGTATTGCAGGACAAACTAACCTACTAGCTTTGAATGCCGCTATTGAAGCTGCTCGTGCTGGTGATGCTGGCCGAGGTTTTGCCGTAGTCGCATCAGAAGTTAGAGAGCTGGCAAGTCGTTCGTCAGGATCAGCTGATCAGATCAGTGATTTAGTAGATGCAACACGGACCCGAATTGACCAATTAGCAGACTCACTTGAACGCATTAATCGTTAATTAACATCGTACTATATTTGCTGGCTATTCACGCGCAACTAAGTGTGTTTAAAAGTAAAAGGGCTGGCACATTGCCAGCCCTCCATATTAACTGTAATAAATGGCAGCTAATAAACTAATGTTTATTATCAACAATAATGCGTAGCATACGACGCAGTGGCTCTGCAGCACCCCATAATAACTGATCGCCAACAGTAAAAGCACTAATATATTTAGGTCCCATTGCTAACTTACGAATACGCCCTACAGGAATACTTAATGTACCAGTTACTTTAACTGGGGTTAAATCCGTAGCAGTGATATCACGCTCATTAGGGATAACTTTAACCCACTCATTGTGTGAGGCTAAAATCTGTTCTATTTTCTCGACGCTAATATCTTCACGTAGTTTAATGGTCATAGCTTGGCTATGACAGCGCATTGCACCAATGCGCACACATAAACCGTCAATAGGCACAGGCTGTTTAGATGAACCTAAAATTTTGTTCGCTTCAACTTGCGCTTTCCATTCTTCTTTAGATTGACCCGATGGCATTGGCACATCAATCCATGGGATAAGACTGCCTGCTAACGGCACACCAAATTGCTCTTGCGGTAAATCGCTTGAGGCTATTTGCTGTGTGACTAGTTTATCAATTTCTAAAATAGCGGCTTGTGGATCAGCTAGCTTGTCAGCCACACTTGCATGAATAGAGCCCATTTGCGCAATGAGCTCTTTCATATTGCGAGCACCGGCACCCGATGCAGCTTGATAAGTCATTGGGCTTACCCACTCAATCAAGTCTTGCTCAAATAAACCACCCAATGCTAATAACATGAGTGACACTGTGCAGTTACCACCCACATAGGTTTTTACGCCTTGCTCAAGACCTTGTTCAATCACATCTTTATTGACCGGATCAAGTACAATAATACTGTCATCGCTCATACGCAGTGCTGATGCCGCATCAATCCAATAGCCGTCCCAGCCTGCTTCACGTAATTGTGGATACACAGCTTTAGTGTAGTCACCACCTTGACAGGTGATAATAATATCCATTTTTGCCAGCGATTCAAAATCCATTGCATTAAGTAATGGTTTTGCAGGACCCGCTAAATCAGGGCCAAGCTGACCGGTTTGTGAGGTGGTAAAAAAAGTGGTGTCGATATGAGCAAAATCATTTTCTTGTTGCATACGCTCTAATAACACTGAGCCAACCATGCCCCGCCATCCGACCAATCCTACTTTTTTCATTGTTTGTTCCACTGTTTGAGTCATAAGAAATACCTAATACGTTAAAAATTAAAATTCATTGCGTGAGATTTAATTTTTAGAACGAACAATCTAGCACCCTATACCCTGCAAAACTAGTCAATAACAGCTAACTTAAAATTATTTCATATACCTTTTTTATAATTCTGAAATTAAGATCTTAACGACACAAAAAAGCCCTACAAAAGGTAGGGCAATTATTGTAAGTTTTTATATTCGCCTTCCTAGGCTATGTTTTAGAACTCGTAAGAGTAACTGAGACTTAGTTCAGTGCCTTCATCACGTGAACGAACAATGATATCTGACTGAGTAACTTCTTTATCTTCACCAAGTAAGTTTTGTACTTTGAACTTAACTTTAGAGTTAAAATTCGGATACCAAGTATAAACTAAATCTAATGAGTTAAATGGTTGCTCATAGGCATCATCACGTCCAGCTACACCGGCAGCAAGTATACGTTCACCAAATACATTGTAGACCAACGAAGCACTATGAATACCATCGGGTGAATCATAGTTTAATTGCATATTAACAACATATTTTGAATGACCTGTCATACGCTTTTTAGGATTAGTTAAATTACCAGCTAATGCAGGGTCGATAGTCGCTTCAGAGTCACTCAATGTAATATTACCACTGGTGAAAAGACCTTCAGTTAGCATTGTAAGGTCTTGTAACCACTCTGCTTCAACACCGTAAACTTCTGCTGTATCGCCATTAACAAAACTAGCAGAGTAATCATCGTCGCCGACTCTTAATACCGTTTCAATTGGCGCTTGAATATCTTTATAGAATGCAGCTACGCTGAATGAGTTACCAGCTTGGCCATAGTATTCATAACGTAAATCGTAGTTTTTAATCGGGCTGCTTTTGAGGCCAACACGTCCAAAAGTACGAATATCAGTGAGCGGATCAAAGTATGTAACCGGTACAACTTCACGAAAATCAGGTCGAACAACAGTTTCACCATAGCCAGCACGAATTTGATAATCTTCACCGCCTAGGTAGGTTAACGACAGAGCTGGATACCAATCATCTTCTAAGATAGTCCCTGCTTCAATCTTTTCAGGAGACCAAATATTTTGTAGGTCTTCACCATCAAAGATTAAACTCGAAGTGCCCACAGATGATTGACTAAACTGCTCATAACGAATACCACCGCTAACACGAAGCCATTGATCATAGATAACATCAAAAGAACCGTATCCTGCATCTATTTTTTGCGCAGCGATATAATCATCAGCATCAGGAGCTGTTGGCTCATTAAAGTCGACTAAGACACCATTATCATCGATAAACTCATCAGAAAGATAACCGCTATTAGCAAGAGGATCATTTGTACCATCGTTTATTGTGATCGGTGAACCTGAGCTGTTATTAACTGTAAAGCTTGATGTATTATACACACGTGCTCTATCTGAAAAATCATAACCGACTTTGAATTCTACCTCCATAGAATCAAAAGTAAGTGGCAAGTTAAAATTACCACCGTATGAAGTAACATGCTCTTCCATGTCTGTATAAGACATGGTCACACGGTTATCATCACCTGTGATTGTTGATCCAGCGTAATTACCTTCACTATCGTATTGGTCTCTAAATTTATAGTTAGCATTTGTTGGAATATCTGTAGTCGCTTCAGAACGTGTGTATTGCCAGTCAAAGCCTACCCCCCAGTAATCAAGGAAAGTATGTTGGCCTAAGAATTGGCTAATATTTAACTCTCTTTGTTCAAGGTTAAACTCATGATCACGATTAGCAATACCATTTCCAGCAATACTAAATGTAGAACTGCCCGCAGGGCTTTGAGAAATTGAAACTTCAGTTTCATCTTCATTATCTACAATATATAAATGCTGCGCTGAGATGCTATGAGTTTTATATGAATAACCAACACTTCCAGTTAAGTTATAGCGCTCATTTTCAGTCGTAACTGTAGAGTCTTTTAATGTATTGTAACAAGATGCAGCAACATCTTCCGATGTTTTCAACGTAGTTGAGCAGTTTTCTAAATCCTCTTGATCTTGTGTAATTACAGATGAGAACTGTGTTCTAGAGTCCCATTCATTTACATAAGCACCAGAGAGTAAAAAACCGATTTTGCCACCAAAATAAGACTCTTCAAAGCTATTACCTAAATGCGCTTTGACGCCATACTCAGGATCAATTGAATCTTCTTCTAATGCATAATTTCGCGGTAGTGATTTAAGTAATTGGTTATTAATAGCCGTAGCTTGCTCAGCGCGAGTGCCTTGTTCACTATCAACTAAAAGGTCTCTACTAACAATATTATTTATACTAAAATTACCGTGATACTGCACAATTGCATCTTTTAATGCTTGTGGAATTGCACTGTCTGAACCTGAATATTTATAACCATCATTAGCAGAAGTGTTATACCCAACTCCAAGTTCAACACCAGCAGTAAACTCTGATGGAATTGATTTAGTACGAATATCTATATTACCACCACCAAACGCTGCCGGCATATCTGGCGAGTAGGCTTTTTGTACCGCCATACTCTCAATAATACTCGCTGGGAATATATCTAATGGCAGCACATTTCTAGTTAAATCTGGACTTGGAACATATGCACCATTTAAGCGAGCACTTGAATAACGTTCACCTAAACCACGCACATAAATAAATTTACCATCTACGAGCGTTAAACCAGTAACCCGGCGAAGTGCAGATGCAGCATCACTATCACCAGTTCTTGAAAGTTGTTCAGCACCTAGTATATCTGCAACAAAAGCTTGATTTTTACGCTCTTCAACTACGGCAGCTGCGCTACCTTGAAGGCGTGTACCAACAGCAACAACTTCTTCAATTTCGTTATTTTCGAGTTGTTCGTCAGCTGCGCTTACATAACTAGTGTGAATAAACAATCCCAGGCCAATTGCGAGTGACAGTTTACTCAGCCTATATTGTTTTGACATGATTTACATCCTAATCAATTTGATAAAAAACAGGCGCCAATTGCTTGTGACTAAGCATGAAGGCGCCTACATTTCATAACTCTAAGTGAGCAGGTATTAGTCTTGAGCAGCTGCTGCAAGAGCGGTTTCAACCCACTTGTACCAGCTAGAGCTAGTATCTTGATCAGATACTGCACCGATGTAATCCACAGTTTCGAAAAAGCTATCATCAAGAATAGTTAAATCATTAGCAGCGATTGTTATATCTGTAGAGGCTGTGTTAGTAGCGAAGCCATTTTCAGCGAATACTGCAACATCATCCGTTAAAATTTCACTACTACCGCCATTTTCAAACCAAGAAGCTTTTGTTTGAGCTGCTAATGGGCCACCCGCAAATGTATCTGTTTCTGCGAAGTTTGATGAGCAAGCCATAACAGAATTATTAAACATAATTTTATCTGCTTGTTTCTCTCCATCAGAAGAAAGCTCGATACAACTCGTTTCCACTGCATTTTTCTTAACTAACAAAGCATTATAAATATTAGCATTAAACTCATCGTCAAACTTAAAAGCTTGTGAAGGGTCATCATCACGTACTGACTTAGCGTCAGTAGTAATAACCGTAATATTTGCTAGGGTTGGATTACTTGGTGCCACTTCAGCAGAAGATTCACCTTTAACACCGTCTGATTCAAAACCATTATTACCCATATTTGCAATAGTGCCATCAGCAAGTGTTACAGTGCCGTGTTGAACAAATAAGAACTGCCCTTTACCTTGCCACCCAGCATCAAAATCAAATGAGTCATCTTGCGTATCAGTAACAACAATGTGTTTAATTGTCGCTGCACCACCAAAAAACTCGATACCATCATCAAAACCTTGGTGAATATGTAAGTAATCGAATGCAGATTCAGAGCCAACAGCATTAAGCGTTAGTGAGTTAAGGTCATCACCAGGGCCACCAACTTTAGGACCTGAGCCAGCATACCAAATTTTAGCCCATTTAATGCTACCACTAGAATCAGCATTATCATTACCACCGAAGTAGCTTGTAATACCTTCAGATGGCACATTACATGTACTTGCTGCACGTTCTGCATCTGTACATTGATCTGTTATGCCATTACCGTTGATGATGATACCGCCCCAGTCAGCATAGCGAGGGCCATTACCTGCACTATCAAAACGGTCAAAAGCGTTTGCAGACGTAAATGTAATCGGTTTAGCTTCTGTACCATTTGCTTGAATTTTCGAACCACGTGCAATACGGATTATTGCTTCACCAGATTGAAAAGCAAGTGTTGCACCAGGCTCTACTGTTAAAGTAGGCCCATTTACAGGCACTTCAAAGCCAGTAGTTGTATCGCCATCATTACCAATTAAAAGCGCTTCGGCAAATACGTGAACACCACCATCAGGGATTTCTTTGAAAGTTATATTACTAGTGATCTCTATAGATTTACTTGCGAATGAATCATTGTACGTACAATCTTTACCATCAAAAATACCTTGCACAGTACCTGCATCTGACTCATAACTTGCACATTCAAAATCGTCTGTGTTACCGCCGCCCGAAGAATTATTTGAATTATTAACACTGTTATCTGTAGACGTACTATTATCATTAACAGTTGGAGTGATCTCAATATCACCTCCACAACCTGCAAGCGTCATAGCAGCAGCCACAAGACTGATTTTAAATAAGCCAGATAATTTCATTGTTCACTCCATTTGGGTAATTAATATTTAGTTATTTTATTAGCGCATTAAGTTTTCTGTAGGTCACTTTAAAACATATAAACCATGTATTAAGGTCACTTAACTTTTTCAACGAGTGATACTTTACGGGAGCTGTGTGACAATACAGTTACACTTTAATAAACATAAAATGACAATGTAATTCAATTAAATAACAATTTGTTAGGATAAATTACCACGAAAAAAACCGCCCGGAGGCGGTTTTGGTGTTGCGATTATAAAACGTGTTTTGTAATCAAACTGGGAGGGTTAAATTACAATAATAGCGGTGGCAAATTATAACAATGCGGTGCGTAATGTTTCCGCGTGTAACTTTTCACGCTTCACATATTTGATCCATTGTTCAGCCAATCGCTGCGATTTTTTGTGCTTTTCTGCTTGCTCAAACGCTAAAATAGAGGCATCAAAATTTTGCATGCTGTACTGCGCCATGCCAAGCGCAACATAGGCGTTTGATTCAAAATCGAGTGAGCCTTTATCAAGCGCCGTTCGGGCTGCATCAGCGGCATCTTCAAATTGCTCTAAGTTAACAAGTACTTCAGCCATACGTTGATCGTACTTACCGTGATCCGAAAGCTCTGCCGCTTTAGCAAAGTAAGTAACTGATTTATTATCTTCTTTTGCTTGGACCATGGCTTCTGCGATGAATGCATAATTCTTCGCAGACTTTTCAGCAACGCCTGATTCAATCGCTTTACTCATCACATCAGCCGCTTTAAACGCTAAACCGTTGTATAAGTAAACTTGGGCAAGTTGACGTAAATCTGATTTTGACGTTAAAAAACCTTGCTGGTAAGCGGCTTCAAGTACGGCTAGTTGTTGTTTTTCTTTACCCGTTTCACCGTACATACCGCCAAGTTGCACCCAGTATTCAGGCTTGTTATAAAGCTTTACCATACGCTCAAGTACAGCAACTACATTGTCAGTTTGATTAAGTGAGTAATACATGGCGCGTTGCAGTACTAACCAGTTTTCTTTTGGCACCTTGCCTTCACTATCACTTTGGGCAATCGCTAAGTTAATATTATCAATGCCTTTTTGGTAATCTTTCAACTGATAATACGCTTGTGATTTAAGGACATAATAGGCATCAGTTTTAGGCTTAGTGTTAATTGCATCCCACTTAGCTAAAAAATCAATGACTTTATTATAATCACTGTTTGCCATCGCTAATTGCGCTAAGCTAAAAGTAGTGCTAACACGTAATGTTTCTGGAATACCTTCTTCTGCTATCACCTTTTCAAATGATGCAATTGCTTTAGGCAAATCATTTTCGTTGTAATAAATAAAGCCATAAAAATTATGCATCATGGCAATTTCATAGGAGTTCATGCTAGAAGAACGTTCTTTGATGCTATCAAGCGCCTCAAGTCCTGCTTTAGCGTCGCCATCATCGGCTAACTTTTGTGCACGCGCTAGTTGGCTGTATACTTTTTCACGTAGTGCAGGCACTTTCGTGGTTTTTTGCTCTTGTGCGTAAACGCTCGCAAGCGTGACTCCTGGTAACATGGAGACTAAACTTGGCAGCGCAACACTGGCTCCTATCGCAAAAGTACACACTAATGCTGTTTTTAATAATTTCATAATCGCAATCCTCTGTTTCTAGCCGTTAATTTGGAAAGAAATTTTGTTCTGTACACCCGCAACTTCAACCGCTTCACCATCGATCACGCGTGGTTTATATTTAAACTTAAGTGCCGCATCCATAGCTGCTTGATCAAACAATGATTCAGGTTCAGCTTTTATAACTTTTGCGTCACGGACTGTACCTTGCTTGGTTACTGTGAACTCAACAATCACATATCCTTCGATTCCACGTGATAATGCTCTGCGCGGATAAACTGGAGCCACTTTAACAATCGGTAAATATTCACCGTCGCTTGAATCAAGTGCTAACCCGCCACTGAGACTGACATCTGCATCTACACTGGCACCAAAGTCAAAATTAGACGCTGCTGCATTAGGATCACTGTTTTGCATTTGCGGTGATTCCATAGGCGGTGGCGGCTCTTTTGGTGTTGGTGGCTTTTGCGGTTTACGTTCTTTCTTTTGTACTGTTTCTTCTTTTTTCAGGCGTACAAAATCAAGCACATTACCTTTGGCAGGCTCTGTCATCGCCCCTTCACCGCCGGTGATCAGCGCCTGCATGCCTAAAAACAGCATAAAGGTGACAACACCGGCTACTATTAATGCTACTAAATAACGCATTGTTAACCCTTACGCTTCTTGAGCCGCAATAGACACATCAAACACACCAGCAGCGCGCGCAGCATCCATCACTTTGATTAAGGTGTCTGTGGTGGCTTTTTTATCAGCTTGGATAACCACACTACCTTGTGGGTTTTCAGCTTTTAAACGCTCAATATTCGCCTGTACTGCACGTACATCAATTTGACGTTTGTTGATCCAGATTTCACCTTTGTCAGATATTGCCACTAAAATATTAGCGCGTTCTTTTTTGACCGCGGTTGCCGCTTCCGGGCGATTAACGTCGATGCCAGCTTCTTTTACGAAAGAGGCAGTTACAATAAAGAAGATAAGCATGATGAAAACAACATCAAGCATAGGTGTCATGTTTATTTCTTCAGCTTCATCTTCTTGAAAAAGGCTTCCTAATGGGGCTCTCATTTTATTCTCCTACGGTATGTGACTTGCGCCACATACTCAAAATTGTTGTTTTAATGATCCAAAACCATACTGTCTTCAAGTAAAGCAACTTCACGTTTTGCTTTACGCTGTAAGTAGGTTGAAGCAAATACGCCTGATAACGCACCGACCATACCGGCCATAGTTGGAATAGTCGCTTTTGATACTCCTGATGCCATTGAACGCGCACTGCCCGTTCCAGTAATTGCCATCACATCAAATACTTCTATCATCCCTGTTACCGTACCGAGTAGACCAAGCAAAGGACATAAAGCAACCATCACATTGATCAACGCTAAGTTACTATTTAACTTCATTCCAGCGCGGGAAATAGTCGCTTGGCGGATTTGCTCTGCATTCCAGCTGTTGCGCTCAATACGAGAAGTCCAGCTACTTTTCACTGCATGTTTGTAACTACGAAAACCATTAAAGAAATAAATAAATCGCTCGAGTATCAATAACCACATCGCGAAGATTAA
>TARA_R110001606_G_scaffold47921_2_pt1 | contig 25557 bp, 41 predicted proteins | sample TARA_R110001606 | Tara Oceans TARA_R110001606 (sample SAMEA4398315) | marine metagenome | biome: Polar Biome; feature: [SRF] surface water layer (ENVO:00010504); material: water (ENVO:00002006), including particulate matter (ENVO:01000060) such as... | depth 5 m
AGTTCCTTGTATTAGAGGAGCGTAACGACGGGAAGGTGCTTTAGCTTGGGCTGAGGAAAGATTAAATAATCCTCTCTCTCCAGTTCCAGACTTAGCTAACGCTCCCCATTCAATTAAAAAATCAGCTGCGGATGGCTTCTCCCTAAATATAGCGCTATTGTTTGCCATAGCTCGTTTAATTGGGAAGGGCCAATCCTTAGCGTGACGCATATCTTTGTCACCAAGGTCACTCAAAGAGATTTGTGAGCTGCGTCTAACTCCACCTACAACAACAATCTCTGCAATCTGATTACATATATCATGAGCTTCGAGGGTTGTAAGTTTTCGACCTTGAGCATTGTGCATAGTTTCACGAATAAAATCATGCAACTTTACTAGCGGTGCAGGACCAGAAGCACGTCCACCCATAGTCAAGAGGCGTGCGCCTTCTAATCTTATCGCTGAGTAATCGAAATAAATATTTTGTCCATCATAGAGACTCCCCATAAGTGTCTTTACTGAGTCAGCCCAACCTGCTTTAGAATCCTCAATTATAACCTTAGCTATTCCTTGACCTGATTTTATTGCAGGTACATCTGGTAGTTTTATTACTTCTTTAGACTCAACTGAGAAACCAAAGCCAGTACCACACATTAATACATATAAACATTCAGCAAAAGCTTCTACAGAATTAATTTTAGCAAAGGAGCAATTATATATACAAGTATTATCTGCTTTAGCGGCTGGACCTGCGGCCCATAAGAAACGCATCGACGGCATTACAGCAAACTCTAACATATATTTTCTAATTTTGTTAACAGTCTTCTCAGGTATCTCAGGTCTTTCTGAAATTATGAAATCGATAAATCTTTCTATTGTTTCAGGCCAATCTTCTCGCCTGTTCTCTTCTTCTAGCCAACGTGAATACGTTCTTTTATATATAAATTCTGATACTTCGTTCTTAAACATTTTACCACTCCTTTTGCGGTTCATTATTATAGTTTGGGCTACTATAAAAGCCTTGTTCTATTTTTTAAAATCAATCAATACTCGTCTACCACAAGTGCAAGGCTCATCTGCCTTACACTCACAGCGACTTCTACTTGTTAACAATGTTAACTTATCTATGGGAATAACCGTTAGCACACCAAGAACATTCACAGTCTGGTCCACCGTCCATATTTGGTTCTTCCGGTTTTTCTTCAACAACTACTTCTTCAACGGGTGCTTCTTCTTCTTCTTCAGCTATTTCTTCGGCAATCTCTTCTTCGGCTACTTCTTCAATAACTTCATCTTCGATTGCATCTTCATCTACACAAGCGCATGGTTCTTCACCACATGCTTCACAGGATTCATCATACTTTAATGCTCCTGCTAATCTGAATTCTAAATCTGCTTTCTTACCCTTTGTGGATAATCCCATTTCCTTTAGTTGTTTTTTAAGAGCTTTAACATTCATATTAAAGTTCCTCTTTTTTACCATCAGAGTAAGTTCGTATTGTTACGTTCTTACCTCTACGGCTTATTACTTTGTCATAATAGGTAGCTTTTGGTACTTCCTTTACAACTGGTTTCTTGACGTCAACGTCTTTTTTGCTAGCTTTATCCTTTACCATGGTATCACTTTTTCTTGCGGCGTCCCGCTTTTTTCTTTGTTTTTGGCTTTACTTTACGAGGAAGTTTGGCGCCCTTAGGCGTCTCCTTCTCCCATTTCTTCGCCATCGTCGGCTTGTTTTTGTGCATCCAAGCTCTCTGTTTCTTGCTTTTGAAGGGCATTTTCGTTCTCCTTTTGTATTGCGGCTATGTGGGCTTGCCATTGCATAACCATTTCTTCTTTCTCCATGAACTCATTTACGATGCCTGCATTATCTTGTAATGCTTTTGACATCTGTTGTGCTTCTCCTTCAACTTGTCTCAGCCTATCTCCGGCTGCTCTAACTTGACTTAAAAGCCAATTCATGTTATCCATTGTTTGTGCTGGGCCTGCACCTTTTTCAAAGTCCTTAACCCATGCTTCTACATCGTTCATACGTTTTTCTATTCTTTTTAATGTTGCCATTTTTGTTCTCCTATGAACAAGTGCAATCACTTGAACATACTTTCATTTCTATTAACTTATCCTTCGAATATCTATTTAAAGCTTTCTCTCTCATATTAGTAATAATATGCCCTGCGGTGTCTGGGTCATCTGTATACCAGCCCCAATCACCACCATCTTCGTTATATATACTCTCGAATATAAAATGAATGTCACGGTTGGAATATCCTGCATTGATTAATTCCATACCAATTATTTTGTTATCTTCGTGGGAGCTATGTCCACGCTCTATATTAAGCTCTATAAGCTTCATTATGCATTTACGTAAGGGCATAATATAATCATTGTTATGTATAGCATGCTTAATAGGGCTTGCTACATCATTGATTTTATCTAAGAGGTAAGTAACGCTTAGAGATACATTATGCTTGATTCCTTTTTCATTACACATAAACTCTACAAAGTCTCTATAAGCTTTCTTACTTCTATTACTTTCAAACTTTTCATCACGAGGTTCTACAGCTATACCATAGATTTCCTCTATACTCATCTTCATAACTTCCTCAACTGAGAGCTGTGTACACCACACCCCTGTTGGTTCTTGAGTTAGTTTAGATATATACTTTGTGTTAGGTATACGTCTTAAACACGCTACACTATTGTTAATACAAGCTTGGTCAAGGGTCTTCAGTTTGTATTCTGTTTTTATAAAGCTCAAGTATTTTCTTAGCATGTCTCGTTTCAAACCATCCGATAAGCCCACGTGCGAGTACAGGTCTATATTCATTTGAAAGCCCTTGCCCCCTGTAAGATATATCCTTGGGATTATCTCTCTCGGCTTGCAATACTGCCTTATAAATTTTCTTACGTCCTTTAAACATTTATTTACATCCTTTTCATCATCAAAATCAAACCACAAAGTATTTATTGCAGCTGAATCATAATCTGTTTTACCCCAGCTACTTTTAACTCTAGGGTTCTCTCTTCGGTCATCAAATACATAAACACTAGTGTAACAATTTTTGTCACCATTGAATTTACCTACTTGAGTTTCCAATTCTTCTATGGAATAACACCGAGCTATTCTGGCTGGGATTCCAAATTCTCTGTAATACATTCTCCTACTATCTCCATTACTTCTATTTTTTGACACCAATCTCTTGGTATTGCCATGATATCTGCACCATCGCACTGTGACCCATGCATCACTAGTATTAAAGCTTTGTCGTCCTTTGCTACTAATTCACCAACTGTTTCACAAACAGTGAGGTGTTCTGATGGGTTTTTGGCGTTAATTCTATATTCTTTAAACGTACTAGCTGCATCATTCCATGTAACTTTAACAAAAGGTCCAGTGCTTCCTAATGTTTCAGCTTCCCTATTTCGATTGTCTAACAAGGTTCTCCTTCCAATCTTCAAACAATCCTGCAACAATACTTAAATCGTTATCGTGTTTATAATACTTAGCGTTTGGTGGTGTTTCAGAAACCATAACGGGATTATAAGGTTTTTCAAACAAAACCCTATCGTATGGTATTTGGTTTACTTTTAACCAATCTTTGGTAGCCATAACCCAATCTAATGAGTTAGGTCTTTTACACCATATTGTTATCTGATGGTTGTTGTCTGTCAACCATATCATAAATTCTCTAACGTTAGCTAGAGGTCTTGCTTTCTCTACTTCAGTGTAGTCATTACATGGGGTACATATAATTCCATCCATTCCAAATACTAAATTCATTTCTTTATTTCCTCTTCTATTTTATTTATCCATTCAATCCATCGTTTACCTACGACGTCCCAACTATACTCTTTTAAAACATGTTTGCGTCCTGCTATTCCTGTTTCTAATTTCTTATCAGGATTGTCATAGTAATATTGTATTGCTTCGCATATAGCATTTTCTGATGCTATTGCTCTTTGGGGTGCTGCACGAGCGGGAGTATCCCACCACATGTCTTTATATGGTATTAATATACCTCTCTCACATATATCCTCTTCTTCAAGATGGTCTCTACCATTAGGCATAGGGTCATCATGTGCACCTCCTAAAGGATACATTGGTATGTCTTCATTCTCAGGGTCTTTGCTCTTTATTAACTCATACGATGTTGTGTAATTAGTAACACATATTGGTACACCACATGACATAGCTTCTAGTGTAGGGATACCAAAGCCTTCACCTGCTGTAGGTAAAACAAATACATCCATACAATTATATAAGTTAGCCATACCTTTTTCATCTAGAGCTTCTCGGTTATCTAGTGAGCCCATAAGTGGTTTCATAAGATATTCTTCGATTCCATATTGTTTAGCAAAGTCTGGGAATTTCCAACCCATAACATCGGTCCAATCCATATGTAACATTAATTTAGCTTCATCTGGACCAAGATTATTTTTCTTTACAAACTGAGCAAATCCTTTTACTAGACGTGGTATATTTTTTCGGTGTTGATTTCTAGCTACACATCCTACTATGAATGCATCTGGTTTTTCTTCAGCACCATACTTAGGATTCATTATCGGTTTAAATAAACCAGTATCTACACCATGAGGTATATATGTAGTATCTACATCAAAATCCTTTTTAAGTCCTATTTGTCCATATCTCGACATGGCTATACCATAGTCTACATTGTTAAGTTGTAATTTCCATTCCGGCACAGAAGGTTCTCCATCATAAGGTATGACGACCGCTAGCTTCCACGGTACACCTTTAGATATATCTTTGAATGCTTGATTCATCAAATCCATTCTTTGCTTTCTATTAAGTATATTACCTTTATTATCACGGAATGCCATTGTAATTTGATTAGGTTGCTTCATATCTGTCATATGTTTAAACATCTGGAAATCAAGATGCCCTAACACAAGGTCGGGTTTAAAGTTTTTTAACCAATGGGGGAAGGATTTCTCTCCAAATCTTTCTTGTCCCGCAAACATTATAGGTAAGTTCTCAAACCAAGCTTCTTTCTCAGTTTGTCCTAACGGCCATGGTGTAAACCATTGACCATGTCTATCGTTTTGACATCCTGCATAACCTATACGGTGTCCTTCGTTATATAAAATTGAAGATACGTTTTTTGTATTTGTTCCAAAACCAGTGGGTGCCCACGGGCTATCCGATACTGGCATAATTCTTAATCCAGTATAAGGTTCTAATATAAAATTCGCATCGTTGCCGTATCTACCTACGGGTGCTTGTGGTTGTTTCATCTTTTAAATCCTATTGTTTTATAGCTATAATATCTCTCTTATTAACAATTACTGTACCTTTTTCACCGGTAAGATAAACAAAATTTTCATCATCATTCGTTATCATTCCTCTTCCTACCTTTGTTCTTTCTTCTTCACGCCAAACCACTTTGACTTCTGCGTCTGTCAAAAATGCAGACAACGGTTTTTTTTCTTTTTCTTCCATTATATCACTTCCCCCGAAGGGTTAGGAGCAGCAACGTGCTGTCCTTATATTAATTAATCTATTGTGCTATTTAAAGCTTTCTCTGCCCATTTACCCATTTGTACCAGTTCATTAAAGGATAATACTCCTTTAGCATTGTTAGCTCTCCATGATATTATTTGGATATTGTCTGTGGTGTGAGGTTTGTTATTGTCTATCCTATCTAGACTTGGTGACATATCACTCCATTGGGAGTGAGCTTCAGGTTTGAACTCCCCTCTCACCATAGGTTTACCAAATACAGGACAGAGGTATTCTCCCTGTTTAGTTTTTATCAAATCATCAAAGAGAGTAAGGAATTCTTTATATCCCTCATCCTCTCTCATATTATCTATACTTCGTTTGTATTTAAGTGTTGTAACTGGTATACCTTCTAACTTAAGATATTCCCTCTGATATATATACAAAGACCACTCTAAGTTTTTGTTATAGTGCTCAGCTCGCATTCTACCCATACATTGTTGAGTTCTGTGCATACGCCCTCTCCTCAGTAGACCACCATGTTTAGTGGGGTTGTTGTAATGAGCATCCGATGGTGGATTAAAAAGTTCCTTAGGCCAACACATTTCATTTTTACATTTATCACAGGAGCAAGCATAAAGATTGTCTTCTTTACTATAATAAGCATTGCTCATTCCCATTCTTGGTTCGTCTATATGAGTTATACCTTTTCTTTTTAAATAACGACTTACCATTATATCCACTCCGCTAAAGATTTTTGTTTTTTATCTAACATAGTTAAGGGTGGTTTCCTTTTCATGTGTTCTTTAAAACCAAATTTAATTAGAAGATTACTCACTACATCCCAATAGTAACGCATGTCTATTGCATCTATTGTTGATATAGATTCTTTAAGAACAAATCCTTCTTTACATCGAGCATAGAAGTAAGTAGTTCCTTCACTTGGTATTATACCCATAATCTTTCCTTGATTCATTAAGTTAACCATAAGGTCAGTATCTGATTTATACTCATCATATCCTCTATTCATTGAACGACGCATTATATAATCCTCTAATTTATATTCAGAGAAATCATACAAGGAATCTACAAAGTCAGGAGAAACGGTATTATTCAACGCCGCGTCTGATAACCTATCTAATACCTTGTTATAGAATATAGAGCGGCTCTTAGATTTAAATGTGCTTCCATGCTTTGTAACACTACCATCCAAGTTACGCAATATATAATTACCAACTTGTATCCATACACCTTCTAAGAATTCATCTTTGTCCATAGATATATGTTTGGCTTCAGTAAATGGTAGATGGTGTTTCATTAGTCTTTGAAGTCTATTACTTAACCAAGCCTCGTCCACATCCACATTAGTATTAATCCCATCTGTATGTACATATACCACAGCATCTTTTCCATGTCTGCCACGGATAATATCGACAGCCGAAAGAAGGAGCCAGCGCGCAATTGCTGTGATAGTAAGGCCCACACCCATATCACCGTAAGAAATGTAAGGATTAGCGTTTGCACCATAGAAAGTATTCACCATTATTTTAAGAGCATCGGACTTGCTCTTATCTTCCTTCGTCTTCCCAGCCTTATAAGGTTTACGCATCTCTTTAAATAGAGAACACATCTCATATAGGCAACTCTTCTTACTTTGGTCAATTTCTATCATCAATCTCTTATTAACCTTATTATCAGGAACATAGAGGATTCCATCCTTAAACTCTATGTCTGGTGTATAGTCGTCATAGCCTACAATTTTAGTCGTATCAGGCCCTAAGTTTAGAGCCATCGCTATAGAGGGATAATAAGAACTGAAATCAACTTTATAGTTTCTCGGTTCAAACCCCTTTCTATAGAGCTCTATGTGTGCAGCCTGATAATTACCTTTATCGAATCTAAATATCTCTGGATGTCGCGTTTTATTATTATTAAGCGCCACTATGCCCTGCTTAAACAAAGACCTGCCCTGTAGAATTTTCGTAATGTAGCTACTGGGGGCGTTCACATAGGTTGCTAAGGGGACACTGAGTGTCTCTGCTACGTATTGTATTTGTGGAAAATAGTGATTATACATATAGAGCGTACAATCTACATCTGATAAGACATAGTCTTCGATTTCTTCTAGTGAATAGTCCATCAGAGTTTTGTGTGCGAAGTCGAGCTCAATAGGATTGAGTCCGAATGCCTGAGATACCTGTTTTAAACCACGTGGTAACCCAGATAGCGAATAGTCTAATCGAGCCCATCTTAGTAAGTCAAGAATAACTCGACCACCTGCACTCATCTTTAATTCACGACTGTCTTTAGGAGGTTCATACCCCCAGCTAGACCCATCTCGGTTGAGATGTTTCTTGTATTGTGTTTCGTTTATATGGTTATACCTAACTCTGTGAAGTATCTGCGGAATATCATATCCCACCAGATTCCACCCCGTAATAATATCAGGGTCATAGTCCTGTACAAAATTAGCGAAGTCCCATAGTAGTTGTTTATCATCTTTTTCCTCATTATCCCATAAGAATACTTTGCGCTCTCCGGTGGAACAAACAATGCCAATAGCAACAATAGGGTATTTTTCACCAAAGGGAAATTTACCGTCAGGGGAGTGTGTTTCAATATCAAACACAAGGCATTTAACGTCGTTGTCGTTAGGGTAATCTGTAAAGAACGTTGGATGTTCTATACATAACCTTTCAAGTAACGCTTCTCGTCCACCATCAAAGAGTGCGTGGGTAGGAATGTGGTCCTTTCCCGGAGTGTATTCATGTTTCCTTAGTTTGATTGTTTCATCTGAAGCAACCAACTTCTTAGTCTCCCCCTCTTCGTCTTCGGTATAGAAATAGGGACTGTAGGGTGATTCCACAGCTTCCGTCTCTCCGTTCCTATACATTTTGACCATCAGTTTATTATTTTTAAGATTAATTGTGCGTTTGTTTATACTTCCTATTAGTGGTACTTTCATAGTTTTCCGTTTATTTCTTTTAGTTGTTTAAGTATTATTCTAAGTAGTGGAGCAGTTGCATCATGGCGAGTAGCTTTAGCCATTAGTCTTCCTCAGTTGGTGTAACGTTCTTAGTTGGTGGTGTAACATCTACTGTAACTAATTCTTCTTTTACTTCCCACATACTAATAAGTTGCACTGCATCTTGAATAGCTCTACCCCATGCGCGATGGATTTTAGCTACTGTTTTCATATCATTAGGGTCGTCTTCAGGGTCTTCGGGTTCAAACTGTCCTGACATATCATAGTGATAATCACTAGCTGCCTTCAACATAGAAGCCCATTGTTCTCTTTCGTCGTTAGTACTAATAACTAATTTATCCATGTCTGACATTAATGACCTCTATACTCTTCCATTTGTTCTTGTGACATTCTTTTAAATAGTTTATCCATATTATTAACCATGAGTTCTGATAACTTAATATCATACACATCACAAAGACGTGTTAAATACCATAGCACATCACCCATCTCATCTATAATGAGTTCGGTATTATCTATGTGGTCTCTTATTTCTTTTTTAAATGCACCACCGACTTCGCCGGCTTCGTTCATTAAACCTAACATTAGGTATTCTTTTTCCCTTCTCTTTGGGTATCTTGCTGTCTTACGGGTAAAATCCGTATATGTTGTTTCTATTCCTTTTACCATATATTCAACTCCTCTGGTATTCTACTGAGGACATTCTTTCTCTCAGTTGGCAAGTACCTATATACTAGGTCTGCCTTCTCATTACTCTGTATGACCCACGGTTTGATGATTACTAAATCACGTTCCCTGACCCACATTCTCTTTTTTAATTTACCACCGATGCGTATCATTCTAGTGTTACCATCAGCACACAGGGCTCTAAACCTCGAACCCCCTGACATTTCCGAAACCACTGCAAATTGTTCTCCGTGCCTAGGTAACCTAAGCTTTCTCGAAATATAATTTGATGGCTTCGAATTCTTTGTCATCATAGTCTCCTTCTGCTTTCAATAGAAAAGACTCGTAGTCTTTAATCTGAGAATCAGTAGCACTTTTAAATATGTCAGGATAGTCAATATCCTTAACATCTACCGCTCTCTTTGCTCTCTCACCCAGTTCAAGGTTGTCCCCACTAAACGGGTCAACAAGCTTGATACTGCTACAACTGCTCCTAATGTATTCTTCAGATACTTCAGGCCAGTTCTCTCGTATAAACTCTTTTGTTTCTTCAATTAACTCACTCCAATTTATTTTTGATGCTGGTTCTGTTATCAATGGACTTTTAAAATAGAGTTGACGCTTACCATCATCTTCTACTTCTAGAAACCCAGTCATCAACAAACCTGATATTACAGGTTTTAACTTTGTAAAAGGCAACCCTGCTGCCTTAGCTGCTTTCTTTAGTTCACCTTCAGACATCTTTACAGTCTCACTGTCAGCAAATCCAAATCTATCCATTCTTGTCTCTGGAAAGAGTTTTAATATATCTGTTCCATGACTTGGCATGTGTAGACATTCTTCTACAAATGAATTAAGATAAATACGTATGCCTAACCAATTATGTTTAGGTGATACCATACCATAAGTTACACCATCCTTCTCGGTTCGGACTATTTCATCAGGATAAAATCTAGCAATAGCATTGATTAGTCTCAATAGGTATTGGACCTTAGACCGAGAAACAGGAAAAGCTGAAGGTATAGCTTTAAATAAGAAAGGAGCACAAGGGTTTTTTAATATAGTAGCATCATCAATATCTCGTTCTCTAATGGCTCTAACTATATGTTCCTTCAGTGCCTCAATTTCATCATCAGTCATACTGGATAACTTAGTTGGTGGAGCTGCTGCTTGCATCAGCTTATGTTCTACTACTCTCTCAGTTTGTTTAACTGTGGGATTGGTATGCATTATCATACACCTACGTTCTAACTCAGCATCAAACATAGCTGAACCTTTATCGTTCTCAACTGCTACAGCCATCAATACATACTTAGGCTCTAAGAAATGAGTGATTGTTGGTGTGGACTTAGAAGTCACGTCTGTTCTCTTACGTCTAGCCGTTCTTCCATCTGCCCATGTTTTAATTACTTCCATTACTCCTTCAGGGATTTTCTGTGCTTCAGGTATAGCAACAAATCTAGCTTTATTTATATTTTCAAAATCATACCACACAGCAGTCTCAGATAAATGTTCTATTGTATGTATCCAATCTTTAGGTAGTAGTGCTGAAATAGCTTCCATTAACACTGTCTTCCCTGTTCCACTGTAGGCTTTGATACAAAAGTTTGTGTCTTCTAATAAATAAGAAAGACTTGCAGTCAAAGCGAGAGCATCCTCTCCCAAAATAGGAAAGAGGGTGCCATCTGGTTTCTTTGCATTGTGAAAGTATCTGAGTAAATCATATACTTCAAACTTTTTAGGACCGTGAGAATATTCTATCATAACCACTTAGTCCTTGCATTACTTAAGTTGAGAACATTATGTTCACATAACTTCACTGCGTATTTTTTCATTTCTTTTTCTTCTATAGCTGGAAAGTTTTCTTTTAAGATTAAAAACAAATCAATCATAGTGATTGGGTCTCCATCTTTATCTTTCAAAAACTCTACTATTTCTTCGGGCACTGCCCATACATAACTCTGTTCTTCACTTGATTCTAAGCTTGGTCTAAACTTCTCTTCCACAAAGGGATTGAGTTCAGTAATACTTAAATCATATCCATTCACTTCTCTTCCTGACGTTGTCATTACTTTACCTTTCTTAATTTCAAAAACCTTATCGGTGGGGTTGAATCCATTTTCAATTAATATGGTAAAAACTCTTTGAGCTAATGTATGAGCACCCACGGTTAGTGTTAAATATTTTACTTGTTTAGCTTCACTTGTGTAGAGGCCATAAGTAAATTCATTTATCTTAGGTGTATTGTTTTTACAGAACACACATTCACCTTCCTTAGCCCAGCATTTGTTCCTTTTCTTAGTTGTAGGATTCCAATGCTTTACTCTATGGATAGGTGATATAAAGGCGAACTGACCCAAAGCGGTCATTGAATTTTCTAACCATATCCTATCGCTTCGGGTTGACTGAATCCAGTCGTCGTATTCACTCATTCTATTTTTATTATTTTTCCTTTAGTAGGGGTTATCTTGTGTATAGTTACATCAAGAACTCCGTTGTTGAAGGTTGCTTTTACTTTGTTAGGATTTAATTCAAAATCAAATGATTGACCAAAATCATAATCTCTATCTTCAGTAGTAGCTTTGAAAGCTACACTCTCTGCATGAACTGAGAGCTCAATATCTTTCTTCTCAACTCCCGGAAGGTCAGCGGTAAGAACTATACAATCTTCTCTTTCTTCTACTGTTCCTATTTTAGGTTGTGTCCTATTCCAGCTCATCTGCCGGTCGTCATTCTCAATATGAGAAAGTAAGTCAACCCACATGTCCATCATGCGTTCAGTGTTCTTATCTGGGAAGAACATTAGTCCTCCACTGTTGGAGCTGATGCTCCATCTGTTCTCTTCATTAACCTGAAGTAAGGTTTGTTGCTACCTTCTTTCCAGTAGGTATTTCTGAACATAACATATTCATCTCCACCCTCTGATTTACCTGAGTAGTAGATGTTTCCGTTCTTGTCAGTGTTCCGGAACAATCCGGCTGCGAGTTCTAAACTAGTTTTTTCTGCCATTTTTCTTTCCTCCTTTTTATTGATGCATATTGCCGCTTTGCATCTGTGCGGTTTTGATATCTATTTCTAATAACTTCTCTCCATAGGCGGCTATTAGTTTATCTATTGTTTCATTAAAGAAAGCCCTAACATCTACCTTTTCGTTAGGTGCTATCTCCATTTGAAATGTCCCGATGCGTAGAAGATGTGTCATCTTACTTGCATCCATCTTAGCCTGAATTAAATCTCCGGCTAGTTCTGCCATTACAGGGTCATTAGAAGATAAATCTGTCATCTATGACCTCCAACTTGATTAATATTTTTCTTAAGTTCTTTACCATTCCTTGTGTTTCTCCTATTTTGTTTTCCAAATCATCAAAACGCTGAGACATCTTATCTATTCTTGCTAAGACATCTTCCACGTTCTGAACAAATGGAAACCAATTACTCTCTTCACTATATCTAGCGTTTCTTTGGCGGATTTCTTCTGCCCATCTTGTGTGATGGTTTACTTCCGCCTTTCTGTCCTCTTCTATTGTCATTATTTTGATTCCTTTTTAGTTGTTTCATGAGTATTTTGTTCTTACGTGGGTTCACATGATGACCCTGTCCTGTCCAACCATCAGTATAATATCGAATGTAACCCATCCAATAATCACGACAGTTATCCTCAGTTGGTTCTAACCCTCTTATCTTAACCTTTTCCATTAAGCGTTGAACCATCTTATTATTCTTACCTTTAGCCCAAATTCTATCAAAAGCTTCCCATCTTTCGTTCATAACCAGTATACTCCTAAGACCATACCTATACCTAAACCAAATAAGAATCCTGATAATAGCATAACTATATCTGAAGATATGTGTAAGTCTTTATCACTCATACTTGACCTCCAATTATACCATAACACTCACGACAATATGGATTACCAACTGAGTCTTTGTATATAGCATACCTTATATCTAATTCCCATTTCTTACATAGATTACATTTCATGCGAAGTATACTCCGAGTATGGCACCCATAACAAAGCCACAGAATAAACCATAAATATAATACTTCTCAGATTCAGTTATGAGGTGACTCATCCGAACATACTCCCTGTGTAGGACTTATGTTCAGGCTCACTCTCTGGAACTGGCTGAAAGCTCTCGGGTGAATTCTCTTTAGCGGCTTTAACCATGATTTCTAATACTTTAACATAAGCTAAGATTGACATCTCTTGCCATTTCTTTAACTGATAGGTCTTACTTATCTTTTCAAGGCATTCCCCTATATGCATTATATCTATTGAGTCCATAGCTTTAACTAAAGCTTCCCATTCAATCTGTTCGTCTTTAGTCATGAGAGCTTTGATATCTAAGGCTTTATCTTTATTTTGGGCGGCTTTCAAAAAGCCATCTAACATTTCATTCATACTAATCCAATATATCCACTTGAACTTTCTTGATGAGGTAATGTCCTTCATCATTCTGGAACCAAACGACGTTATCGCCTGAGTCCATTTTCATGTCTTCCAAAATTACATCTGGAATATATATCGATTTGTATTCACTTATTCTTTTTATACTGCTTATTTGTTTCATTCTACCACCAATCTATCTAGTCTATAAGCTCTGACATGTTGTCCGAACTGAGAGCTATATTGTTTTAGGTTATATCTATTATCTTTTCCTGTGATATAGAACTTACCTTCTGAGGATATATGCATATCTTCCGGTAAGATTTTTCTTACTGAATCACTATCTGAACTGTGCTTCCATGAAGCAAAGTTAAATTGTGTTCTGTTTTCAGGGTTGTATCTAATACTCACCTGTTTGTGCTTTCCTGTCTTTTGATAATGCTTTACAGCATCCATCAGACTGTTGATTTGTTCTGTTCTGTTCATTTTAATCACTCTAATCTAACAAAACCACCTACCTATATAAAGGTTATGGTTATGTAAACTGAGAGCTGTATAGTATATACTCTCAGTTGGTCCCATAATGGGATTTCTAGTGGAATTATATCCATTATTTCTTGTCTGCACATCTAGTGCAGTATGCGTTGCCTTCGTAATCAGTAAAGATTGCTCGACTGAAACAAGCTGGGCATTGTGTAAATGTTCTTACCATAGTGTCACCTTTAATTTTATCCAAGCTCTTACCCATCCATTTGGTTTAGGATTCTTATAACCTTTCCTAAGTTTCTTTGCACACCATCGATACATTTCGTTTGCATATCTTATTGGTTTCCTAACTTTTCGGGGTAGATATTTTATACCACGTTCACCAAAAAACAGGGACGCTTCAAACATATCTAAGTATCTATTATGGTCTTCACCTATATAATGGTATCCCCTTTCTATATCTTCATCATAGTCTCTAACGAAGTTTATTATCTGATAAGCTCTACCTAAATGTTCAGCATAAGGATAAGCTGATTCAGGTGCACCTAGTATTCGAGCCATCATTAATCCAATGACCTCAGCTGACCCTCTACAATACCTCAGCATAGATTCATCATCATGATGAACCTTCTTTGCATCCATCCTCATAGAAGTATAGAAATCTTCTTTCCATTCTTTAGGCATCTCATATTTCTTATTGACATAAGCAAAGTTATAAGCTAACCTTTTGAGGTCACCTACTAACTCATCTCCATCAACTATATTATCTAAATATCTTATATATCCATACAAAGCATAAACATCTTTCTTCACCTCAGCTGGGAAAGCCTTAGTGCAACATGCGAATGTTGTTGAACACTTGTCCATTACTTCTTTTGTCATGTTAATAACATGTAACCTACTGTAAATGATATAACTATGAGACATGCCCATATGTATAACAGATAGTCGTAGGTTGTCCATTCCTCTTCTTTTTTATTCATTTGTTTTTTCACCTTTGGTTTTGCTACAATAAAGTGTGGAACCTTGTTCCAACAATCATTACAGAGATAGGCTCTGAGATGAGGCTCGTCACTCATGTAGTGTATTTTGCACATGTTGCAATTATGCCACAGTGCTTTATAATAATTAGGTTGACTCATTCTTTTTATCCTCTTGATTCTTTTTATAACATGCATCACATACATAAGTTTTAAAATGTAAACTTATTATAGTTTTAGCTTTACAGTATATGCACGTTCTTTTAAGGCTCATGATGTTGATTACTCTCAGTTCGTGACCCACACTTAGGACAGGTCCATGTGAACACTCCTCCACCTATGTAATTCTTTTTGCGTTCTACTTGACAATAGTTACACATCATCGTTTCTTTTTAATTATCCTTTTAACGGGCACCTTAGTTGGTGCTTCTTTGTATGCTTGAAGGAAGTCTACAAATTGTCCACCCTTCTCAGCTGAGTCAGGTAGTTTGTATCCTTCGTAAGGTTCTTTAGTTACTCTTTTTTTCATATTACTTGTTCATAGAGCTTATGTAGGTTCCATCTTAGAGGTGCCTTCAATCTCTCAACGAGGTAGGCGTTCTCTTCGAACCAACTCCATTTGATTGATTTCTTATTGTTCTTGTTCCTATATAAGTCTTTCGCTTGTTGGGGTGAGATAGCATAAACTTTTTTATTTCTATACTCCTCTCTTCGTATTAAGATGAGAGATATGCCCCCAGCTCGTTCTAATTTTAAACCAGCTTCTATTTGATGCTTAGCGATAGCAGGAGTGTTACTATAATATAAAGGAAAACTAGTGAGGTTGCGAGAAGTCTTAGCCTCCACCATAATTGGTCTTCCTCTGTAGACTGAGAAGAAATCAGCAGGTTGCTTCTCTGCAACAGCAATCTTAACAAACCTATTAATATCATTTGTATCTTGTATCCTGAACCACCATATATGTTTACTCCCTTGTAAACTCTTTCTTATTTCGTTCTCGAAATTCTTTCCAGTGTCTCGTTTCTTTCCCATTGTTGCCTCATTTAGCTAACATATGGTTAGTATAGAGCACCTTAAAGAATGCTTTATTAGTCATGCTCTATAAACCATGCTATATTATATCACCCCTTAGTGATATATAAAGCTTTGCTAAATAGAGCTTATTGCTTAGATAGTCTTCATGTTGCACATAATACAACGACCTTTACCAAAACCATCTTCAGCTATAGAAATTCTCTTTCCACAATCGATACACTTTCTATTCGCTAACACGTTTCAGTTCGTTCATTCCTAGGCCCTGACCACAGTGAGGACAATTAAATTTATTAACTTTCTTCATTCCTATATAGTTCTTACCACAACTTATGCATCTCATTCTCTCGTCATTCCTCTCTGCTTAGCTATCTTAGCCATTATTTTCTTATGTTGTTGTTCCTCAGCGTCTATCATCTCATTCTCCATAGACATATCATAGAGGTATTTCCTAACCATCTTAATCGATTCCTTAATCGAGTCGTTATCAGTTGTCTCAGCGATATAGAAGTCCATATCGTCTAACATCATCCGTGCAACCTGAGGGCTACACCAGTCTAACAGTATCTTAAAGAACTGTATTGCTTCACTTTTATTTGTCACCATTTTTGTTTGCTCCATATTTTCTAGGTCTTATCATTAACTTCTTTGTTCGGTTCATACCGAATACCTTATCTAACCACACGATTAATTCTCTTATCATTGTTTTTCCTGTGGCCAATAGTATTCATACTCGTTTATGATTGCGAGGTCCTCGGTTGCTTCCACGTTGAAGTGCTCTTTATAATAGTCGTAGTCTTTACGTAAGAGGTTCATTCGGTGGCTTTTGTGCAACTCCGGATAGCCTAACCATTGAGGGAATACTATCGGCGTTTCTATGTTGTATAGTTGCATCGTGTTGTTGTATCCACGTGCAACCCATTCTTCTATCATTATGTTAGTATAATGTTTGAGTGCGTTCTCGTAACCAACCCACATTAAACGTGCTGGGTGGTTAAGCCAACCCTTCTTATCGTAGTCTGGACTGAGTGAGTTGATGAGCTGAAGGCCCTCGACTCTCTGCTTACCTAGACGACGATAGTCTAGTAATTTGGCGGCTGTTTTAAAATCTTTTGTTGGTAGAAATGTTTGCATTTTATCAATTCCTTTTGATTATAATTCAATATATATCAAATCCTATATAAAGGTTGTGGTGCACAAAGAGAGAGCGGCTCCTCAGTTCATGACAGTTTTCCATAATTGCTTTCTTGTCTGAGTGCACTAAAGCACACCAGCTCATTGGTTCTCTTTACGACTAACACCAGTCCGTTAGTCAATTTGTTTAGGTCTCTAAGAGACTCAGTCATTTAATACATCGTTGTGTGCAGGTGTTATACTATATACTATGCCTGTTATGTATAATAACGGTTACTCCCACAACTTAATTGGGTTCCGATATTTTAAGGGTCAAAACTCAGGTCTTTGTGCGATTGGTGGGATACAAGCCGAGATAATGAGCAAAACCGACCAAGATTATAATTAATAATCTCAACTTATATCCTGTCACCCTCAGCCCACCATCATTAAGATTACCATCCATATAATTATGAAGAAAGCAAATAGCATATACCACTCAGCTTCTTGCATCTCTTCATTCATACTTTGATTACCTTCCTTATTATTTTACTAACTGCATTAGATAGTTCGGAAGTGTCTTCAATGATTAAATAGTTCTTAAACATTTCTCTCATAGCTGACTCACGTGACCCACTAATACCTAACTCTATTATATTCCAGCCTTGACCTTCTAAGTGAGACACTACTTTCTTAACATGAGGGACACCAATATGGTATCTATAGTCTTTAGCTGATGGCTCACCGTCTGAGATAACAATCATAAGTTTGTTACTACCCATCGATGGTGACTCAGCTTTGACTCTCTCGGCTGATGCTAAGATAGCCATACCATCTCGGTTTTCACACCGAGCTTTCATAGCTCCGATAGCTCTCGCATCAGTTTGATATGTTGGTGACCAGTAGCAAGACATGTTTGTCTCACCGGTTCCATCCCAATCATATCCGTCGGCAGTGTGACCAAACACCCATAGGTTGAGAGCTTGATTATCTTTTAAGGCTTCACGTAATGCTAAGGCAGTCTGACGTGCTTTAGCCATCTTATATGAACCCATACTACCTGACTCGTCAACTAAGAGACATACGTCTAATGGTTTGTCTTCGTCGATGACTACATTCTTGAATAAGTCCTGTCTACCGAGAGGTATCTTATGTAACATACGTTTATCTAACTTACCTCTTCGTTGGTTACGGATAGTATGTATCTGTGTATTACCAAATAACTGTATACGTCTTTTTAGTTGACCAATAGCTGACTTCATGCGAGCTAAGTCATTGTCATAACTGTGGTTACTCGCATCATTGCTATGTTGGTTACGCCATGTTACTTTAGTTCCTCGCTTTAAACCGAGAGACTTACCAGCATCCCATTTTTCTTCAGAATACTCAGTGTCTTCTAACTCTTTGATTTGTTTATCCAAATAAGAATCAATATCAGACATACCCAATGCATAATCAGCTAACTCTTTGGGCATACGTTTTTCACCCTCTCGAACAATTGAACGAACTGAGTGTCTTCTTTCATACTCTACATCTAATTTAACATCGTTCTCAATTCTTGCCATCATCTTATCTTTAACTTCATCAGTTAATGCACCGTCGCCACCCCAGTCTTTAATAACCTTGTCAAACTTTTCACCAGCTCGACGCTCAGCTTCTTCTTTTGGTGTCTCTTTTGATTTATCAGACTTAGCTAAGTCTTTAGCTAACTGAACCATATACTCATACACTGCTTGTATTGCAACGAGACTAGACGCTCGGTCTGTATATGCCGGAGCTAAGGCTCTAGCAAAGAACTGAATATGTTTAGCATGTTTCTTTTTACGCTCAGCATCTAAAGCTGAGGGAAACCTAACTAAAGATAATAGTGTATTCAGAACATTACCGAACTCACTGTCACCCTCAGCTATCTTTTTACCATGCTTCTCAAAGTAATGAGCTTTAACCTTTTCAATGTAACTAGTGAAACCACCATGAGTCTGAGCTAACTGAGACTCTATATACTCATCTTCTATTATATTACCAATATTATGTAGTAAACTCTGTTGCCATGACATGAGTTCTTTCTCTCTACCATACTTACCTTCCCAACTAAGTAATGGTTTACTATGAACTAAGTGTAACTTCTCATGTATAGCTAGTCCGGCTACTACATCTAACTTATCATCATTTACTTCTAACAAAGAACCATCAACATAGATGAGTCCTCTGTTAATACTAGAGTAACTACTATCAGTTGAGAAGTTTAACGAGTGTGGCACAGTTGGGTCTACAACTTTACAGAGAGAATCTAAATGTCTTTTATGTTTTAACATTCTAGTCTTCTTATCTGATTGAGATGAGGAATGTCCCCACATTGAAGTCATAGCACTAACGCCTCGGTTCCACCATGAACCACCACTACCCCACGTATAACCCGAGGTGCGACCATAAAGGTCACCACTGGCTGAGACAGAAGGTGCGTCTGAACTATAAGCAGTTGCTACTGCTGGGCTAATGTATGGGTCGACTGATTTATATTTGATACCACATGCTTTACAGTTCCCATGACCATCGTCATCAGTCCAGTCATCACATGCGTCACAGAAGTCATCCTCTGTGTCCTCAGCCCACTCGTCTATTGAATGTCCGTAATCCATTGTTCTACCTTTTTTACTTCATCTTCTTCTTCAGCTATAAACTTGAACTGAAAACATTCAAGAGTTCTCTTAGCTGAACCTACACTACAATTATATATAAACATATCTTCAGCTGAGACTAACTGGTGTGCTAACTTAGTAGCTTCATTCTTACCCATAGTTGGTTTAGTTGGAACTATTAAATCTTCTTGCTTGACTACTCGGCGTTTATATGCACCGATGTGTCTACCATTGATATCAGTTTCAGGGAACACATCTCGGATGATATTCGAACACATAGCTGGTTTGAATCCACTGAGAATTAATATCTTAGCCAAACCATGCCAGTAAGTGTGCTTTACTCTACTCAAAGTATAACTCCGGTTCTGTATCTTCATAGTCTGTAACGAGCTGAGAAATGATGCCATATATAATACTCTCTTCTATAGTATCGGTCATTTGTAGAGTTGAGAAGTAATCGCATAGGATACCAAAATCTTCTAAACTTAAACCGACAACGAACTTAGGCACTCTCAGTCCCCCATTGATTGAATGACTTGTATAACTCTGACACGTTCTGAGTCATCACCTGCTTGAACAGGGTAGAACGGTAAACATGTATGTTTGAGGGCTTCAATTAAACTCATACCATCAACAACTAACTCTGAGACTGCTAAACACATACGTGTTGAGACTGCTGTAGTTAATTCGTCAGCACTATGTAGGTCACGAACTCTCTTAGCAAAGTCTACAATCTTATCAGCATTATATGTATCAAGCTGAGGGTTACGAATCATAATCAGTTCCATTTCTTTTTGTTTAGGTAGGTATTCTAACTCATAGATACCACCAGTAAATCTATCTTTCCATGCTCGGTCTAAGTCATGAGACGCACCGAGATACTCTCTACCTATGTTGGCAGTAGCGTAAAAGAATGCATTCTTATTGACTGAGACACTGTCAGAATCTTCACTCTCATCAAGAGCTAGATACTTTTGACCATCTAATACTGGCATGAGAATGTTAGCAAGGTCACCTGTTCGGTCACGAGTAACCTCATCTAACATAATAAAGGAATTACTTTGGATTGCGTTAACAAACCGAGAAGGCTTGAACCACGTTCCGGCTTCTTTATCATACTTAGTATCACCCAGCAACTTAGCTGAGGGATTCATAGTATCACCAAAGTTGAAAGAGTAAAACTCTTTATTGGTAATACCAGCTAATATCTTACCTAGACTAGACTTACCACAACCGGATGGTCCGGTGATGAGAATGTTCTTACCTCGAAATATATTGCGTAACATAGTATAGAAAGTAATATTGTCAGCAAACTTAAACTCTTCAGGTATCTGAACTGAGCCTTTAAGCTTAGACATGACTGTCTCTTTCTCAACTACTGGTTCCGGTTCACGGGCCGGTGCCTCTTCTTGCTCGGGAGTATCTGACATTAAGTCATCAATTCCTCTGTGTCGGTATTCTTCACTCATTGTTGTATCCATAGTATTTAGGGTATTTAAAGGTTTCCCTATTCCTGCTCAGTTCGCCCTCCTGCGTCTGATGAGAGTTCTGTCTACTCTAGACTTATCGTAGCCATATGTTCTCTCACCATATACACCAGATGAGGTGCCTTTAACCTCATACTTGCGAACGGTGTTTGTAATCTTCTTTACATCTTCAGGTTCCATTGTGCTGAGAGCGTCGATGAACTTTCCTAAGTTCTGACTCACAGACCAAGCGTTATCCTCTACATCCTCAAAAGAGGCTGAAAGGAATTCTCTCAACACAGTGAAACGATTATCTTTAATTGATTGCACACTCAACAGAGGAACCTTGTCATTATGCTGAGTCATGTAACTGTTAAATTTCTCTACAGGATTCATTGTATATACTCCATAACTAAACAGTGTTCACAGTTGGTTTGGTTTACTTCGTGACCACCTGTATCAGCCCACGAATACTCATTACAGTCTACGCAGTTCATAGTTTCCTCACTTTAACAAAGGTAGCGTTCTTAGTTTGGTGGTTAACTGATTGAGCTAACCATGCCTCAGTTCCTATCTCTGCCATGTAATCAGTGATGTCTCGGTAGACACCATAGGTTAAACAATGGTGTGGCTTAGGAGCAGCTGAGAAATACTTCTCAGTTCGTGCAATCTTTTTTGCTTTTATTTTGGAACCATCTACATTAGTGGTTCGAGTCATCAACTGTTGAAGTTGACGTGGCGTTAATTGTTTTAGCGTTTCAGCTAATTGGTCGACATTATTCATCTGATATACGATAGTATACGCCCTATATAAGCGTTTCCCCTCCTGAACTGAGAGCCCCTCACGAATTATGAACAGGGTTTAAAAAACGGGGGGCTTTTTCATGCAAAGACTTATATAGTTCAGCTTCCCTATATTAACTATATTAAGATATAGATTAGTTATGCTATAGTATTGCTATAAGTAAAGAGACTAATAGAGCATGCTTAGTTTAGCACTCTTATGTCTTAGTATAGCATGGTTAGTTAAGCATGTTTAGTAGAGCATTCTTAATATAGGCTTCTTAATTACTTACTCTACTTCTTCGCATGAACACATTTCATCGCGAACTGAGAGCATAAACTGGTTTTAGTTTGGGTTTTAGGCTCTACTAAGCATTTTATTTTCTCATTGGGGCTTACGGTTTAGCTCAGTAGAGCTCAATGCTCAACTGAGACAGTTTCTCACTGGGCTCTACGGACCTCCCCTGTTGCTTTGTAGAGCGAACTGAGGTTTGTTTTCTCACCCCGCCTTACAGAGCTTTCTCACCTAAGCTTAGAGCCCAACTGAGAGCCCACGGGCTGAGTGGAGCTGAAGAAAGTTCACTCGAGTGGAAAAATAAAATTTGATAAAAAAAATAAGGTGGGTAGGAGGATTTAATGTATACCTCCAATGGGTTTATGCCACTACATAGTAGAACCCATACCAGTCTAGCCTTCCTCCAGCAGTTGCTTCTCGGTTGGCTAACCCTGTGCCTTAGTCCGTGGCGGACTTATTCGGCCATACCCGATAAGATGGAGCTACCATCTTAAGTGTAAGGTGGGTAGTTGTTCGAGATACCCAGCTCGTTCTGATTGCCTATCTAAATTAAACCTGCCTTTTTCATTGCAGCTTTCAAATCAGCCTCTGACATCTTACCAGATGCAAGAGCAGATACAACTGAATCCACTGAAGGAGCTTTGCCAGTTACTTTTCTGTGTGATTGAAGTTCATGTGTGCGAGATGCAATCATAGATGCAGTCTTTTCATTTGCAGATATTACATCACAAATGGCAACGAGTGTATCATATTTTACACCAGTGGGATATCTTTCTGAAGTTCCCACCTTTTCTATTCCTAGTGAGTCTAGTAAAGAACTCACGAGCTTTTCATCCTTTGGAGCCCAAAGGTAATCCATCTTGGCCTTAGTCATATTATACCAATAGGGTGTCCCTATTTAAGCTTAATCCCTACTAACTACTTGACGTAGTTCGTATTGCTCAAAGATGTCCGGATTAGATAATCTCACAGAGTCTGCGATTGCTTGATGACTTCCTCGGCTACCTGTGCCAACTGGAATCATTTCTTTATACATACCATATTTACCGTATGGTGTGGTGCCTATTTCTACGTAGAAATTGACTTCTTTCTCACTTGCGCCCTTCCATGGAAGAGACGTCTTGGTCTGAATTCTGTTCATGTATAACCAAGGGAGGGGGTCTATATAAAGGTTTTTTCACACAAGTGGAAAAATAAAAATCTGCAACTTCACCCAAGGCTCTAATTAGAATTTAAAGCCTACCTTGGGGAGCGGTTGCCTAGGGGCACATTAATCTTCATAGGTAGTGCCTCCTCTGGTGTGACCTGTCGCCAGTCAAAAGCCGAAGCTTCACGAAAGGCGAACACAAGCATTAACAGGTGTGATACAGCATAGCGGATACGAGAGGACTTATAACAGGGAATCAGTGATTCAAAGGTGATACAAATTGTTAGCTACGCGATGGTTCTTGTCTCTATAACGGCCGTCATCCGGAAAGGGAATGGTCAGCACTGTCAGCTTGAGTTTGTTATCTGTCGTTCGTATTTGGCGTATGGTCGATTTTGTTTCCTTGTCAGGTCACGTGTTACTTAAGTAACTGTAAGTGAGCAGTCGCACATAGCGACCACTCTATATTACCAATAGGGTATGCCTATATAAGCTTTGTCCCGTGCTCTTTTATCTCATGGACATAGACATCACCAAGTTCGAATTCTCCGTAAGTGAAATTACTTTTCACTGCGCAGAACCAACGAGCGTAAGCATTCTTTGCTTCGTTTTCTTCGTTTTGGTATTTCTTTAATACTCTCCATTCAAAGCCATTAGCTCCAGTCCAGACCTCGTATGGGTCGTCAGCTTGGCGGGATTTACCGCACATGTTTTTAGTCATACAATACCAAGTGTGGGGGTCTATATAAAGGTTTTTTCACAAGAGTGGAAAAGGCGGGGGAGAGGCTCTACTCCCCCTGAGGTGTCCGAAAACTTGCGAAAACTATTTGCTAGCCTTTTTGATAATCTTGTTTGTTGCTTTCTTCCAACTGCGCTTCAACGGTTTATCGTAGCTCATTGATTACACCCACAGCATGGTGCATCTTCACAGCCACACAAAACAATATAGTCACCAGCTTCACTGATGCCGCTGATAACCATATCATCTAAAATATCTAAGATTGATTTCATTCCCAAATCCTTACGTTGTTGTGGAAGTCAGTCGCAGGAATGTTTAATGGGTCTTCCTTGCGCGGGTCGTCTGTTAGTCCCATGTCAATTGCTTTCAGTTGGTCTAGTAAACCAGAGTCAACTTGATTTTTAGTTTGGGTTCTTCGGGCTACTCTCCTGAATCGGAAAGCGTTTCTCATTGAGTCGTCTTGTATTTTGCTCATATTATACCATAGAGTGTGCCTATATAAAGGTTACTCTTCTCCCTGAAAGAAAGTCATAAACATTTCTGTATCACAGTCTTCACATAGTCCACCGAATAATTCGATATCTTGCACGCCACAGTCATCACATTGTTGTTCTGTCATATATTACCAAGAACACTACCCTATATAAAGGTTTTTTCACAAGAGTGGAAAAGCTGGCGCCCCTATGCGCTTCTCTTGTGGACTTACTAGGGGGTAACCAGAATATCAAATGTATGGAGAGGTGCGCCGCTACGTTCAGCGCTCAGCTCGAGAGCAACCTCTAGGGTTGGTTCGGCCTTCGTCATCTCTTGTCAGACGCCTCTTTTTGTCTTATACTAGGGATAAGCTTGTTAGGCTTATCCTTACGCCTGCCGCTTCCAAACGGGGAACCTACTCCTCCGGCCTCTCTCTTACGGGGTTATTAGACTCATGGAACTTAACCCCAGTATCCGCTAGCCGCATGAAATTTGTGGCTGTCGAATCTTGGGTTGTGTTTTACCATCTCTCCAGACATAGCGAGTATTAGGTCCTCGCTTGCGTCGTGGTCTCTTAGTATTTTTGCGATTGCTTCAAAGTGTTTTCTTGTCATTGTCATATTTTTTCCTCTGTATTACCAATAGAGTGCCCCTATATAAGGCTTACTCTCTTCTCCTCCAGCGCAACATTCTCAGGAGCATGCCCTGAGTTTTTAGGGTTTGATTATAGAATTCTTCGAATTCCTGTTTCCCACCTAATGCCATGTATTCGTGCCAGTTGTGTATGGTTTGTATTTCGTATTTGTCCATATTATACCAACGGGTGTGCCTATATAAAGGTTTTTTCACCCGAGTGGAAAACCGCTTTCTCACCCAGCCGGCTTTCTCACCTAGGCTCCTTTCTCACCTAGGCTCCTTTCTCACC
>TARA_R110001606_G_scaffold391201_3_pt1 | contig 25477 bp, 29 predicted proteins | sample TARA_R110001606 | Tara Oceans TARA_R110001606 (sample SAMEA4398315) | marine metagenome | biome: Polar Biome; feature: [SRF] surface water layer (ENVO:00010504); material: water (ENVO:00002006), including particulate matter (ENVO:01000060) such as... | depth 5 m
GGCGACGGGACAGGGGGATGATGGCACGGGGCGGGACCAGGGCGGGTTTTTTGCGGGGGGATTTGGTCAGGGGGTTGATGGGGAAGGGGTTTGGGTAGCGCCCATAGGGGGATTTTTGGCGAACACCTCGCATTCTTTCCCTCTCCCGGCGGGAGAGGGCTTGAGCGCCCGTGAGCGCAAGCGAGCGGTTGCGCGAAAGGGTGAGGGGCTTTCGTGCGACCGGGTGAGACCGTACGCCCACACCCCAACCCCTCTCCCCCGGGAGAGGGGCTTTTCTCCCGCGGTCGACAGCGGGGGGGCGGGGACGGAACCCGTGCGACGCGGGTGACACCATACGCCCTCTCCCCAACCGATGGCTCCCCCGGGAGAGGGGCTTTCTGTCAGCCCTCGCCCGTCAGGAATGCAACCAGGGTGGCGTTGAAGGTGTCGGCGGCGAGTTCGGGGAAGGCGTGGCCGCCCCAGGGGGCGACATCGAGGGTGGCGTTGGGCAGGGCGGTGGCCAGCCAGCGCGAACAGCGCGGCGGGACCAGGGTGTCGTCGGCGGCGGCGCAGACCAGCACCGGCAGGTCGATCTCGTCGAGCCGGTCGTCGATGTCGAAGCGCAGCAGGGCGTCGAGCCGGGCCATGATCACATCGGTGGGCGGCAGGGCGATGATCTGGCGCGCGGCCTCGGCCCGCAGGCGGGCGTCGTTGCGGGAAATCCAGTCTGGCGGATAGTGGAACAGGGGCGCGGCCTCGACCCAGGCGGCCGGGCCGAAAGCTTCCAGCAGTCGGATCTGGGCAGCGAGGGCGCGGGTCAGGTGAGGATCGGGGTGTGACCAGCCGCTGACCACCACCAGCCGCTCGAGCCGCTCGGGACGGTCGAGGGCGAGGGCCAGTCCGGCGAGGCCGCCGGCAGACTGGCCGACCAGATGGGCCTGGAGGGTGTCGGTGGCGTCCAGTACCGCGAGGATGTCCCGGGCCATGGCCTCGACCGAATGGTCGGCGGTCAGGACGGGGTCGCTGCGGCCGGTTCCGCGCTGGTCGTAGCGCAACACGCGAAAACGCGCGGTCAGGGCGGCCATCTGCGGCTCCCACACCGAGCCCATGCCAGCGAAGCCGGCGGACAGGATTACGGTCTCCGCGTCAGCCGGGCCGTCGTGGATTTCGTAGTGGAGACCCTGGGTCGTGCCGGTGTGCAAGGGAGTCGGAGTCCGCGGTTGATCAAGGCGTCCCCTGCCATATGCGGCGGCGGGGCCAAACGGTAGCCCCGCCGTGTCAAAAGGCCGACCGGATTCAGAACTGCAGGATGAATCCGGCCACATCGTCGACGACGCCGGGGGCCAGCGGCAGGTCCGGATCGGCATAGGTGGCGATGTTGGCGGCACGGTCGGCCGGGGCGACCTTCAGCACGTGATTGACTCCCTCCCACAGCACCAGCCGGGCGTCCGGTTGGGCCGCGGCCATGGCCTCGGCATCGGCGACGGCGATCTGGATGTCGGTGGTGCCCTGGCCGATCAGCACCGGTCCGTCCCAGGCCGCGATCAGGGCCGTGGGATCCAGCGCCAGCCATGAGATCAGATAGGGCTGGACCGACGGGCGGAACAGGGCCGCCAGCGCCGGTGGCGTGTCGGCGACGGTGCGCCCGGCCTCCAGCTCCGACAGGACGTGGAAGGCTTCGGTCTTCATTGGCTCGGGCAGTTGCGGCCCCAACTGTTCACGCAGGATGACCCCGCCCGGACGCCCGGCCCCCGACAGCAGGACGAGGCCGCAGATGCTGTCGCCATGGCCGTCGGCGGCGGCCAGGGCGATCAGGGCTCCCTCGCTGTGGCCGATCAGCCAGGCGCACGGTTGGCCGGTGCGGGTGGCGGCCTCGGCCGCCCAGGCGCGGGCATCGTCGACATAGGCGGTGATGCGCAGGTCAGCCTCCGAGGGTGCGGCGGCGGCGCTTTCACCGATGCCGCGCTTGTCGATGCGCACGGTGGCGATGCCCTGATCGGCCAGTCCCCGGGCCAGCAGCCGATAGGTCTGGGCGGTGATGCCGAACTGCGGACTGTTGCCGTTGCGGTCGGTCGGCCCCGAGCCGGGCAGGATGACGGCGACGGCGCGGGCGGTCCCCTCAGGGGCCAGCAGGGTGCCGTGCAGCGGCGCGGGTTGGGCGGGCAGGGTGACGGCGGTCTCGACCGGACCGGTCGTCAGCAGGGTGGCGGCAAGGGCGAGGCTCAACATGGCGATATCTCCGGTTTGCGAGGGACGGTGATCAGAAAGGCTGGCGGTCGGGGTCGGTGCGCCACACGCGCCAGCTCTCGACCACCGACCAGACGGCGGCGATCAGGCTGGCGACGATCAGGGCGATCAGGGCAAAGGGCTGGACGGCCCACGGAGCCGTGGTCAGCCCGACCAGGCCGATCAGAAAGAGCAGCCGGCCGGCGAGGCGGTTGGAGCGGTCCCAGGCGAGGCGGCTCTTGTAGGTCCACGGCGTGCGGACACCGACGACCGGATTGGGACCGACGCGACCGAGGAATGCCCCCACCAGCACGAGGATCAGGCTGGCTCCGGCCATGGGAATGGCGGTGCGGATGGTGGTCGCACCGCTGAGGCTGGAGCCCCCGGCGAACAGGGTGATGCCGGTCATGGTGAGCAGGATGACCAGTTGGCCGAAGCGCAGGGCACGACGGCGGGCCGGATCCCCGGCGCGGGCGGCATACAGGCCGAGACCGCCGGCGAGCAACAGGTTGAAAAGGCCGAAGCCGGCGATCATCAGACCGATCAGTTCGCGTCCGGCCCAGCCGTCGGCGTCGCCGTGGATGTTCCAGTGCACAGGCATCAGCTCGGTCGGACCGGCGACGAGCACGCCGAGGCCGGTGCCGATGATCAGGATACTGATGCCCCAGGTGGCCAGATCGATGGCGGGGGTGCGGTTGGCGGTGGTCATTGGGTGGGCTCCGTATCGTCGGGGGCAGGGCCGGCCCCGCGCATGGCCATCAGGAAGGCGACGGCCTCTTCGACCGCCGAAATTTCGAGCCGGTAGCGGATCGTGGACCCGTCGCGCTCGGGAGACACCAGACCGGCGTCCTTCAGGGCGTTGAGGTGGCCGGTGATCGACGGCCAGCTCATGTCGAAGGCGGCGGCGATGTCGCCGGACGCCAGCGGGCCCTTGCGCAGCATCTCGATGATGCGGCGCCGGACCGGATGCGACAGGGCCTTGAACAGGGTGTTCATAGGACAAAGCCTAATTAGGAAAAAGCCTAATCGCAAGTGTTTTCGGTCGGACTTGATCCCGCCACACAGGAGGACCAGCGTTACGGCTATCCAGACTCACCGGAGACCTGACCATGACCGAGACCCAGCGCGAGGTGTTGAGCAAGGTTCCGGCGATCACCCTGGGGTTCTGGATCATCAAGATCCTGGCCACGACCCTGGGCGAGACCGGGGGTGACACGGTCTCGATGTCGATGCACCTGGGCTATCTGGTCGGGACGGCCATCTTTGGCACGTTGCTGGTCGGGCTGGTGTGGTGGCAGATCGCCGCCGACCGGTTCCGGCCTTTCCTGTACTGGGCGACCATCATCGCCTCGACCACGGCGGGCACGACCCTGGCCGACTATGCCACCCGGTCGATGGGCATCGGCTACGCGGGCGGGTCGGCGCTGCTGCTGGCCTGTGTCGCGGGCTCGCTGATCCTGTGGAAGCGCACCCTCGGCTCGATTTCGGCCGATACGGTCGCCACGCCGCGAGCCGAGATCTTCTACTGGGTGACGATCACCTTTTCCCAGACGCTGGGCACGGCGCTGGGCGACTGGATGGCCGACACCGGGGGGCTGGGCTACGTCAAGGCGGCGCTGGTGTTCGGCACAGCCCTGGCCGTGGTGGCCGGGCTGTATTACCGGACCCGGATCAACCGGGTGGTGCTGTTCTGGGCGGCCTTCATCCTGACCCGGCCGCTGGGGGCGACGGTCGGCGACTTCCTCGACAAGCCGCTGGACCACGGTGGATTAGCGTTCAGCCGACCGATCGCCTCACTGGTGCTGGCGATCGCGATCGTGGCCCTGATCCTGATCCTGCCGCAGCGGGCCGGGGCGCATCCGAAGTCCGAAAAGGCCGAGGCCTGACGGCGACCTAGATCGAGAAGCTGACGCCGCAGCCGCAGCTGGAGGCGGCATTGGGGTTGCGGACCACGAACTGGGCCCCGGCCAGTTCATCGACGAAGGCGATCTCGGAGCCCTTGAGGAAGGGGATGGAGACCGGGTCGACCAGGGCGGTCTGGCCGTCCAGCTCGATATGCAGGTCGTCGGCCTCGGCACTGTCGACCAGTTCGAACCGGTACTGGAAGCCGGAACAGCCGCCGCCGTCGACGGCAACGCGTAGCATCTGCGGGCGTCCGGCGGTCGCGGCCAGCTCAGCCAGGCGGCGGGCGGCGCTGGCGGACAGCAGGATGCCCTGACGCACGCGGGGGGCGATTTCGAGCTTCGGGGCCGGGACGGCGGGGGATTGGACGGTACTCACAGGGCTCTATATGAGGTCGAAGCGGCCATTCGCAAAGGCCCGCGACCAACATGAAGCCGCCGCCTTGAGCCAGTCGACCGATCGCGCCCCCTTCGCCGAGACCCCGACAGCGTCGCGCGGGCGGCTGTTTCCGGAGACTGTGAGCCGGACCCGCAACGCCTTTGCCCGCGACCGCGACCGGATCATCCACGCCACGGCCTTCCGGCGGCTGAAGGAAAAGACCCAGGTGTTCGTGGCCCATGAGGGCGACCACTATCGCACCCGCCTGACCCATTCGCTGGAGGTGGCGCAGATCGCGCGGTCGATCGCCCATGCGTTGCGGCTGGACAGCGACCTCGCCGAGACCGTGGCCCTGGCCCATGACCTGGGCCATCCGCCGTTCGGTCATGCCGGCGAGGACGAACTGCAGGCGCAGATGCAGGCGTGGGGCGGGTTCGACCACAACGTCCAGACCTTCCGCGTCGTGACCAGGTTGGAGGAACGCTATCCGGCCTTCGACGGCCTGAACCTGAGCTGGGAGACGGTCGAGGGGGTGATCAAGCACAACGGACCGGTCAGCCACCGGCTGGACGAACCGGCGTGGCGGGCCATTGCCGACTATGCCCCGGACTGGGACCTGCGGCTGGAGACCTTTGCCTCGCTGGAGGCGCAGGCGGCGGCGATCGCCGATGACATCGCCTACAACAACCACGACGTCGACGACGGGGTGCAGGCGGGGCTGTTCACGCTGGACGATCTGGCCGGGGTGCCGCTGATCGGGCCGATCCTGAAGGCAACGCGGCGCGACTGGCCCGATCAGGACGAGCGGATGATCCGCATCGAGGCGGTGCGGCGCATGATCGGGGCGATGATCGAGGACGTTCTGGCCGAGACCGAGCGACGACTGGCTGCCGACGGCATCGCCTCGACCGAGGATGTACGCATGGCGCGGCGGACACTGGTGGCCTTTTCCGAAGGCATGCTGGCCGATCTGGGGGTGCTGCGGAAATTCCTGTTTGAGCGGATGTATCGCCACTATCGGGTCAACCGCACCCGCAGTCAGGCGCGGCGATTGCTGGGCGAGATGTTCCAGCTGTTCATGGCCGAGCCGGGGGTGCTGCCGCCGGAATGGTCGGAACGGGCGGCCGTCGAGGACCCGCACCGCCGGGCCCGGGCGGTGTGTGACTATATCGCCGGGATGACCGACCGGTTCGCCATCGAGGAACACCGAAAACTGTTCAGTCTCGACCTGGCGCTCGATCTGTGATTCGAAAGAGCGCCGGGGCAGGGTAGACTGAGCCCCCGACGCGTCGATTCGCGCCGGGCCGATTCACAAGGCGCGACCATGTCACACGAAGATCCCTATCGTCCGACCGGCGGCGGTGACCGCGACCGCGGGGCCTATACGCCGCCGACCGACGACGACCTGCCGTTCCAGCGCAACAGCTATGACGCGCGCCGTGCCGGTGGCGGACAGGGCGGCGGCGGCGGCAAGGCGCCGCCGGTGACGCTGCTGATCAGCGGCGCGGTACTGCTGCTGCTGATCATCGCCGTGGTTGTGTTCTATCGTTCGGGCCTGCGTTCCTCGACCGACGCCCCGCCCGCGGTGGGCACGCCGATCGGCGACCTGAAGGTTCAGGCCCCGGACGAGGCCCAGCCGGTCGATCCCGAAGCCGGGGTCAGCGTCTATGGCCCGCCGAGCGAAATTCCGGCTGACCCGACCTTCATCGCCCCGCCCGAGGACGTTCAACCGCGTCCCGCAGCCCCGACCCCGCCGGTCGCCGCGACTCCGGCCCCGGCGGCCAAGGCCGAGACGCCGGCGGCACCGGCCGGGGGCAGTTCGATCGTGCAGATCGGGGCCTTCTCGACCCCGGGCATCGCTGATCGTGAGTATTCCGCCGTCGCCGCCCGCTTCCCGCAGTTCGCCGCCGGGGCGACCAAGCGGGTGCAGGAGGTCACCGCCTCGAACGGGTCGACCCTGTACCGCACCACCTTCGCCGGGCTGAGTCGCGACGACGCCCGGGCCTTCTGCGCGGCGATCAAGGCCGGCGGCGGCGATTGCCTGGTACGCTAGGCCGTGACCTCGGCCGCCATCTACGGCTGTTCGGGACCTGAGCTGACCACGGCGGAGCGCGCCTTCTTCGCCGAGACTCGACCGTGGGGCTTCATCCTGTTCCGGCGCAATGTCGAGAATCCGGATCAGGTGCGGGCGCTGGTGGTGGCGCTGCGCGACAGTATCGACGCGCCGGACGCGCCGGTGCTGATCGATCAGGAGGGCGGCCGGGTGCAGCGACTGGGGCCGCCGCACTGGCCCAAATATCCGCCCGGCGACGCCTATCTGCAGGCCGCCGGGGACGTCGAGGAGGCGCGGGATCTGGTCCGGCAGGGCGCGCGACTGATGGCGCACGACCTGCAAATGCTGGGAATCAACGTTGATTGTGTGCCGGTCCTCGATGTGCCGGTGCCGGGGGCGCACGACATTATCGGCGACCGCGCCTATGCCCGCGATCCTGAGACGGTGGCGCGGCTGGGGCGGGCCGCGGCCGAGGGTATGCTGGCCGGGGGGGTGCTGCCGGTGATCAAACACATGCCGGGCCACGGTCGGGCCTTTGCCGACAGTCATCACGCCCTGCCGGTGGTGCACGCCGATCTGGCGACGCTGGAGGCCTGGGACTTCGTGCCGTTCAAGGCGCTGTCCGACATGCCGATGGCCATGACCGCCCATGTGGTGTTCGACGCCATCGATCCGAAAAAGCCGGCCACGACCTCGAAGAAGGCGATCCGGCTGATGCGCAAGGATCTCGGCTTTTCCGGTCTGATCATGACCGACGACCTGTCGATGAAGGCGCTGTCGGGCACCCTCACCGAACGGGCCGAGGCGGCGCTGAAGGCGGGCTGCGACGTGGTGCTTCACTGCAACGGTGATCTCGATGAGATGCAGCAGGTGGCCGCGGGCACCGGCAAGCTGAAGGGCAAGGCGGCGAAGCGGGCCGCGGCGGCGCTGGCGCGGATCGTCCTGACGCCGGAACCGCTGGATGCGGTCGCGGCGCGGGCGCGGTTCATGGCGGCGATCGCGGGGCGACTGGAGGCAGCGGACGGGCCTGACGTGGGCGAGGCGGGGGTGCCGGCGGCATGACCGACGCCTTCCAGCCCAATCTGGATTTCACCGCCGTCGAGGCGGTTGCGGCGGACGAGGCGTTCGTCGTCGATCTGGACGGCTATGAGGGACCGCTGCATGTGCTGCTGGCGTTGGCGCGGACGCAGAAGGTCGACCTGCTGAAGCTGTCGATCACCAGGCTGGCGGAACAGTATCTGGCCTTTGTCCATGAGGCGCGGCGGCGCAATTTCTCGCTGGCGGCCGACTATCTGGTGATGGCCTCGTGGCTGGCCTATCTGAAATCGCGTCTGCTGCTGCCGCGCACCGAAAAGGATCGGGGCGAGGAGATGCCCGCCGAACAGATGGCGGCGGCCCTGGCGTTCCGGCTGCAGAAGCTGGAGGCGATGCGCCGCTCGGTCGAGGCCCTGACCAGCCGACCGCTGCTGAAACGCGATGTGTTCACGCGCGGCGATCCCGAGGCGACGGTGATCATCCCGTCCGACCGGATCGACGCCAGCCTGTACGAATTGATGAGTGCCTATGTGACGCAACGGCGACGTGAGGAACGGCGCAGCTATGCCCCCGGTCAGAGGGTCGAGGCCTTTCCGCTGGAGGCCGCGCGCGACTGGCTGCGGGACATCCTGCCGCGGCTGTCGGACTGGACGCCGCTGGAGCGGGTGGCCCCGGTCGCGGATGCGGACGACGGAGAGCCCGGTCCGAGCCGCAACAGCTATCTGGCCTCGACCCTGTCGGCCAGTCTGGAGCTGGTGAAGGAGGGGGCGATGGACGTGCGCCAGTCCGAGGCCTTTGCCGACCTGTATCTGAAGCGGCGCGGGCAGGGCCTGCCGCTGGAGCTGACGCCGTGACCGACCTGCGCTTCGAACCTGACAGCCAGGAGATCGAACGCCGGGTCGAGGCGCTGTTGTTTGCCGCGGCGGGGCCGCTGTCGGCGGCCGAGATCGCGCGGCGTCTGCCCGAGGGGGCCGATGTCGGCGGAGCCATCGCCGGACTGCGGGCCCGCTATCAGGGACGCGGGGTCGAGCTGGAGTGTGTGGCCGATCGCTGGCGCTTTCGTACCGCGCCCGATCTGAGCTTCATGATGACCGAGGAGCGCGAGGAGCCGCGCCGGTTGTCGAAGGCGGCGCTGGAGACCCTGGCCATCATCGCCTACCACCAGCCCTGCACCCGGGCCGAGGTCGAGAGTGTGCGCGGGGTGTCGCTGTCACGCGGCACGCTGGACCTGCTGCTGGAGATGGGGTTCGTGCGGCTGCGCGGGCGGCGGCGGACGCCGGGACGGCCAGTCACCTATGGCACCACCGACCGTTTCCTCGAGCATTTCGGCCTGGCCAGTCTGTACGACCTGCCCGGGGTGCAGGAGATGAAGGCCGCGGGCCTGCTGGACCTGTCGATCCCGGTCGGGTTCGAGGTGCCGGACCCGTCGCGGGGCGGCGAGGATGACGGCGACCTGCTGGGTCCCGGCGAGGACGACGGACCCGAGTTCGCCCAGGATTTCGTCGGCGAGGACGGCAGCTGAAAACCGGGCGCCATCTTCCGGCACAATTGGGCGCGTAGACCATCGTCTTTCCAGACGAGGACTTGGTCATGAAGCTCCCACGATCTGCCCGAATCCCTTCAATCGCTGCTATTTTCGGCATTGTTCCACTGGTGTTCCTGCCCCTGGCGGCATGCCAGGGACAACCGGTCGCCGCGCCAGCCGAAACGGAGCAACCTGGGGCCGCCGTCGCGGAGCCGTCCGGTGTCACGGGCTCCTTGCCGGCCTCGGAGTATTTCGAGACCCTCACCGAAACCGCGTTCAGTGCCACTCCGGCGCAACTGGATGCGACCATCGCCCAGGCGCGTGCCGCCGTCGCGAGGGACCGCCGGACATTGTCACCGCCTGTCGCGGCTCTGCTGGACGAACGCCTGCGTCAGATTGCCGACGCGCGTGAGGGGCTGAACCGAGCCGACCTTGCCATCGCGTCGATCGAAGCCTTCCGACTGGTGGTGTCGGCGACCTCGACGGCGGGCGGCGTACCGCTTGAGGTCAGCCTGCTGGACTATGCCGGTTTCCGGTATGGAGCCGACCTCAAGGCTCCGGTCGTGCGCTGGGACGACGCCGCGCAAGCCGCTGACTTTGCAGCCGAGCAGTGGGCCCTGATTTCGGCGCGGGTTTCCGACCAGGCACTCAGATCCCGCTTTGGCGCGGCCGTCGCAGCGATGGCAGCCTCCGCGAGGAACCGTGACGCTGCCGGGGCCGCCCTGGCCGGAGCCACGGAGCTGGATCTTGTGGACGAACTCGAGACCTTCTTCGCCCACGGCTGACCCGTCACGGGCGACGCCCGGCGTTCAGTCGGTCAGTCTGTCAGTCGGTCAGGGCGCGCGGCAGTTTGAAGGTGACGGTTTCGCGCTCGCCGGCGTCCTCGACCACCGTGGCGTCGAAGCGGTCGGCGATGGCGTCGACCAGGGCGGCGATCAGGGGTTCGGGGGCCGAGGCCCCGGCGGTGACGCCGACGGTGGAGACACCGTCGAACCAGTTCCAGTCGACATGGCCGGCATCGTCGACCAGACGGGCGTCGCGGGCCCCGGCGCGGATGGCAACCTCGACCAGCCGGGCCGAGTTGGACGAGTTCTTTGAGCCGACCACCAGCACCAGATCGCAGCCCTCGCCGAGCCGTTTGACGGCCTCCTGGCGGTTGGTGGTGGCGTAGCAGATGTCTTCCTTGTGCGGGTCGGGCAGTTCCGGGAAGCGGCGCTTGAGCACGGCGAGGATCTCAGCCGTGTCGTCGACCGACAGGGTGGTCTGGGTGGCATAGGCGAGGGCGGCGTCACCGGGGCGCTGGAAGGCCTCGGCGTCGGCAACGGTCTCGACCAGACTGATGGCCCCGGGCGGGAGCTGGCCCATGGTACCGACGACCTCGGGGTGGCCGGTGTGGCCGATCAGGATGATATGGCGACCGGCGGCATGATGACGCTCCGCCTCGACATGGACCTTGGAGACCAGCGGGCAGGTGGCGTCCAGGAAGAACAGGTCGCGGGCCCGGGCCCCGGCGGGTACCGACTTGGGCACGCCATGGGCCGAGAAGACGACGGGGCGGTCGTCCGGGCATTCGTCGAGTTCGCGCACGAACACGGCCCCCATGGCCTTGAGCCGTTCGACGACGTGGCGATTGTGGACGATCTCGTGCCGGACATAGACGGGCGCACCGTATTTTTCGAGCGCGCGTTCGACGATCTGGATGGCCCGGTCGACACCGGCACAGAACCCGCGCGGCGTCGCCAGGCGGATGGTCAGGGGACGGCGGTCGGGCCGGGGAATGGGAGCGTGGATCGTCATGGCGGCAATCTAGGGCTTCGACGGCCCCGCCGCCACTGTCGCGATGCCGCGCGGGGGCCCGGACCGGCCAGCCGCGGCGTTTGCCGCGCCTCGCTTTAGCCGCTATCAGACACCAGCGTGCCGGACCGCGTCGGTCCTCGTCGCATTACTCCTCGGTTGCCGGATTTGAACCTGATGCGTCGCGTCCTCCCCGTCCTTGCTGTTTCCGTCGTGCTGGCGAGCCTGTTTCCCGCCTTGGCCATGGCCCAGAACTCCAGCCGCCCCCTGCCCACCGGCGGCCGACCGGGCCAGGTCCCGGGGCAGGGGCAGGGACAAGGACAAGGTCAGACCGGTCAGGCCAGCGACACGCCGATCACGGCAACGACCCCGCGCATCGCGCCGTTGAGCCGCCGCGCCAACGCCGGCCCGTGCCCCTATGTGAAGATTCTCTATGACGCCGCCCGCTACGTCGAACTGACCGACAATCGCGCCGCCACGGCCAATGTCGGCTATACCGGCGAGATCGAGGGACTGGCGGCGGACTGCTCCTATCGGGGTGACGATCCGATCACCGTGCAGGTGAACATGCTGTTCAACCTGGGGCGCGGCCCGATGGCCACGGCCGGCAGCCACACCTATCGCTACTGGATCGCCGTGACCGAGCGGAACCGGGCGATTCTGGCCAAACAGTATTTCGACCTGCCGGTGGATTTCCGCGGCGGTGAGACGGCGTCGGCCACCGAGGAACAGACGATCGTCATTCCGCGCGCCGAGGTGACGACCAGCGGCGATAATTTCGAAATCCTGATCGGCTTCGATGTGACGCAGGAGATGGCCGAGTTCAACCGCACCGGCAGTCGGTTCCGCATCAACGCCGGACAGTCGCTGGCCGAGGCCGCCGACCCGCAATGACCGATCTGAAATCGTCCCTGGGCGAAGCGGTCGCGGCCGCCTTCGCCGCCGAAGGCGTGGACGCGGCGCTGGCGCGGGTGACCGTCTCCGACCGGCCTGACCTGGCCGATTTCCAGTCCAACGGGGCCCTGACCGCCGCCAAGGCGCTGAAGGCCAATCCGCGCGAGCTGGCCGGACGGGTGGCCGAACGGCTGCAGGCCGATCCGCGCCTGTCACTGGTCGAGGTGGCGGGGCCGGGCTTCATCAATTTCAAACTGACCGACGCCGCCCTGGCCGAGCGCGCCGCCACGGTGGCCACTGACGCCGAGCGGGCCGGAGCCGCCGCGGTGGCGACGCCGCGCCGGGTGATCATCGACTATGCCGGGCCCAATGTGGCCAAGCCGATGCACGTCGGCCATCTGCGCAGTTCGATCATCGGTGAGAGCCTGAAGCGGTTGTTCCGTTTCCGCGGCGACACCGTCTGGGGCGACGCCCATTTCGGCGACTGGGGCTTCCAGATGGGGCTGCTGATCGTCGCCGTCGGTGATGAGGGCGGCGCGGACGCCTTTATCGCCGGGGGTGACGGGCCGTTCCCGGGCGAGGCACCGGTGACGCTGGAGGATCTGGAACGGCTGTATCCGGCCGCGGCGACCCGGGCCAAGGACGATATTGAATTCCGCGACCGCGCCCGCAAGGCGACGGCCGAGCTGCAGGCCGGCCGTCCCGGCTATCGCGCGCTGTGGGCCCATTTCGTCGCCGTCAGCCGCACCGCGCTGGAGCGAGAGTTCGGAGCCCTGGGCGTGACCTTCGACCTGTGGAACGGCGAGAGCGACGCCGATCCGGTGATGGCCGGGATGATCGCCGATCTTGAGGCCCGGGGGCTGCTGGTCGAGGACGACGGGGCCCGGGTGGTTCACGTGGCCCGGCCCGGAGAGACCCGCAAACGCAAGCTGGCCGACGGCAGTGTGATGGAGGCCCCGAGCCCGCCGCCGCTGCTGGTGATCTCGCGCGACGGCTCGGCCATGTACGGGACGACCGATCTGGCCACCATCGTCGACCGGCGCAAAGCCATTGATCCCGAGCTGATCCTGTATGTCGTCGACGAACGGCAGGCCGAGCATTTCGAACAGGTGTTCCGCGCCGCCGTTCTGGCCGGCTACGCCACCCCCGGGTCGCTGGAGCATCTGGGCTTCGGCACGATGAATGGGCCCGACGGCAAGCCGTTCAAGACCCGCGCCGGCGGGGTGCTGAAGCTGCACGACCTGATCACCATGGCCACCGACAAGGCCCGCGCCCGGTTGCAGGAGTCCGGTCTGGGGGCCGATCTGCCGGCGGAAGAGTTCGAGGCCATCGCCCACAAGGTGGCGATCGCGGCGCTGAAATTCGCCGACCTGTCGAACAGCCGCACCACCAGCTACGTCTTCGACCTCGACCGCTTCATGAGCTTCGAGGGCAAGACCGGGCCGTATCTGCTGTATCAGGCGGTGCGAATCAAATCCCTGCTGCGCAAGGCGGCCGACCAAGGGGCGACCCCGGCGGCCATCGTCGTGGCCGAGCCGGCCGAGCGTGACCTGGCCCTGACTCTGGACGCCTTCGACCAGGCGGTCAGCGACGCCTATGACAAGCGGGCACCGCATCTGCTGGCCGAGCACGCCTATCGACTGGCGCAGGCGTTCTCGAAATTCTATGCGGTCTGCCCGGTGCTGGTGGCCCCGGACGCCGCCAGCCGGGGCTCGCGTATCGCCCAGTCGCAGGCGGCGCTGGACCAGCTGGAACTGACGCTGGGCCTGCTGGGAATCGACACGCCCGAGCGGATGTAAGGCTTACCCGGCCTCGTATTTACGCAGGGCGAAAGCGGCTGTCACCGTCCACGCCCCGATGGGCAGTACGACGAACAACGCCCCGTGAACGTCCGGCCGCCACAGGCCGGTCGCCAGCCAGGCCAGGAAGCCCGCACTGATCATCACTCCGGCGGCTCCCAGTCCACGCCGCCCGGATTGCTGTGTCCAGGCCAGGCCGAACAGGCCGGTCGCGATCGCCGCAAAGGCGTAGTGGATCGCCGCGAACGCCTGATTCAGCCACCAGAAGCCGTGTTTCAGCGTCTCGAAGGATTCGGCACCGGGCCGGGCCGCAGCTTCGAAAACCTCGACCGCGGCCAGGCCGTTGATCACCCCGGCGACCAGCCCCGCGAACAGGCTGAACAGCATGAACATCAGACCCAGCATCGGCAACGGCCGCGCCAGTCCCAGGGTTTGGGCCATGCTGACATAGCCGTACGCCAGGAAGGGCATCAGGCCGAGCGCCGTCCAGTGCACGGCGTCGTTGAGACTGATGTGGCCCAGAGCCGGACCGCCGAACCGCGTCGGATGCACGGCCATCAGCGCGATGTATCCGATCCAGCCGATGATCAGGGCCGCCGATCCGGCCCGGGTTTGGTCATGCATGTCTTCTCTCCGCTATGGATCCGCCCTTGTGGTCGCCCGGCATCGGCGCGAAAACCAGAGCCGCGTCACGGCGATCAGCCGTTGCGGGACTTGGAACGGGGCGATGTCCGGAAACAGCTTACGGCGCAGCGGAACTGACCAGCGGGTGGCGCGCACGCGCGGCCGGCTGGCGCACGCCTTGATCCGGCTGGGCCAGACCTGCGACCTGGACGACATTCGCGTCGGTGACCTGGTGCGGACGGCAGGCGTGGGTCGCTCCACCTTCTACGCCCACTATGTGGATCGTGACGACTTCCTCGGCCGGTCGTTCGAGAACATGATTGCCCTGTGCGACGAGGCGGCCAGGCGCGAGGGTCTGACGGGCGAGGTCTTGCCGGTGACCCATGTGGTTCAGCACGTTGCCGGCAACAATTCCTTTGCCCGCCAGGCGGGCCGATCGCGCGCCATGGAGGTCATGCTGATCGCGGGCGAGCGCCGCCTGCGTCGTATCGCTGACACCAATCTGGAAGGCCTGACGCCCCACCTGCCGTCCGAGGAGCGAAGACAGGCTGCCGCCTATCTGGCCGGAGCCTTTGTCGGCCAGTTGCGCCTGTGGCTGCAGAACGACCTGCGCACCTCTCCCCAGACTCTGATAGCCACGCACCGCCGTCTGACGGCGGGTGTCCTGACCGCCCTGCGCACTGCGCCCGCCGACCTGCCTGACAGTGGAAACTGTGCGGGAACTGTGTCCCCTAACGGGCGTAGTTCCGATCAGGGGTAGCGCTGAGCGTTGCAAGCGGCAAAGCTCCGGACCATGAGCACGAGGCCAACCTCCACGCCGCCGGAATTTCGACGCCTGTTCGCATCGTGGTTGCGGATGGATGTCCGGACAGGTCTGATTCTGCTCGTTCTGTTCAGCGCTGTCCGGTTTGGCCTGGTGATGCAGGCCAATGTCACCAGGAGCTATGCCCTCGTCTCGATCGTCTTCGTCGTGATGGCGCTGACCCCGTTGCTGCTGCTGACCCGGGATGGGCGTCGACGCATCGGCATGACGCGTCCCGCCCGACCGTCCGGGCTGATCGCTGCCCTGATGGCGGGGGCCCTGTGCTGTGGCCTGTTGATCGCCAGTGCCGGTGTGCTGTTCGGGGCCGGGGACAACAATGCCTTTGTCTATATCGCCGGGACCTATTCCGGCCTGCCGCCGGCGATGGATGAGCAGACGCGGTTAATCCTGTTCCTGGTGTTTGCGGCGATTGGCATGAGCTTCAGTCCGATCGGCGAGGAGCTGTTCTATCGGGGACTGGTTCATGAGAGCTTTGCGCGTCGGCTGGGCGAGGGACGGGCGGCGGTCGTGGATGCCGGTGCCTTCGCCCTCGTGCATCTGGCCCATTTCGGTCTGGTCTGGCGCGCGACGGGTTGGACCCTGCTCCCCGGGCCGGCGGTGTGGTGGGTCACCGGACTGTTTGTGACAGGTCTGGCCTTTTCGTGGGCCCGGCGGGTCACGGGGTCGATACTCGGGGCCATCGTCGCCCACGCCACCTTCAATCTGGCGATGACCGCCTGGATCTTTTACCGCATTCTCTGAGGAGATTTCCCATGTCGCTCGACGCCTATATCGCCGGTCTGCCCAAGGCCGAACTGCATCTGCATATCGAGGGCAGTCTCGAGCCTGAGCTGATGTTCGAGCTGGCGCGGCGCAACGGGGTGGCGATTCCGTATGACAGCGTCGAGGCTGTGCGGGCTGCCTATGACTTCTCCAACCTGCAGGACTTCCTCGACATCTATTATGCGGGGGCGGCGGTGCTGCTGCACCGCAAGGACTTCGAAGACCTGGCCTTCGCCTATTTCCAGCGCGCGGCGGCCGACAACGTCCGCCATGCCGAGATCTTCTTCGATCCGCAGACCCACACCGACCGCGGCGTGGCCATGGAGACGGTGATCGAGGGGCTGCTGGACGGAATGCGCCGGGCCGAGAGCGAGCTGGGCGTCACCTCGAAGCTGATCCTGTGTTTCCTGCGCCATCTGGACGAGGACGCGGCCTTCGCCACGCTGAAGGCGGCCGAGCCGTGGCTGGACCGGATCGCCGGGGTCGGGCTGGATTCGTCCGAGGTCGGGCATCCGCCGTCGAAATTCCAGCGCGTGTTCGACGTGGCGGGGACGCTGGGTCTGAAGCGGGTGGCCCATGCAGGCGAGGAGGGGCCGCCGGCCTATGTCGCCGAGGCGTTGGACCTGCTGCACATCGATCGGCTGGATCACGGCAATCGCTCGCTGGAGGACGCGGGTCTGGTGGCGCGGCTGAAGGCCAGCCAGATGACGCTGACGGTCTGTCCGCTGTCGAACCTGAAACTGTGCGTGGTTGACGACCTGAAGGACCACCCGGTGCCCGAGATGCTGCGTCAGGGCCTGCATGTGACGCTGAACTCGGATGATCCGGCCTATTTCGGCGGCTATGTGAACGACAACTATCGCCGTCTGGCCGAGGCGGTGGGCCTGACCCGGGACCAGATCACGGCCATGGCCCGCAACAGTTTCGAGGGGGCCTTCCTGACCGAGGCCGAGAAGGCGGGGCACATCGCCGAGATCGACGCCTACGCCGCCCGCTGACACGAAAACCGCCGCGGAGCCTGGGCCCCGCGGCGGTCTGATCGTTGGATTTCAGTCCGTATCAGTCGTCATGATCGCGGCGATTGTCGCGGCGATTGTCGCGTCGATCGTGGTCGCGGTGACTGCGATCGTCGCGGTCCCAGCGGTCGTTGTTGCGGTTGTCCCGTTGACGGTCGAAGCGCGAGATCTGTCCGGTGCGGGCATCGACCCTGAGGCTCACGCGCTGCCCGTAGTTGTCGCGCCCGACCAGATCATATCTGTTGCCGCGCTGGTTCACCGACTGAACGCGAACGCCCTGACGCTGGGCGATCTGGATGGCCTGGCGCTGCGAAACGCGGCCACGATAGTCGCCGTAGCGGTCGTTGCCGTACTGGTTGCCGTACTGGTTGTAGCTGCTGCTGGTTTGCGCCTGAACGACGGCACCGAGAATTTCCGGCCAGCTTTGAGCGGCGGCGGTGGTCGCCGGAATCGTCAGGGCGACGGCGGCGGCAACGGCGAGAAAGTGGCGGTTCTTCATGGTCGGTACTCCTTTTGACCTGCCGCCAACCTGGGCTCCTGCGCGTGAACCTGTTCTGAACGCGCCTGTTATCTGCCGGGCGGTTCGCCATCGGCCAGGATCTGCACCGTCAGAACATGGCGATCGAGGATGTGATCGGGCTCCCACGGCCGGGCCTCGACCAGGGTCAGGGTTTCCTCACCCGGCTTCATCGCGCGATAGACGAAGACCTGCCAGCTGGTGTTGCCGCTGGTTGCCAGGTCCCGCCCCGCCCGGTCGGCGGGGCCCCACAGGATGTCGTCGCGGTGCAGCAGGGTCGGGGCGGCGGCCTCGCGCCATTCGAAATGAGACTGCATCTCCAGCGCCAGGGTCTGGCCGACCACCACCTCAACCCGCTCGGCATCGCCGTACGGCCGGACGTGGACAACGTCACCGGACGGCGTCGGCGGCTCCACCGGGGTGAAGTCGGGTCCCGAGTGCCGGTCGCAGGCCGTCAGGCTGAGGATCAGGACGAAGAGGGCGAGACGAATCACGGTCCCGGGTCCCGCAGGGCGTCGATGACGGTGTCGTGCAGGTTCCACTTTTCGGTGCCGTCAGGCGCGCGCGAGCGGATGTTGGCGATGCATCCGCCGTCGCCGAGCATGAACTCCAGATCGATCGGTTCGCCGAAATTGGTGAAGCGCACCCTCACGGCGGGATGACCGTCGGTTCCGGCGTTCTGAAAGGCATAGGTGATCGCGGACAGCTCAGAGTCCTGACCGTCGACCAGATAGCCGAAACCGATGCCGTAGCTGCCCGGGCGGCTGTACAGACGGATCATGTCCGCGGCCAGACCGGGGCTGAACCAGGCGTTGGCACTGGCGGGATCGGCCTCGTCGATCACCATGTCGGTTTCGTACAGGCTGCGGATCCGGGCAACGGCAGCGGTCGCGTCGGGGCCTGGCTGGTGATGGCCGATGATCGGGAGGGGCGCAGCGGGGGCGGGGCCCTCCCGGGCCACGGCGATTCCGGTACCGGCGAGCGCAATGGCGAGAGCGAACAGGCCCAGACGGCTGGAATGGCAGCCCCAAGCGGAGATCGTGGCCATGGTGACGGCTCCTTCTGTGGTCCCGGGATCGTAGGACGGGCGCGCCGCACGGGTAAAGACCGGTGATATTTCGGGTCCGTCAGTCATAGCCCCAGCTGAGGTAGCCGACCGGGCGGGGCACGCAGAGGCGTCCGTTGACGGGCCAGTCCATGGTCGCATAGCCGCTGCCGGGCGTGGTGGGGCCGTAGCTGTTGAGGCCGCCGACGCTCCAGCCCCGCCCCTGGTTCGCGGTGGCGGGACAATAGTAGGGACCGTAGTCGCTGTAGGGGTCGTTGAGATCGCGTCGAGCCAGCTGCCGCAGATGGCGGAGTTCGGCGCGGCGCGACTCCAGACAGACCTGATCGTAGCCGCGAAACCGGCCGTTACGGTCGTCGACCGAACAGATTTCATAGTCACCCGGGCCGAGCGACTGAGCCCGCGCAGGCGACACAATGGCCAAGCCGATCAGCAGGGCGGACAGGGCGATCATCGGTAGAACGATGTGATGTAAAAGCCTGCCCGAGGGTTGCCAATTGTTGTTGCCGGTCATTAGGTTCAATCCGGGGCTGCATCGAAGGTCGCAGGGTTGCGGCGGGAGATTGCGAAATGACGCCTGAACTGGAGCGTCTGCTGGGGGCCATGGCCGGCGCTCAAGGCAGAAACGATGTGATTCTGGCCGCCTATGCGGAATTTGTCCGCTCGTGCGGTCTGGATCATTTCGTGCTGGGGATGGCGATCGGCGATCCTGACGTCGACCAGACCGTCGAAATCCAGACTTCGTTGCCCGACGCGTGGATGGAGGAATATTACGCCCTCGATCACCTCAGTCACGACTATGTCGTGCATCAAATGGGTGGCCTGTGCCCCGATCGCCCGTTGCTGACCACGGCCTGGGGCCAGGCGACGGCGGACCAACCGGAGGTCAGCGCCCGGACCGGTCAGGTGTTGCGCGGGGTGGCCGACGCCGGTCTGGGTGATGCCCTGTCGTTCTTGGGGCAGGGCGTGACCGGCGGTGAGCAGAGCTGGTTTGGTGCGACGTTCGGCTGCCAGCGAAGAGGGCGAGAGGCCGTGCTGGAGCGGATCAACGGCCGTCGCAACGAGTTGCTGATCGCCTCCTTCGCCATGTTTCCCTATCTGCGGCCGGCCCTGGAGCGTCGTCACGCCGGGATCGAGGAAGACTTGACCAGCCGCGAGGCCGATGTGCTGGCGCGTTTCGCCCAGGGGCTGAGACCGGACCGCATCGCCCACCGGATGGGGATATCGAAACGCACGGTCGACATGCATTCGGTCAATGCGCGCCGCAAGCTGAAGGCCCGGACCCTGGCCGAGGCGACCGCGAAGGCCGTCCGGTTTGATCTGATCTGAGCGCAACATCGGCTCAGGGTCGGCCTGAACCCTGCAGCGGTCTAGATGTGAGTTTTCACAGGTCGTGTCGGCGCGGGAATGCTGGGACAGTTCGGCTGGCGTGGGCCCAAAGGAGGTCGGGATGGGACGAAAGTTGACGGTCGGGCTGGTCGCCATGGCCCTGGTCCTGCCGGGCCTGTCCCGGCCCGCGCGGGCGCAGGATCCCCTGCCGGCGGCAACGTTCCGGCTCCATTGTTTCGACGACAGTGCAGAAAAAACCGCGGTCGAGGCCGAGAGAATCGTTGCCCTGCTGGAATTCGCCGAGGCCCATGACGGTGAGCCGGTCTATCTGGACGCGGTGATCCAGGCCGATGCGGGGGCCGGAGCCTGTAGCCGCGACCTGTCTGAATTTCCGGATCAACCCGGACCGGATGAGGGGCGTGCCCGGATCACCGTCGATCCGTGCCGCGTCGCACCACGCCGTCACGAGGAGGGCCGCCATTGCTGGCGGCCTGGCATGGTCCACGTCAAGGCAATCGGTCCTCCGATGGTGTGGTCCAACTCGATTGTCCTGCCGGCGCAGGCTGACATTCCGGAGACCCTGCCGTACCGCATTCGGGGCTATGGTGACTGGTTGAACTATCAGGGACCGTTCATCGTCCATTTCTACGACGGCACGGGCTACGCCTATGCCACCTTCCATGTGCCGGATGCGGCCGTGCCGGGGGTGTGGGAGCGGGCCCGGGTCAATGCGGACATCCGGAAACAGGCCCGGGCCGACGCCACCCGGCAGGAGCACTGATGGCCGTCGTCGAATTTCGCATGATCGGGTTGCGATCCCGCTGGAGGACAGGATGAGACAGCAATGGGCGGCGCTGGCTGCGCTGAGTATCGGACTGTCGGGGCTGTCCCAGCCCGCGCAGTCGCAGGAGCCTTTGCCGGCGGTATCTGTGCGGTTGGGGTGCCATGACGAGGGGGCCGAGGCGACCGGGACCGAGTTGGACCGGATGGGCGATCTGCTTGAGTTCGCCCGCGCCCATGACGGGCAGGCCGTCTATCTCGACGCGGTGATCGCGGCCAATGACGGGGCGGGGACCTGTAGTCGCGATCTGTCGGAATTCCCGGATCAGCCAGTGCCGGAACCGTTCCGGGCGATGATCACGTTTGATCCCTGCCGGATCGAGACCGCTGAAGGTGAAGCTGCGCAGCGCTGTGTGCGGCCGGGTATGGTCGATGTCCGGGCCTACGGGCCGCCGCTGGCAATCTCCAATTCGATCATCCTGCCGGCACAGGAAGATTTGCCGCTGTCCCTGCCCTACCGGATCTACGGTTACGGCGACTGGCTGAACTATCAGGGTCCGTTCATCGTGCGGTATATGTCCGGCACGGGCTATGAGTACGCGACCTTTGACGTGCCGGACGCGGCCCTGCCGGGGGTATGGGACCGGGCCGGGGTCAATGCGGCGACGCGGCCGCAGGATTGACCGTGATCTGCTGAATTCCGGTGGTCGTCCGGGCCGCTGAAGGCCCGGATTGGCGTGTTTTCGGACCCCGTCTCGCTTGACTCGCAGGCGGAGTCGGGGAAAGGGTCGCTCGCTCTCGCGGGAGAGATCGGCGGCCCTTCGGGATCGTCGGGGCCGAAGGCGCAACCGCCCCGGAAACGCTCAGGCAAACGGACCGCGAGGACATTCGGACGCTGGAAAGCCGCTCAGGAATTCATTCCCGGGGCGCGCCGACGGAGCAAGGTGACGAATGGGGCGGATGCCCCTGACGGTGCCGGAATCTCTCAGGCTTCAGGACAGCGGGGGCGCGAGGACGGCGGAGCTTTCCGCTTTTAACACGCGACTCTGAAAGACCGAAGATGACCGACCAGACCCTCAAGACCACGGCCCTGAACGCCGCCCATCGGGCCCTGGGCGCGCGCATGGTCGGCTTCAGCGGCTATGACATGCCGGTGCAATATGAAGGCGTGCTGGCTGAGCACCGCTGGACCCGCGAACACGCCGGCCTGTTCGACGTGTCGCACATGGGCCAGTGCAAGCTGACCGGGGCGGACGCCGTGGCCCAGTTCGAGCGCTTCGTGCCCGGCGACTATGCGATCCTGAAGGCGGGGCGGCAGAAATATTCGCTGCTGCTGAACGCCGAGGGCGGCATCCTTGATGATCTGATGGCCGGACGGCCCGATCACGATGGCCTGTTTATCGTCTTCAACGCGGGCAACAAGGACGCCGACGTCGCCTTTGTGAAGCCGCAGCTGACCGGGGACGCGACCCTGAAGGTGCTGGACGACCGGGCCCTGATCGCCATCCAGGGACCGGAGGCGGCCGAGGTCATGATCAAGCACGAGCCGGTGCTGGCCGAGTTCGGCTTCATGGACTGCGCCCGGTTGATGCTGTTCGGGGTCGACTGTTTCATCTCGCGTTCGGGCTACACCGGCGAGGACGGTTTCGAGATTTCAGTACCCAACGCCGACGCCGAGCGGATCTGGAACACACTGCTGGAGGACGCCCGGGTCAAGCCGATCGGCCTGGGGGCGCGCGACAGCCTGCGGCTGGAAGCCGGTCTGCCGCTGCATGGTCATGACATCGACGCCTCCACCAGCCCGGTCGAGGCGGCGCTGACCTTCGCCCTGTCCAAGAGCCGCAAGGAGCGGGCCGACTTCAACGGGGCCGACCGCATCCTCAAGGAACTGGCCGAGGGTCCGAGCCGCGTTCGCGTGGGCCTGAGTGTCAAGGAGGGGGCTCCGGCCCGCGAGGGGGCCGAGATCGCCGACATGGACGGCACCGTCATCGGCGCGGTCACTTCGGGTGGACCGTCGCCGACCCTGGGGCGCAATATCGCCATGGGCTATGTGCCGCCCGCCTTCGCCGAACTGGGTACGGAGCTGAAGGTTCTGGTGCGCGGCAAGCCCGCCGCCGCCGAGGTCGTCGCCACGCCTTTCGTCGCCGCCCGCTATTATCGCAAACCCAAAGTCTAGGACCATCACCATGCGCTTTACCAAGGATCACGAGTGGGTTCGCCTCGAGGGCGACGTCGCCACGGTCGGCATTTCGAAGCACGCCGCTGACGCCCTGGGCGATGTGGTGTTCGTTGAAACGCCGGACGCCGGCAAGGCCCTGACGAAGGGCGACAGCTTCGCCGTCGTCGAGAGCGTCAAGGCGGCATCCGATGTCTATGCCCCGGTGTCGGGCGAAGTGGTCGAGGGCAACGCCGCCCTGGCCTCTGCCCCCGAGACCGTCAATGCCGATCCCGAAGGCGAGGGCTGGTTTGCGAAGATCAAGGTGTCGGATGCGAGCCAGATCGACGCCCTGATGGACCGCGCCGCCTATGACGCGTTTCTGGCCACGCTCTGAATTTTCAAGAACCCTCTCCCGTCGGGAGAGGGCAGGGTGAGGGGTTACGGTTCGTCCGCGAGCCGCCACCCTTCGCCACCGTAACCCCTCATCCCAACCCTTCTCCCAATGGGAGAAGGGCTCGGAGACACCGATGCGCTACCTGCCCCTGACCTCTGACGACCGGACCGCCATGCTGGCGGCGATCGGCGTGAAATCGATCGATGACCTGTTCGTGGATGTGCCGAAATCGGCGCAGCGCGACGGCTTCGTCGACCTGCCGCGCGTGGCCGGGGAGATGGAGGTCGAGCGGGCGCTGTCGGCGCTGGCGAGCAAGAATGTTGCGGCGGGGTCGGTGCCGTTCTTCTGCGGGGCCGGGGCCTATCGCCACCATGTGCCGGCCACGGTCGACCATGTGATCCAGCGCTCGGAATTCCTGACCAGCTACACGCCTTACCAGCCGGAAATCGCCCAGGGGACGCTGCAGTATCTGTATGAGTTCCAGACCCAGGTCGCCAATCTGACCGGGATGGAGGTGGCCAACGCCAGTCTCTATGACGGCTCGACGGCGATGGCCGAGGGCGTGCTGATGGCCACCCGGGTGACACGCCGCAACAAGGCGGTGATCTCGGGCGGCGTGCACCCCCACTATGTCGAGGCGACCGAGACCGTGGTTCACGCGGTCGGCGTCGAGACCCAGGTGCTGACCGCGGCGGTCGACGCCGAGGCCGCGGTGATCGACCAGATCGGACCGGACACCGCCTGTGTCGTGGTCCAGACGCCCAACGTGTTCGGCACGGCCACCGATGTGACGAAGATCGCGGAGGCCGCCCACGCAGCCGGCGCCCTGCTGATCGTGGTGGTGACCGAGGCCGTGTCGATGGGCCTGCTGAAGTCGCCGGGCGAGATGGGGGCCGACATCGTCGCCGCCGAGGGCCAGTCGATCGGCAATGCCCTGAACTATGGCGGACCCTATATCGGCCTGTTCGCCTGCCGCGAAAAACTGATCCGCCAGATGCCGGGGCGCCTGACCGGCGAGACCGTCGACGCCGACGGCGAGCGGGGCTTCGTCCTGACCCTGTCGACGCGGGAACAGCATATCCGCCGCGACAAGGCGACGTCGAATATCTGTACCAATTCCGGGCTGTGCTGCCTGGCCTTCAGCATTCACATGACCCTGTTGGGTGAGACTGGCCTGCGCCGTCTGGCCCTGTTGAACCATGAGACGGCCGTGGCCACGCGCGACGCCCTGGCCGCGATCCCGGGCGTCGAGGTGCTGACCGGGCGTTTCTTCAACGAGTTCGCGGTCAAGCTGCCGAAGCCCGCCGCCGCCGTGGTCGAGACCCTGGCCGGGCAGGGGGTGCTGGCCGGTGTGCCCTACAGCCGCCTGGCCCCCGAGGCGGGGCTGGACGATGTGCTGCTGGTCGCCGCGACCGAGACGACAACCGCCGCCGATATCAAGAACCTTGCCGCCGCGCTGACGCGCGTTCTGGCCGCCTGAGGGATCCGATCATGAGCACCATGAACACCGTCGGCCGCCCGACCACGCCGAACACCGTCGAGACTAAGCCCGCCACCCTGACCGGCGGCCGCGGCCTGCTGCAGAATGAAATGCTGATCTTTGAGCGCGACGGCTGGGGCAAGACCGGGGTCGACCTGGCCGAGCCGAAGACCAATGGCAGTGATCTGGGCGATCTGGTGCGCAAGGACCCGATCGGCCTGCCGGGGCTGAGCGAGCCCGAGACGATGCGCCACTATGTGCGGCTGTCGCAGAAGAACCACGCCATCGACCTGGCCATCTATCCGCTGGGCTCGTGCACGATGAAGCATAATCCGCGCCTGAATGAGAAGATGGCCCGCCTGCCGGGCTTTGCCGATATCCACCCGCTGCAGCCGGTGTCGACCGTTCAGGGGGCGCTGGATCTGATGGACCAGCTGGCCCACTGGCTGACGACCCTGACCGGCATGCCGGCTGTGGCCATGTCGCCCAAGGCCGGGGCCCATGGCGAGCTGTGCGGCCTGATGGCCATCCGCGCCGCCCACCGGGCCGCGGGGCAGGGGCTGCGCTCCGAGCATCCGCGCAACAAGGTGCTGGTGCCGACCTCGGCTCACGGCACCAACCCCGCCACCGCCGCCTTCGTCGGCTATACGGTGGTCGAGGTCGCCCAGACCGATGACGGCCGGGTTGATGTGGCCGATCTGGCCGCCAAGTTGGGCCCGGACGTGGCCGCCATCATGGTGACCAACCCCAATACCTGCGGCCTGTTCGAGCGCGACATCATCGAGATCGCGCGGCTGACGCACGAGGCCGGGGCCTATTTCTATTGTGACGGGGCCAATTTCAACGCCATCGTCGGTCGGGTGCGCCCGGGTGATCTTGGCGTCGACGCCATGCATATCAACCTGCACAAGACCTTCTCGACGCCGCACGGCGGCGGCGGGCCGGG
>TARA_R110001606_G_scaffold93144_1_pt1 | contig 25472 bp, 20 predicted proteins | sample TARA_R110001606 | Tara Oceans TARA_R110001606 (sample SAMEA4398315) | marine metagenome | biome: Polar Biome; feature: [SRF] surface water layer (ENVO:00010504); material: water (ENVO:00002006), including particulate matter (ENVO:01000060) such as... | depth 5 m
CTCTGATTAACAGTCAGATGCTCTAACCAGCTGAGCTAAGGAGGAGTTTGCTTCACTTATTTTGTGATTAGCGAGTGCAAATATAAATCTTTTTTGAATATGCGCAAATAATTTTTTCATTTTTTTCATTTTTTTTTAAATAGTTATAATTTAATTTTTACAACCGCCTTATTACTAAAATGTGTATTTTTGTCGAAATAATATGCTTATAATAAAAGCGCAAACTATTATATGGACAAATTTTCGTTCTTAAACGCAGCACATACCGGCTTTATAGCCGATTTATACGATCAATATTTAATAAATCCAGATTCTGTAGAACCAAGTTGGAGAAGCTTTTTTCAAGGATATGATTTAGCAAATGAAAACTACTCTTTAAAAGATAGTGAAGTTTCTTTAGAGATTCCACAAGAAGTTAAAAAGGAATTTTTAGTCGTAGATTTAATTAATGGATACAGAACTCGCGGGCATTTGTTTACAAAAACAAATCCTGTAAGAGAAAGAAGACAGTATCAACCAACTTTAGATCTCGAAAATTTTGGTTTAACCGAAATCGATTTAGATAAAGAGTTTTCTGCAGGGGAAGTATTGGGTATTGGAAAAGCCAAACTATCTACAATAATTACTCATTTACAAACTATATATTGCGACTCTATTGGGGTCGAATACATGTATATGCGTAATCCAGAAAAATTAAAGTGGTGGCAAAATCGCTTAAACGATAACGATAATCATCCAAATTATACAGAAGAATCTAAAAAATATATTTTAGGAAAACTAAATCAAGCGGTAACTTTTGAAAGTTTTTTGCAGACTAAATACGTTGGTCAAAAAAGATTTTCGCTAGAAGGAGGAGAAACGCTTATTCCTGGAATAAGTATGATGTTAAGAGCTGCTGCAGAAACATACGGCGTAGAAGAGTGTGTTTTAGGAATGGCGCATAGAGGTCGTTTAAGTACTTTAGTAAATATATTTAAAAAACCCGTTAGAGATCTTTTTAGTGAGTTTGAAGGAAAAGATTTTGAGGATGAAGATATAGATGGTGATGTAAAATATCACCTAGGTTTAACGTTAAGTAAAACCTACAGAAATGGTGCTGAAATTAAAATGAATTTAGTGCCTAATCCTTCTCATTTAGAAACTGTAGCTGCGGTTGCAGAAGGTATTGCAAGAGCCAAAATTGATAGAAAATACAATGGTGATTCTAGCAAAATATTACCGATAATAATTCATGGTGATGCTGCTATTGCTGGGCAAGGAATTGCTTACGAAATAGTGCAAATGGCCAATTTAAATGGGTATACAACAGGAGGTACTATTCATATTGTTGTGAATAATCAAATAGGATTTACTACAAATTATTTAGACGCACGTTCAAGTACCTATTGTACAGATGTAGCAAAAGTTACGTTGTCGCCAGTTTTACACGTAAATGCAGATGATACAGAAGCTGTTTGTCATGCAATGGAAATGGCGCTAGAATTTAGAATGAAGTTTAAAACTGATATTTTTATTGACTTATTAGGGTATAGAAAATACGGACATAACGAGGGTGATGAGCCTCGTTTTACACAACCAAAATTATACAAAACAATTGCAAAGCATAATAATCCTAAAGATATTTATGCGCAAAAATTACTTTTAGAAGGTTCTATTACCAGTTCTTATGTCGATGAAATTACATCTGAGTTTAAGGATATGTTAGAACTAGAATTTGACGAAGCTAAAAAAGTAGAAAAATCGAAAGTTAGTGAGTTTATGCAATCTACTTGGGTGGGTTATGACCGCCATCAATTAGATTCTATGTTACTTGCCGAAGATACTAAGTATGATGTTGAAAAATTAAAAGGTATTGCAAAAGTTGTTTCTACAGTGCCAAAAAATGTAAAATTTGTTCGTAAAGCAGAACGTATTTTACAAGGTAGAGCAGATATGGTTTTCGAATCTAATCAATTAGATTGGGGAATGGCAGAAACACTTGCGTATGGTTCTTTATTAGAAGAAGGTTATAGCGTTAGAATTTCTGGACAAGATGTAGAAAGAGGTACTTTTTCTCACAGACATGCCATTTTACGTGATGAAATTACAGAAGAAAGAATTAATTTATTAAATACAAACCCAAATAATAAAGGACAAATGACGATTTACAACTCGTTATTGTCGGAATATGGTGTTCTTGGTTTTGATTATGGATATGCAATGGCAAATCCTAAAACATTAACGATTTGGGAAGCTCAGTTTGGAGATTTTTCTAACGGTGCGCAAATAATGTTCGATCAATATATTTCTGCTGCAGAAGATAAATGGAAATTACAAAACGGAATTGTTGTTTTATTACCTCATGGTTATGAAGGACAAGGTTCTGAGCATTCATCTGCAAGAATTGAACGTTATTTACAATTGTGTGCAATAGACAATATGACCGTTGCAAATTGTACAACTCCTGCAAATTTCTATCATTTGTTACGCAGACAAATGAAACGTGACTATAGAAAACCATTAATTGTATTTACACCAAAAAGTTTATTGCGTCATCCAAAAGCGGTAAACACTATTGAAGAACTGGCAACAGGAGAATTTCAAGAGGTAATAGACGATACTTTAAATCCTATAGGAATTACAAAACTAGTTTTTTGTATGGGTAAATTCTATTATGATTTATTGGCAGAAAGAGAAGAATTGCAAAGAGAAGATGTTGCTTTGGTAAGAATAGAGCAATTATTCCCTTTACATTTAGAGAAAATTCAGAAAGTAATAGATAGATATCCAAATGTAACAGAATATATTTGGGCGCAAGAAGAACCTAGAAATATGGGTGCATGGAGTTTTATGTTGCAACGTTTTGAGTTGGTAAAACTAAATGTTCGTTCGCGTAAATATTATGCAGTACCAGCAGCAGGTTCTAGTACACGTTTTAAAAAACGTCATAGAGCTGTTATTGATAGTGTTTTTAATAATGAGTAGTAAGTTGCGTTAAGGATTGAAATGACATCCTTTTTAATTTTGACTGAAAGGAAAAAATAAAAAGATATAATGGAAAGCCTGTTAAAACGCCCAAATAAAAAAATAAAGAATTTCAGATTAAAAAAAATAAAGAACTAATGATTTTAGAAATGAAAGTTCCTTCTCCAGGGGAATCAATTACAGAAGTAGAAATTGCAACTTGGTTAGTTGAAGATGGAGATTATGTTGAAAAAGATCAACCAATTGCAGAAGTAGATTCTGACAAAGCAACCTTAGAATTACCTGCTGAAGAAAGTGGTATTATTACCTTAAAAGCAGAAGAAGGTGATGCTGTTGCTGTAGGTGCAGTTGTTTGTTTAATTGATACGAGTGCTGCAAAACCAGTAGGTGATGCACCAAAAGTTGAAGTTAAAAAAGAAGAAAATAAAGTTGAAGTTAAAGAAGCACCAAAAGCAGCAACATATGCAACTGGTACGGCTTCTCCTGCTGCTAAAAAAGTGTTAGCAGAAAAAGGAATTCAAGCATCAGCAATTAAAGGAACCGGAAAAGATGGTAGAATTACCAAAGACGATGCTGTAAATGCAGTACCTTCTATGGGAACTCAACCTTCAAATGGTTCTAGAAATACAGAGCGCAAAAAAATGTCTATGTTACGTAGAAAAGTTGCCGAACGTTTGGTAACTGTTAAAAACGAAACTGCCATGTTAACTACGTTTAACGAAGTAAACATGCAGCCAATTTTTGATTTACGTAATCAGTATAAAGATGCATTTAAAGCAAAACATAATGTTGGTTTAGGTTTTATGTCTTTCTTTACATTAGCGGTTGTTAGAGCGTTAAAAATGTATCCTGATGTAAACTCTATGATTGATGGAGATTACCAAATAAGCAACGATTTTCAAGATATTTCTATTGCAGTTTCTGGTCCTAAAGGATTAATGGTGCCTGTAATTAGAAATGCAGAAAACTTATCTTTTAGAGGTGTAGAAAGTGAAGTGAAACGTTTGGCTTTAAGAGCTAGAGATGGTCAAATTACGATTGATGAAATGACTGGCGGAACTTTTACTATTACCAATGGTGGTGTTTTTGGTTCTATGTTATCTACGCCAATTATCAATCCTCCTCAAAGTGGAATTTTAGGAATGCACAACATCGTAAACAGACCAATGGCAGTAAATGGCGGAATTGTAATTCAGCCAATTATGTATGTTGCTTTGTCTTACGATCATAGAATTATTGATGGTAGAGAATCTGTTGGGTTTTTAGTAGCTGTTAAAGAAGCGTTAGAAAATCCTGTAGAATTATTGATGGATAACAATCCAGCAAAAGCATTAGAAATGTAGTTTCTGTTTAGAAACAAGATAAAATAGAGTCAAGAAACACAAGACTTTTTAGATATTGAAGCCTTTTTGAGAAATCAGAAAGGTTTTTTATTTGAAGCTACTTCCAGCTTGGAATTTATCTTGAGCAAAGGCGAAAGGCTATATCTTTTTTTCGTTCCTCAAAAAAGGATGCCGTTTCAATCTGGGCTGGGCTTGTTTACTGGCTTTTTGTCTATTAAAAGTTTAACCCTTTATTTAGAGTTTCCTGTTTCCTAGAATTTTGTAAATTGCTTATAATTTAAAAAAAAATGAGCACAACAACTCCAGAACATAATCAGCGAATTGCAGTTATGACATTTGCTTCTGTATATCCACATTATGTTACAAAAGTAGAAAAGAAAGGCAGAACTGTAGATGAATTGCATCAAGTAATTGAATGGCTTACAGGTTTTGATACTAAAAAATTACAGGAATTAATGGATGAAAAAGTTACTTTTAAAACCTTTTTTGAACAAGCTACAATCCATAAAAATGCGCATCTCATAAAAGGGGTAATTTGTGGGTATAGAATTGAAGATCTAGACAACGAGCTTACCAAAAAAGTACGGTATTTAGATAAATTGGTAGATGAATTAGCAAAAGGTAGAAAAATGGAAAAAATTTTACGAACTTAAAATTTCTGATTTTAAACGGATAATTCTTTCATTTTTACTTCGGATTTTTTTATGATTTTAATATTGATTATTTACCTTGCATCAAAAAGTGAAAATGCTAAAAAATCCTGAATTAGAACTTGCCTTAAATTTTATTGATAAAACAGATAGAAACATCTTTGTTACAGGAAAAGCAGGTACAGGAAAAACTACTTTTTTACATCAAATTAAAAAAGAATCTTTAAAAAGAATGGTTATTGTTGCGCCAACGGGTGTTGCAGCAATCAATGCAAAAGGAGTTACCATTCATTCTTTTTTTCAAATGCCTTTTGGACCAATTTTACCAAATCAGATTGAAAATACCAACCAACAACGTAAGTTTTCTAAAACTAAAATCGATATTATAAAATCGTTAGATTTAATAATTATTGATGAAATTTCTATGGTTCGTGCAGATTTATTAGATGGTATTGATCAAGTAATGCGCAGATACAAAAACAGAAATAAAGTGTTTGGAGGCGCACAAGTTTTAATGATTGGAGATTTGCAACAGTTAGCGCCCGTTGTAAAACCAAATGAGTGGAGTTTATTGCAAAATTATTACAATACTGTTTATTTTTTTAGCAGCAAAGCCTATCAAGAAGCAAATATGGTTTCTATCGAGTTGAAACATATTTACCGTCAAAAAAACGAAGATTTTATCACTATTTTAAATGAAATTAGAACAGATACCTTATCAGAAAAATCTGCTAAAATTTTAAATGAACGCTACAATCCTACTTTTTCGCCAACTTCAGATGATGGATATATCACACTAACCACACATAATAATAGAGCTAATTTAATGAACAGTTCTGAGTTGAATAAACTCAAAACCAAAAGCTATTATTTTGAGGCAGAAGTTTCTGGTAAGTTTAGCGAAAACTCGTATCCAAATGATGAAAAACTAGAACTTAAAATTGGCGCACAAGTAATGTTTATCAAAAATGATTCATCAGCAGATAAAAGATATTTTAACGGAAAAATAGGAATTGTAACCGATATTTCTAAAGAAAACGTAACGGTTCAATGTCCTAATGAAATTGATGAAATTGTTACAGAAAGAGAAACTTGGGAAAATATCAATTATTCAATTAATGAAGAAACGAAAGAGATAAAAGAAGACGTTACAGGTTCTTTTTCTCAAATTCCTTTGCGCTTGGCGTGGGCAATTACCATTCATAAAAGTCAGGGTTTAACTTTTGAAAAAGCAATTATTGATGCAGAAGCGTCTTTTGCGCACGGACAAACCTATGTGGCTTTGAGTAGATGTACTTCTCTAGAAGGCTTGGTTTTAAAAACTCAAATTACGAGCAACGCCATTATTAACGATAGAACTGTAAGTATTTTTAATGAAAGTGTTGAAGAAAATCATCCTGATGAACGAATTTTAAACACCTCAGAAATTCAGTTTCAACTCAATTTAATTTCAGAATTATTTGATTTTCAGCAGTTTTTGTATCCAATTTCAAGATTGATTGATATTTTTTATAAAAATCAAACAAGCATTAAAGGAGAGGTAATTGAGCATTTACAAATTATTAAAGATGACGGAATTGTAGCTTTAATGAAAGTGGCAAACGGATTTAAAAATCAGTTAAAAGCATTGTCTCAAGACATGGTTTTGCCAGAAAATAGTTCCTTAATTCAAGAACGTTTCACAAAAGCGGTTGCTTATTTTTTATCAGAAACCATTAAAAATACGGTTCAGCCATTTTCTAAAATTTCTTTTTCTTCGGATAATAAATCCGTAAAAACAGATTTTACAAAACAATATGATACTTTTCAAGAGTTATTAAACGAAAAAGTTTTTGCACTTAAAAAGATGACGGAAGGTTTTAAAGTTCAGGAGTATTTAAAAGTACGTGCAAATGCAGTTTTACAAAAAACAGAACCCACTAAAGTTAAAAAGCTTTCTTCAAAACGCGACCCAATTTTAGCTTTAAAATTACGTGAATTACGAGACGAAATTTCAAAATCTTTGGGAATTCCGCATTTTCAAATTTTTACACAAGTTACTTTATACGCAATTTGTGACGCTTTGCCAAGATCAGAAAAAGAGTTGTTAAAAATAGAAGGTTTAGGAAAAACGCGTGTTTCTAAACACGGAAAAGAAATTTTAGAAACTATAGAAGCGTATTGCAAAGAAAACGGAATTAATAAATTTAACGAGCAAAAAAAGGAAGATAAAAAATCAACCAAACAAATTACTTTCGAGTTGTTTAAATCGGGTTTATCTCTTAAGGAAGTTGCCAAAGAACGCAGTTTAACAAAAGGAACCGTAGAAAGTCATTTGGCAAGTTTTATTCCTTCTGGTGAAGTAGATATTTTAGAATTAGTAGATCTAAAAAAGTATAAAAAAATTGTAAAAGCCATAGAAGAAACCGAGTTTAAAAACCTAACAGAACTCAAAGAAAAAGTTGATAAATCCTTTACTTTTATGGAGTTGCGTATGGTGTTGTTGTCTATGGATAATTAAATTTAAAAAATTTTACAATTTAAGCGCAAGTTTTATTAAAAAGTAGCGTCTAAAGATACATGGTAAGAAACTTCTTATCATTTTCTTTTTCATAGCAATTTTCCCACTTCTAATTTAGGAGTGGGTTTTTTATTGAATAAATTTTCTTTAAAAGTGAATATTTTGAAGCTATTTCCTGCTTTCACTACTCGCTTTTTTTCGTACCTCAAAAAGAGCTCAAACAAACCGTTCAATCAGGGCTAAACCTATTTGCCAGCTATTTGTTATCTCGAAATGAGCTTTTTAATCGATTGAGAAATCTCAAAGTAAAATCTAATAAGCTCTGAGATTTCTCTTGATTCTTCGTTCGGAATGAAAGAAAGTTTATTTTCTTTTTTCTTCTAAGTAGTTTTTGGGAATAAAAACAGGATGTTTAGATTTTTCAATTACAATATCCAATAACTTATCAATATCTTCTTTTTTGTAATCTATAGTGTTTATTTTAAGTTTAAAACCTTTATCAAATGTAAACTCAATATTTTTATTAAATCGATCAAATAAAATTCTATTTAAGCCAATCAGATCTCTTTTTTGATTTCCTTTTTCCAATAACATTAATTCATTATTTTTAATAAATAATGTATATGGTTTCTTTTTCTTGTACAGGAAAAACATTATTAATTCTAAAATAAAGGATGTGTAAATAAATAAGATTAAAAAAATTTTAGTGGAGGTTTTAAAACTTCCGAAATAAATTAAAAGTGTCCAAAAAGTCATAGGACCTAAATAAAAAAAAGTTGGTAGTTTTTTTTGACTTTGAATTTTAAAATCAGATTCATAGTTTTTATCGAAAACAGAATATTCCTGTAAAAATATCACTAAGTATAAAAGTACACAAAATAGAATGTTAAAATAAATTATAAATTGATTGTCAGAAAAGGATAAGTTTATATAAACTATTAAGGAAATTAGAATACCAATTAAATATCTCATACTTTCTTTACTTCAAATCTTTCAACAACAATTGCACTGTTTTATAGCCATTCCATTCGTTTTCATCTAGAGCATACACAATATCAAAATCATTTTGAACATGTTCCATTTTATCTCCTAAATTAAAACCAATAGCGTTGTATGTTTTTTGATTATCGCCTTGAAAAACATTTAATTTTAAATGCGTTTTGTCGGTGCCAACTTGTTTGCCATAACCATTATCTCTCACACAAGTAGATTTAAAAGTTGGTTTCATATTCATTGGACCAAAAGGCGCCATTTGCTGAATGATTCTAAAAAACTTAGGTGTAATTTCTGATAATTCAATTTCTGCATCCACAGAGATTTCTGGAGTTAGTAATTCTTTATCAATGGTTTTTTCAACAACTTCTTCAAACTTCTTTTTAAAATTTTCATAGTTTTCAGGAAGCAAAGTTAAACCAGCAGCATATTTATGTCCGCCAAATTGTTCTATACACTCTGCACATTCTTCTAAAGCATTATATACATCAAAACCTTTTACAGAACGCGCAGAAGCAGCTAATTTATCGCCACTTTTAGTAAAAACTAAGGTTGGTCTGTAATATTTTTCTATCAATCTTGAGGCAACAATACCAATAACACCTTTGTGCCAATCTTCTTGAAAAACTACGGTAGAAAATTTATTTTCTTCATTATTATCAATAATTTGAATGATAGCTTGTGATGTAATTTTTTTATCTAAATCTTTTCTATCGGCATTAAAAATCTCAATAGCAGCTGCAAATTCTATGGCAGCATCTAAATCCATTTCTGTTAATAATTCAACGGCATAATTACCATGTTTCATTCTTCCAGCAGCATTTATTCTTGGCGCAATTATAAAAACAACATCGGTAATGGTGAGTTCTGTTTTTTTAACCTGATGGATGATTGCTTTAATTCCGTTTCTCGGACTTGAGTTAATTACTTGTAAACCATGAAAAGCCAAAATTCTATTTTCGCCATTCATGGGTACAATATCTGCAGCAATTGCAGTGGCAACTAAATCTAAATAAGGCACAAAATGGTCAATCGTTTGATTGCGAGAAACTCCTAAAGCTTGAATCAATTTAAACCCAACTCCGCAACCACAAAGTTCATCAAAAGGATAGCTGCAATCTTCTCTTTTTGCGTTTAAAACAGCAACAGCTTTTGGGATTTCTGGTCCAGGTTTATGATGATCGCAAATAATAAAATCGATGTTTTTTTCTGATGCGTATGCTACTTTTTCGATTGCTTTTATTCCGCAATCTAACGCAATAATTAAAGAGAAATCATTGTCGTGTGCAAAATCAATTCCCATATAAGAAACGCCATAACCTTCTGCATATCTATCTGGAATATACGTTGCAATATTTGGATGAATTGTTTTTAAGTATGATGAAACCAATGAAACAGCAGTTGTTCCGTCTACATCATAATCTCCAAAAACCAAAATATTTTCGTTGTTTGTAATGGCAGTTTCAATTCTTGCAACTGCCAAATCCATGTCTTTCATCAAAAAAGGATCATGAATATCTTCTAAACTTGGGCGAAAATATTTTTTTGCATCTTCAAAAGTTTCAATATTTCTTTGACAAAGTATTGAAGCAATTGTTTCATCAACTTGTAAATCGTTGGCTAACTTTTTAATTTTTTCTTTTTCTGGTGTTGACTTTAACGTCCATCTCATAGCAATCTCTTTATGCTGAATTTATTTCAGCATCTGTTTAATTAGTCTCTAAAGTATGTAAGTGAATTTCTGTTTTTATTTCAGCAAATTGACGAAACATTTCCATCACTCCACAATATTTTGTTACTGATAAATTTACCGCTTTCTGAATTTTTTCTGGCTGTAAATTACTATCCGTAAAATGATAATCAACTTTAACTTTATTGTAAAATTTTGGATGTTCGTCTGTTAATTCTGCAGTAACTTCAATTTTAAAACCAGCAACTTCTGCACGCATTTTTGTTAATAAAGAAACGACATCTAAACCAGAACAACCTGCCAAAGAAGAGAGCATTAAAGCCTTAGGTGCAAAACCAACAGTATCTCCATTATCTTGAGATTTATCAAACATTGTAAATTTATGTCCACTAGGATTATCCGTTTCAAATTGAGATTTCTGTGTCCAAACTGTTGTCACTAAATTTTTTATCATAATGTATATTTTTAAAAATTGAAGTATTAAATTGTGCTTTCTTACAAAAATAAGAAAACACTTATAAGTTACTGATTAAAATGGCTAAAACTCTGCAATTAAAAAATAAAATAATAGTTTTCCTTTTATTGATATTGCCTACATTTTTGTATTCTCAAAGTCCACCTTCGATTACTGCAGATGGAAGACAAGCTTTTTGTACAGGAAATGCAATAAAAATTGTAACAGATTTTACAATAACAGATTTAGATGATACGACTATTGATGTTTTTTTTATTCAAATTTCTATAGGGTATCAAGCGGGTTTTGATAAATTAGAAATTTCAGGAAATCACCCAAACATAAATTCTTCATGGAGTTCATCCGAAGGAAAATTAACCTTAACATCTGCTAGTTCTGGCTCAGAAATGCTGTTTTCTGATTTAGAAAATGCTGTAAAAAATGTTGTTTTTACAACTTCAGCAACAAATATTGAATCAGAAAAAACATTCTCTTTAAGTGTTACAGATAAAAATTATTTACCAGCAACAGATCATTTTTACGAATTTGTTTCTGCTATAGGAATTACTTGGACAGCAGCAAAAACAGCTGCAGAATCTAGAACGTATTCTGGCAGACAAGGCTATTTGGCAACATTAACAAGTAAAGAAGAAGCAGATTTTGCAGGAAAACAAGCCTCAGGTGCAGGTTGGATTGGTGGTTCTGACGCAGGTACTCCAGATGTTTGGAAATGGGTTACTGGCCCAGAAGCGGGTACAATTTTTTGGAATGGTGGCGTAAATGGAAGTTCTCCAAATTTTGCTTTTTGGAATACAGGTGAACCTAATAATTTTGATAATAGAGGAGAAGATTATGTACATATTACAGCTCCAGGCGTTGGTGTTTCGGGTGCTTGGAATGATTTAACGAACACTGGTGATGACACTGGAGATTATCAACCAAAAGGCTATATTGTAGAATACGGAATCCCAACAGATCCGCCTTTGAATATTGTAGCAAGTACAAGTATTTATATTCCTCAAATTATTGTAACAACAAGTGCTACACTATGCGAATCTGGTTCGGCAACAATTACAGCAACTGCAAATGATGGTATAATTTTATGGTTTAATTCCTTAACTGGAGGTACACAATTAGCTACAGGCAGAACTTTTACAACGCCAATTTTAAACGCAACTACCACTTATTACGCAACCACTTCTGTAAATGGTTGTACAACATTGCAAAGAACACCTGTAACAGTAACTGTAAATCAAAGACCTGTTATAACTGCAGTTGTAAATGCTTTAATTTGTGCTGGTTCTGCTACTTTACGAGCAACCGCTTCTGCAGGACAAATTAATTGGTATACTTCACAAACAAGTACAACCCCAATTTTTACAGGAAACAGTTTTACAACCCCAATTTTAAACACCACAACTACGTATTATTTAGAAGCGAATAATAGTAATTGTAATGCTACAACAAGAACAGAAATTACTGCTGTTGTAGACGGTACAAAACCTGAGTTTGATGTAATGCAAAACACCTATGTTTTATGTAATGATATTGGTTCTGTAATTTTAGAAACTACAAACGAACAAGCAAATTACACCTATATTTGGAAAAAAGACGGGGAAATTATTGCTGGAAATACAACTTCAAATACGGTTTCTGCAATAGGAAATTATACGGTAAGTGCAATTTCAGCAGCAGGTTGTACATCCGAAGAAAAGGCGATTGCTGTTATCAATTCAGAAATTGCAAACATCACTAAAAACGATTTTATTATTGTAGATGATGCTAGTAATAATACCATTTATGTAAACAATCCTAATTTAGGAATTGGTAATTATGAGTTCTCTTTAGATGATGAATTTGGCATTTATAGAAGCCTAGGTTTTTTTGAAAATATTTCTACCGGAATTCATACTTTATATATTAGGGATGCCTTAGGATGTGGAACGCAAGAATATCAGTTTTCTATTTTAGCGTATCCAAAGTTTTTTACACCAAATGAAGATGGCGATAATGATATTTGGAATTTAGAAGGATATGATAAAAATTTCTACACAGTTTCTGATATCCTTATTTTTGATAGGTTTGGAAATTTAATGTATACGATTGATAAAAATTCTGAAGGTTGGAATGGCGATTCTAAAAATGGAAAATCACCATCAAATGATTATTGGTTTAAAGCTACACTAACAGATATCAACGGTTATTCTGTGCAAAAAACAGGTAATTTTAGTTTAATAAGAAAGTAAACTGTTTATCAATTCATCTAGTTGCTCTTCTGTGTGATTGGCGTTTAAAACAATTCTGTTTATTTTTTTTGTTGAAGTTGGATAATAAAAACTAGTAATTACGATATTTTTTGTCAATAAATAATCGGCAATATTTTCATCATTTATAAAGAAAACAGGATAGTTTTTAGAAATATTTATGTTGTCTAAATGTTTCAAGTTTTCATACACATAGGTGCAATTTTCTTGTAATTTATTTTGCTGATTTTTGTATAAATCTTGTCCGTCTAAAAAGCTTTCTAAAAAAGCAGGATTCATGCCAGAACTTCCCACAAAAAGCGGATTTTCTCTTATTAAACTGATGAATTTTTTTGTACCAGAAATAACGCCACCGTTAATGCCAAATGCTTTTGTAAGTGAAGAAACCATTACAATTTCTATGTTTTTATGGATGTTAATTGTTGATGAAATTCCGTTGCCATTTTTACCTAAAACACCAAAACTATGCGATTCATCAACCAAAAGAAATACTTTTTTTTGGGATGAAATTTCTTGTAAAAAATCAAAATTAAAAGGTGTTGTTTCTAAAGCCGCAATTGCATCAACAACAATACAAATAGTTTCTTTTTTGGCATCAATCAATAAAGCATTTAAACGTTTTTCATCAAAAACTGGCAATGCATTTTTAGGTAAAATAGCTGGATGTGTTTTGGGCATAAAATAAAAAGCATCCACAAATTTCTCTAAAGTAGCAAGTGCAAATTGCCCAGCAATAGTGCCAGAAGAAACAGTTGTACAATCTTCATGATTTATAAAACTGGATAAAAAATCTTCACCTCTTTTGTACACATTTAATTTAAGGTTTGCATTTCTAGAACTCCCATAAGAAGTTCCCCAAATCTTCATATTTTTAAAAACAATTTCTTGAAATTCAGGCAAAGAAGCAATCCCTAAGTACGAAGTTCCGCTAAAATAAATATGTTCTTTTTCGTTAAAAAAAGCCGTTGTATTTGGTAGTTTATCTAGTTGCATAGATTATAATAATGATGTGCCTATTCCGTTTTCATCAGCATAAAAAATTACACCATTATTTATAGTAATTCCTGTAGCGATATCCTTTTTTAATAATAGACTTCCATCCATATCAACATAATCTAGAAGTGGTAATAAATGCGCAATGGCAGAAATACCAACAGCAGATTCTGTCATACAACCAACCATGGTTTTTAGGCCAAGTTTTTTAGCATTTTCAAGCATTCTTTTTCCAGGAGTTAAACCACCGCATTTTGTAAGTTTTACGTTAACACCATGAAATAAGCCAACACATTTTTCAACATCGGTTTCTATAATGCAGCTTTCATCAGCAATAATTGGCAAAGCAGATGCTTTATATAATTTTTTTGCGCCTTCAAAATCATCAGCTTTTAAAGGTTGCTCTAAAAATTCGACGCCTAATTCTTTTAGTTTAAACGAATTTTCTATTGCTTGCTCTACTGTCCAACCACAATTTGCATCAATTCTAAAAATAGCATCTGTGTGTTTTCTTAATTCAGTTACAATTTCGATATCGTTTTTTGTACCTAATTTTATTTTATAAATTGGCCAAGGCAATTCTTTCATTTTGGCAACCATTTTCTCAACAGAATCAATACCAATTGTATAATCTGTCATTGGGTTTTTAGTTGTTTCTAAACCCCAAACTTCATATAGTTTTTTGTTTTGTTTGCGTGCATATAGATCATTAAAAGCCATGTCTAAAGCACATAATGCAAACATGTCATCCTTAAAAATTGGTTGTAATTTTCTCCAAAACTCTACAGGTTCTTCTTCAGATAATGAAGCTATAAAAGCCTTGTTTTTTGAGATAATAGCACTCATTTTATCAACTGTACTGTTGTAATAAGGATTTGAAGTAGCTTCACCAAAACCAGAATAGCCATCAGAAGTTAAGACTACAATTAATGTTTCTTGAAAATCATGAGACTCTCTAGAGATGGTAAACGTGTGTTTTAATTCAAGATTAAAAGAATGTAGTTTGATATCCATTTTTAAAAGTTATATTTAGGGTAAAGTTAGAAAAATAATCGACAAAAATAACATTATGCCATTAGTAACTCCGTTGAATGCAGAACACGATTTAGAAACAAAAAAGTTAGCCGAATTTTTTAATGAAACCTTAGGGTTTTGTCCAAATTCTGTACTTACAATGCAGCGCAGACCAGCAATTTCTAAAGCATTTATCAATTTAAATAAAGCCGTTATGGCCAATGAGGGCAGAGTAACTTCTGCTTTAAAAAGAATGATTGCTTGGGTTTCTAGCAACGCAACAGGTTGCAGATATTGCCAAGCACATGCAATAAGGGCTGCAGAACGTTATGGAGCAGAGCAAGAACAATTAGATAATATTTGGGAATATAAAACGCATGCAGCATTTTCTGATGCAGAAAGAGCCGCTTTAGATTTTTCTTTGGCTGCTTCTATGGTGCCAAATGCTGTTGATGCCAAAACAAAAGAAGAACTATATAAATATTGGGATGAAGGTGAAATTGTAGAAATGTTGGGCGTAATTTCTCTCTTTGGATATTTAAATAGATGGAATGATTCTATGGGAACAACTTTAGAAGAAGATGCAATTGAAAGTGGAAATCAGTTTTTAGGCAAACATGGCTTTGAAGTTGGTAAACATAATGGCTCTAAATATTAAAATTAGAGCAAAAAAAAACCTTCTCTTAAGATGAGAAGGTTATTTTTTAATTTAATAAGGTCCCCCAACCTTAGTAATTTATCATTCAAATATAATAAAAAAGTGTAGTTTTGTAATTGTGTAAAACACAAAAGGTTAAAGTTATTTTTTGTGATTTTTAAGTAAATTAAAGAAACGATGATTGAAGAAGATAAGTTATTTGATTATATAAAATTAAAGATTCCAGAAAATGTGTCTTTTATAGATGAAATTGCTGATGTTTTAGATATTAGTTATGATGCGGCATATAGAAGGATTAAAGGGAAAACCTCGTTAACTTTGAGTGAAAGTTTGCTGCTTTCGAATCGTTTTAATTTTAACCTTAATGACATTCTTATTGATAAAGAAGTTGACGATGAGAGGATTGTTGTTGAAAAAACGCACCCTATTTTATCTAATAATGCTTTAAAATTATTTTTTGAGAAAGGAACCTCTGAGGCTCAAAAAGTAGTAAATTATAAAGACGGACAAATAATTAATTGTGCAAAAGATTTTCCTTTTTATCATTCGGATAGCGGGCTTTTAAAAAGCTTTAGATTGTATGTATTTATAAATACGTTAAGTAACGATCCAGTTAAAAAGAAGATTCCTTTTTCTGCATTTAAACCATCTGCTGTTATTTTAGAAAAGTACGAGGCGTTTTTAAATCAATATAAAAAAGTGGCTTTATTAGAAGTTTGGAACGACTCTACGATAGATAATATTTTAAATCAAATTCAGTTTTTTTATGAAGTTGGTCTAACTACCAAAGAAGAAACAATTTTAATTGCCGATGGTTTAAAAGTGTCTTTGAGTTTATTAGAAGAACAGGCAAAAAATAAAAAGAGAATTAAAAATGACAACAGTTTTCTGTTATATCACAATAACATAATTTCGCTTTTAAACACGGTACTTATGAAATCTGAAACAGAGAAAATAGTATTAGTGCCGTATACAAATTTAACTTATTTTAAGGTAATAGATAAAAATACTACAAATCAAATAGAAGAATATTTAAAAAGGCAAATAGAATTTTCTAGCAGTCTTTCTGGTGAAGCATCTATAGAAAGAAGTAAGTTTTTTAATGCTATGAATCAAAAAATTGACGGTAAAATTTTAAAATTACTGCTGTAATTTTCTTTCAATTTCGGTTGCTATAGAATCAATTAATTTTTTCGATTTTTCTATTTCTTTGTGGATGATTTTCTCATCAGAAACTAAATCTTTAGTGGTTACAAACGACTTTTTATACCAGTTTTTCCAAGCTGTAATGATTTCTATTTGGGTTGATATTGCATCACCCTTATGAATTGCAATTTTACTTTGTTTTAACTCTTCATTTAATCGATTTACAGCTGCTTTTTCTAAATCTGATAAAATAGATTTTGCAGTATTTTCATCAGCATTTAATAAGGTATAAGCAACAATTAAAGCTGTTGTTCCCACATTTTTTAAGGTAGTTTTAGATACGTTCTCTATTCTGTCATTATCTGTATGATAAAACTGGTCTGTAAAATGCCAAAACAAAACACTTGGTATGTTTTCATGTAAAAAAGGCACATGATCACTTCCTCCTTCAAACGGATTTGTGTTTACAACCCAATTGGCTCTTTTGCCTTGAGTTTTAAATTTATCAATTAAAAAGTCGTTTAAATAATGAGGTTTCATTTCATCTAAAGTCATTGTAGAGCCTCCCCATTCTGTGTGTTTATCGTTGCCACGTGTCCAAATAGCACTTGGATCTGGCATTTTTTCAATTAAGAATGTTCCTCCAGTTTTGGCAGTATTTTCGCCCACCATGTCTAAAGAAATTCCCCATTTAATTTCTTTGGCTCTTATAGTATCTTCTTGCACATATCTTCGGGTTGATATTATTTCATCTCCCCATAAAAAAGTCAAGGTTCTATTGGGTTGAAATTGTTTTTGTTTGATGAATTTTGCAGTTAAAGTGGCCATTTCTAACGCAACTCCAACTCCAGTTGCATTGTCATTTGCGCCAGGTTCTTGCACGTGCGCACTAAAAACCAAGCGTTCTTTAGGTGTTTTTTTTCCTTTAATATCAGCAATAATAGTTAATTCTTCGGATGGATAGATATTGGTTTCAACAATTACTTTGAGTTCTAATTTTTCATATTCTAAAGCTCTTTTTAATCTTTCTTTAGCTTGATAAGAAAGTGCAATTGCCCAAGGTTTGTTTACAGAATCTAACGGAATTGACCGAAACTGAATAGAAGTTGTATTCTTTTCTGGTTGTAAATAATCTGGATTGTTGTATGTGATTATTCCAGCTGCTTTTCCATCAATAATAGCACTTTTAAAAATTTGATACGGACTCGTTTCTGCAAAAACAATTTTACCTTTTACATCCATCTTAGATAATTGTTGGATGTCTTTAATATAGACAACTTCTGCTGTAATTCCTTCTTTAGGAGTGCTGTACGAGTTTAGAGCAATCATATTTCTGTTGGTGCTATGTTCTAATAAAAAATCAAGTTCTCCATCAATTTTTATACTAGCATTTACAGATTCCCAAGTGGGATTTTTAAGCGGTCTTTTTTCTATTCTATAGGTTAAAATATCATTTTCAGTAGCTTTATCTTCTAAAACATAACCTGCTTTTTCTAGTGTTTCGGCAATTTTATAAATACTTTTATTAAAACCAGTATTACCAACAACACGCCAATATTTTTCTACAAAAGAAGTTGTTTCAAACGCTATATCTCCTGTAAATTCTTTATTAATGACATCTGCATAATTAGAGGTGTTTAACTCTAAAGATGTATCTGTTTTACAGTTGATAAAAAAGATTGAAATAAGTAGTAAAAGAATAGACTTTTGGATCATGTTTTTTTTATTTAGAACATACAACGAAATAACTTGTGTTTGTTTAAAAATACGTTATTTTTTTGAGCTTAACGTTAAGCTATCTATAACTAAACCTTCAAGACCCGATTTCATAAAAGTTCTAATATTATAATAAGATGTGCCATTTACATCACTTAAAACAGTTTTATAATTTTCACCAAAACAATACAACGTTTCTGCTTTTGTTAATTTCTGTTTAAGGGCAAAGGCAAATATTTTATTTGAGCCAGAATTTTCGCCAACTTTATTCTTGAATTTACCATTTGTAAATGCTGTAGGTGTAAAGTTATAGTGATCATCAATTACTTGTATCGTTTCTGCATACGTAATTGCTGTTGGGTTTGTTTTTAACTTTTCTTTAAATTGTTGGATGCTCATGATAGTTTTAGCTTCTACAATTTTTTCTATTTTTAAATCTAATGTTTTAAAAGTAAATTCATTAACTAATTGTTGTAAAAAAGGAACATCATTATCCTTCATAAAAATTAGATATAAAATTTGACCGTTTGTATCTAAGGTTGATATATTTCCTGGGATTCCTGTTACGGTTTTTCCGGTAAAGTATTTATACAATGCCAAACCTAAAAGATAGGTTCCGTTTGATGAAGGATGAATATCATCATGAAATAACTCAATATCTGGTCTGTATTTAATAGAGCTTGCAAAAAGCGGTCCACCAGGAATGTAGTTTGTATTGGTTTGTTCGCACAATAATTTGTGCATTTTTTCAATTTGTGGCAACATTAAAGGGTTTGATTTGTAGGCCCAAGTCATCATAAAAATGGGCTCTGCACCTTTAGATCTTACTAAATCTGCAAACTTTTTACTATATTCTAAAAACTTATCAGGAGAGGTAATAGAACTTAAACTATGGTTGTTAAAAACCACATAATCCCATTTTTCTAACTCTATCATAATACGAGTTTGGGTTCCTCTTTCGCTTTTCCAGTGATTTTCTAAGCTTGAACCACCAATAGTAGAATGTTTCGTGTCTATGTTTACGTTTTGCGATTTTGCCATTGCAGAAACCACTTGCGGTAAATTGTTGTAATACGTAAAACTATTACCAACAAATAACACTTTAATTCTTTTTTCTTGTGTTGTTGAATTTGTGTTTGTTTGCGCTGATAAAGAACTGCTGATAAAGAAAATTAATAAAAAAGAAGAGGTATGCAGTATTGATTTAAAATTCATTTTTGATGTAATTAAAGCTGTTTTTATAAAGTGCGAAATTAATAATTTTATTTTTTGGGTTTTGTTAATATTGATTTAATAATTTCTTTGGATTTGATTTTTAGATGCTTGAAGATTATTAACATTAAAATTTTAAAAAAATGACTATAATTGATTAATAAATGTAAAGTATTGTTTACATTTGTATAAAAATAATAGCATTATGAAAATTAAAATGTTGCCAAATTGGTGTAAAAAAGTAGGGTTGGTTGTTTTTTTAATAGGAGCTATTGTCTCTGGTTATAAGGGTTTTATGGATGGATTTACAGCAGAGTGTAATCCAGATGCTATAAAATATGATATTTTTGAAAATTTATATAATGATCCGGTTTTGCATTTTTTTGAGGTTTTATCAGTTGTTGGAATGATTATTTACATGATGTCTAAAGAAAAAGTAGAAGATGATTACATCAATATATTACGGTTAGAATCTTATCAATTCACTATATTGATAGGCTTAGGATTAACTGTTATTATTTATATGATATGGGGAAATGTAAGTTTGAAGTTAGATTATATAATTAATTTATTTATGATTTTTTATCTGATTATTTTCGCAGTAAAAAAAAGAATCTACTAAATGAAAAACCTACTAAAAGTAGAACGTGCAAGGCACAATTTAACCCAGGCAGATTTAGCAGAAAAATTAGGTGTTTCTAGGCAAACAATTTATGCCATAGAAAACAATAAGTTTAATCCGTCTGTAACGATAGCAATTAAAATGGCTCGTTTTTTTGGTGTAACCGTTGAGTATTTATTTGATATTGAAGACGATTTTTAAATTATTCTTTTAATTCTAAAGCATCGCTTTCAAAATATAAGCCATCAAAGCTAGTTTTCATAAAGTTTCTTATATTTTGATGAGATTCGCCATTCTCATCTTCTAGCACATTTTTATAATGTTCTCCAAAACAAAAAAGTGTTTCTTCTTTTGTTAATTGTTGATGAACCGCAAATGCAAACAATTTACAAGAACCCGAATTTTCGCCTGCATTATTTTTAATTTCTCCGTTTGTAAAAGCAGTTGGAGTAAAATGATAATTATCTTCTATTACTTGCATTGTTTCAGAAAAAATGATTTCTGTAGGATTTGTTTTTAGCTTGTTTATAAATGTATTCATTATTTTTTAAGTGTATGTTTTTTGAGTTTTAATTTCTAAATTGTTGCTATGATTTTTTTAAAGGAATTAAAATTGATAGTTATGACATCTTTCAATATATTTTTAAATCCAAATTATTGAGATTTGACTACTGTTTCTAGTTCTATTGAGATATCATTTTGAAAAAAATCTCGACTGCCTTCGAGCAGAAAGTTATTCCATTTTCAAATTGATAAATTATTACTTTAATCTATTTCTTCCCCTCCACAATCACCACAATTTCACCTTTTGGTGGCTTGTTTGTATAATGCGCTAAAACTTCTGTGGCAGTTCCTCTAATGGTTTCTTCAAACATTTTTGTTAATTCGCGCGAAACAGAAACTTGTCTGTCAGCACCAAAATATTCTACAAAACTGCCTAAAGTTTTTACCAATTTATGAGGAGATTCATAAAAAATCATGGTTCTGTTTTCTTCTGCTAACAACAAAAAACGAGTTTGTCTTCCTTTTTTAACTGGTAAAAAACCTTCAAAAACAAACTTATCATTAGGTAGGCCAGAATTTACCAAAGCAGGTACAAAAGCAGTTGCACCAGGTAAACAATCAACTTCAATATTATTTTCTACACAAGCTCTCGTTAATAAAAAACCAGGATCTGAAATTGCAGGCGTTCCGGCATCAGAAATTAATGCACAGGTTTCTCCGTTTTGAATTCTTTGCACAATTCCTTTTACAGATTTATGTTCATTATGCATGTGATGACTGTGCATTTGTGTAGAAATCTCAAAATGTTTTAAGAGTTTTCCGCTTGTGCGCGTGTCTTCTGCTAAAATAAAATCGACCTCTTTTAGAATTCTAATGGCTCTAAAAGTCATGTCTTCTAAATTACCAATTGGTGTAGGAACTAAATATAATTTGCTCATTTTTGAGTTTCTTGTGTAAATAATATAAAAGTTCTAGATACAATTTTGAAGAAAATCAACATCACTCGAACTAAAATTTATATGATATTAGTTTTGTCACTTCGATTAAAATTTTTTTTCAAGAATTTTGTATCAAGAAGTTTTGAACTTTAAACGTAGGCAAATTTACAAAGAATTGTACGGATTTTGCGTTACCGATTGTAGCAATTGTTTGAGCTCTTTTTTATTCTTTTTTGGAATAAAAAAAGCGAGTGCGAAAAGCGGGGCATTTCTCTTTAGAAATGAACGCCCAAAAGCTTTTAATTCAATAGAAATTGTTTAGTTTTGCAGCTTAAATTTTAGAAGGAAATGTATAGAAGTCATTCTTGTGGAGAGTTAACAGCATCGCATATAAATACAGAAGTAACCTTAGCGGGTTGGGTACAAAAAAGCCGTGATAAAGGGTTTATGGTTTGGGTAGATTTACGTGATAGATACGGAATTACACAACTTATTTTTGATGAAGAGCGCACGCCAAAAGAAATGATGGAAAAAGCAAAATCATTAGGAAGAGAATTTGTAATTCAGGTTACTGGAACCGTAATTGAGCGCGAATCTAAGAATGATAAAATGGCAACGGGAGCGGTGGAAGTATTGGTTTCTAAATTAGAAATTTTAAATGCATCTGTTACGCCACCTTTTACAATAGAAGACAAAACGGATGGAGGAGAAGACATCCGAATGAAATATAGATACTTAGATATTAGAAGAAATCCTGTTAAAAACAGTTTGATTTTTCGTCATAAAGTAGCGATGGAAGTTCGTAAATACTTGTCTAATCAAGAATTTATAGAAGTAGAAACACCATATTTAATAAAATCTACGCCAGAAGGCGCAAGAGATTTTGTGGTGCCAAGTAGAATGAACGAAGGGCAGTTTTACGCATTACCACAATCGCCACAAACGTTTAAACAATTGTTGATGGTTGGCGGAATGGATAAATATTTTCAGATTGTAAAATGTTTTAGAGACGAAGATTTACGTGCAGACAGACAGCCAGAATTCACACAAATTGACTGTGAAATGGCATTTGTTGAGCAAGAAGATATTTTAAATGTTTTTGAAGGATTAACACGTCACTTATTAAAAGAAGTGAACAATGTTGAGATAGAGAAATTTCCAAGAATGCTGTATGACGATGCCATGAGAATTTACGGAAATGACAAACCAGATATCCGTTTTGGGATGGAGTTTGGCGAGTTAAATGCCGTTACACAACATAAAGATTTTGGTGTTTTTAATAGCGCAGAATTGGTGGTTGGTATTGCAGTTCCTGGAGGAAATGCCTATACAAGAAAAGAAATAGATGCACTTATCGATTGGGTAAAACGTCCTCAAGTTGGCGCTTTAGGAATGATTTATTGTAGAGTTAACGAAGATGGTTCTTTTAAATCTTCTGTTGATAAATTCTACGATCAAGAAGATTTGTCAAAATGGGCAGAAATTACTGGTGCAAAAGCAGGCGATTTAATCTGTGTTTTATCTGGAGTAACCAATAAAGTAAGAGCACAATTATCTGCTTTAAGAATGGAGTTGGCAACGCGTTTAGGATTGAGAGATCCAAAAGTATTTGCGCCACTTTGGGTAATTGATTTCCCTTTATTAGAATTGGATGAAGAAACTGGGCATTATCATGCAATGCATCACCCATTTACATCGCCAAAACCAGGTCAATTAGAAATGTTAGACACAGATCCGGGCGCTGTAAAAGCAAATGCCTACGATTTGGTTTTAAACGGAAATGAAATTGGTGGAGGTTCAATTCGTATTCACGATAAAAAAATGCAAGCGACGATGTTGCGTCATTTAGGTTTTTCTGATGAAGATGCAAAAGCACAATTTGGTTTCTTAATGGATGCTTTTGAATATGGTGCGCCACCTCATGGAGGTTTGGCTTTTGGATTGGATAGATTGGTTGCTATTTTAGGCGGACAAGAAACAATTCGTGATTTTATTGCGTTTCCAAAAAATAATTCTGGTCGAGATGTAATGATCGATGCACCTGCGTTTATTGATGATGATCAATTAAAAGAATTGAGTTTAAAACTTGATATTCAATCATAAAAAATTTAAATCCCGCTTTTGCGGGATTTTTTATTACTTTTAGAATATGATAAAACTAACGACACTTCTATTGCTTTTTGTTTCCCTTACGACATTTTCACAAGAAATTAGTGGAGATGAATTATTAGAAAAAGCGATACAATTTCACGATCCAAATAACAATTGGGCAACTTTTAAAGGAACGCTATTTGTTACAATGGAAACACCAAAAGGTGCTGCCAGAAAAAGTGAAATCAGTATAAATTTACCAGAAGAATATTTTTCTGTTATCGCTAAAAGAGATACAATTACTGCAGAATATATAGTTGATAAACATAACATCAGCTTTTCTATTAATGGTGATAAAAATCCATCAGAAGAAATAAAAAAGAAATTTAATTTAACTGATGAACGCGCAAAACTTTTTAAAAATTATTATACGTATTTGTATGGTTTGCCAATGAAATTAAAGGATGAAGGCACAATTATCGATCAAAAAGTAGAAAAAAAGAATTTTAAAGGAACAGCGTATTTGGTGCTAAAAGTAACCTATAATAAGGATGTTGGTAAAGATATTTGGTACTTTTATTTTAATCCAAAAACATACGCAATGGAAGTATATCAGTTTTTTAAAGAAGCAAAAGATAGTGGAGAATATATTTTACTATCAGGTCTAAAAACGATCAACGAAATAAAAATGCCGGAAAGTAGAGCATGGTATTACAATAAAGATAATGGCTATTTGGGTACAGATATTTTGTCATCTAAAGAATAAAAGAAGTACTAGTATTGTGTTATAATTCTAAAAAAAAATATTGCTAAAAATGGAACTATTCTTACTTGTTATTATCATTATATATTTAGTTATTACAAATAAAAATATAAGTTCTAAAATTCAATCCTTACATACTTCTGTCTTTCAATTAGATGATAAATTACGGTTTTTACAACAAAAATTCACGGCTTTAGAGCAATCGTTAAAAGAGAAGAATGAAACGATAGCTAAAAAAGAAGTTGTACAACCTGAGCCGCCAAAACCTGAAATAAAAGCGGAAAAAGTTGTGCTTGAAGAAGAACAATTAGAAGAACCTATTGTTATTGAATCACCAGTAATAGAGAGAGTTTTTGAGGAAGTTGCGCCTAAAATTACGCATGTAATAGATGATGAAAGAGAAATTGAAATAAAAGAAGAATTTATTCCTAAAAAATCATGGATTGAAAATTTTAAAGAGAAAAATCCTGATTTAGAGAAATTTATTGGAGAAAATTTAATCAATAAAATTGGTGTTTTAATTCTTGTTTTAGGAATTAGTTTCTTTGTAAAATATGCTATCGATAAAGATTGGATTAATGAGCCTGCTAGAGTAGGAATAGGTGTTTTATGTGGCTCTTTAATAATGATGATTGCGCATAAACTTAAAAAGAATTACGCTTCTTTTAGCTCTGTTTTGGTTGCAGGAGCCATCAGTGTTTTTTACTTTACCATCTATATTGCTTTTCACGAATATCAATTATTTAGTCAAACGGTTGCTTTTAGTATTTTGGCAATTATTACCGCTTTTAGCACGTTGGTTTCGGTTTTTTATAACCGACAAGAATTAGCTGTTTTATCTTTAATTGGTGGTTTTGCTGCGCCATTTATGGTGAGCACAGGAGAAGGAAATTATGTTGTACTGTTTTCTTATATCGCTATTTTAAACTTGGGTATTCTTGCGGTTTCCTATTTTAA
>TARA_R110001606_G_scaffold24223_3_pt1 | contig 25449 bp, 24 predicted proteins | sample TARA_R110001606 | Tara Oceans TARA_R110001606 (sample SAMEA4398315) | marine metagenome | biome: Polar Biome; feature: [SRF] surface water layer (ENVO:00010504); material: water (ENVO:00002006), including particulate matter (ENVO:01000060) such as... | depth 5 m
GTCTCTTACATCTGCCACCAAGGCTGAAAAAGTAGTAATCCCTCTTTGATGCAATTCTTGTTGCAAATCATACAAGGCAGATTCTGCTTGATCTACCAAGACCAATTGTTGTAAACTATAAGAGGCTAATTGTCTGGAAATTTCGCTCCCAATAGAACCTGCTGCACCCGTTACTAGGACAACTTTATCAGTAACTTCTTTTCTAACAATAGGGTTATTGATTAAAATTTGTTGGCGATCGAGTAAATCATCAATATTCACTTGTTTTATTTGATTTGCCTGTAAATCGCCATCAATCCAAGTGACTAAGGGAGGTACTATTTTTATTTCTACTTTTAACGACAACAATTTGTCTGTAATTTCTAACAAACGAGAAGGTTTTATTTTTTGAGTAGAAATAATCACTTCACTTAAATCATATTTATTGACAAAATCTTCATCAATCTTCCCAAAATCATAAATTTTTATGCGGTCAATTTTTTTATTAATTTTATTGAAGTCATCATCTACAAATCCTAAAATATCATAATTGTATTTTTTATCTCTATTTAACGCACCATAGGTAATAATACCTGAATCCCCAGCTCCAAAAATCAACACATTTTTTATAGTGTTTAGTTCTGTAGAAATTACATCATAAAATGCTTTGAATACATATCGACTAATGATGAGGATAAAAACAGCTAAAAGATAGTGAATGACAATAATGGAAATAGGAATGGTAAAGTTACTGAGTTTAAACACCTGATTCACAATAACAATAAAAGAAATTAACAAGATATAGATAGTAATTCCTAAAAACACATTAAAAGCATCTTTGGTCCCTGTATGCCTTACAATCCCTTTATAAGAACCTACCATTAAAAAACTACCTAAAGCTACAATAACAATTAAAGGAACTTGTACTAGCAATTGATCCGTATTAAAATTAAACGTGATGTTAAAACGGATGATATACGCTAGTAAAAAAGAAAGGCAAACTAGTAAAACATCAATACCTAAAACCAACCATCTCGAGGCATACTTATTTAGTGTTTTTAAAAAAAAACTTCTTAGCATTGTTTTTATTTTAGGCTAATTTACAATAAATTGTTTATTGACGTAACTATTCTTTCTCTATCAGCATCTGTTAAATTAGAACCTGAAGGCAAACACAATCCATTTTTAAATAAATTCTCAGCAATACTTGCACCAAAATAGTTGCAGTCACTAAAAACTGGCTGTAAATGCATAGGTTTCCATAAAGGTCTTGATTCTATATTTTCTTTTTCTAAATGTAAACGCAAATCTTCTCTTGAAAAACCAGTTATTGCTGCATCAATTACAATACAACTTAACCAATGATTTGAAAAAAATTCATTTGTAGATTCTTTAAAAACAGTAACTCCTTTTACATCTTTAAAGATTTCTTGGTAAAATAGATTGTTATTTCTTCTGTAAGAAATATGTTTGTCTAGCACCTCCATTTGTCCTCTACCAATACCAGCAACAATGTTGCTCATCCTATAATTGTACCCAATTTCTGAATGTTGGTAATGGGGTGCATTATCTCTAGCTTGCGTAGCTAAAATAATCGCTTTTTGTTTTGATGCTTCCGTTTTACAAACTAAGGCACCTCCACCTGAAGTTGTAATGATTTTATTTCCATTAAAAGATAAAATTCCAAAATCACCAAAGGTTCCACATTTTTGACCTTTGTAAGTAGCACCTAAAGCTTCTGCAGCATCCTCTATTAAGGTGATTTCATATTTATTTGCAATTGCTGAAATGGCATCCATTTTTGCAGGCATTCCATACAGATGAACCACAATGATTGCCTTCGGTTTTTTGCCTTGCTCAATACCATCCTTAATAGCAGCCTCTAAGTGGGTAGGACACATGTTCCAAGTATCCTTTTCACTGTCAATAAAAACGGGGTTTGCCTTCTGATACACGATAGGATTGGCTGATGCGCAAAACGTCATCGACTGGCAAAGCACCTCATCACCTTGCTGCACATTAGCTAAAATCAGTGCTAAATGCAGTGCAGCTGTTCCTGATGACAAACAAGCTACTTTTGATTCCTCACCTATATAGTTTTCTAAGTCCTGTTCAAAACCATTTACATTAGGTCCTAAAGGGGCTACCCAATTTGTATCAAACGCTTCTTTAACGTACTTTTGTTCATTGCCTCCCATATGTGGAGAGGATAACCATATTTTGCTATTCATTTTCTTTTTTTTTATATTTTATGATTCGTGCTGGATTTCCTACAACAATTGCATAATCTGGCACATCTTTTAGAACAACTGCTCCTGCTCCTACAGTTGCCCATTTGCCAATTTTAACATTTGGAATTATAGTGGCTGCTGCTCCAATATGCACCCCTTCACTTATAGTTACATTTCCAGTAATTGTTACAGATGGAGAAATATGCACAAAATCTTCTAGAAAACAATCATGTTCAACCACGGCATTGGTGTTAATTATGCAGTGTTCACCAACCCTAACATTTGCATTGATGATAGCACCAGCCATCACCACAGTTCCTTTTCCTATTTCTACATCCTTTGAAACAATCGCTTTTTCGTGTATTGCTTTTGCAAATTGTACCGTTAATTTTTTACTTATTTTTTTTCTAATACTATTATTGCCGATACTAATTATAAATTCATTATTCTCAAATGTTTTTATTGCATCCGATGATAAAACAGGGATTCCAAGAAATTGTTGATGCACTATGTTATCATCAAAGAAGGATTGTACCTCATTTTTGGTCGATAAAATAATATCATTGATTACTTTACCATGGCCACTAGCTCCGTACAAACATAACTTACTCATTTCCTTTAAATTTTGTTGTTGTAGCTTGATTATCTGTACTAACACCTTCTGATTTAAAAACTTTTAGAAAAGTCTTAAAAAAAATCTTTACATCTAATAAGAATGAGAGGTTTTCTACATACCAAACATCATATTCAAATTTCTGCTCCCAGCTAATGGCATTCCTGCCGTTTACTTGTGCCCATCCAGATATGCCTGGTTTCACTAAATGTCTTTTTTTTTGCCTTTCACTATACAATAACAAATACCCGGGCAACAAGGGTCTTGGACCAATAATTGTCATATCTCCTTTTAGCAAATTGAGTATTTGAGGTAGTTCATCTAAAGATGTCTTCCTTACAAACTGCCCCACTTTCGTTAACCTTTTAGCATCTGGTAATAAGTGACCATTCTTATCTCTTTTATCATTCATCGTTTTAAACTTAATAATCTTAAAGATTTTCGCATGTAATCCAGGTCTTTTTTGATAAAAAAAAGGGGTTCCTTTATTACTGATGATTAATGCTATAAAGACAATTACAAAAAAAGGAAAAAATAAAACAAGACCTATTATACCTATAACTACATCAAAAAATCGCTTAAAAAAGTTTTTATACATCTAATTTTACTTGGATAATAACGTTATCACAAATATAAGTAAATTTTATATTGTGCATTATAATTCTATGTCTATGTCTATGTCTATGTCTATGTAAATAATTTCTTTACCCTGGACGTAAAACTTCATTTTTATAATTTAGAACCAAAATCACAAAAAGTTGGTAATAGAATTAAATCTAATAATATTTATTATTATTACAATTTAATTTTTGGTGTAAGATTCCAGTCAATTTTTGCATCGGCTTGATTTAAATTTATAAATTCTTTAGCTCTGATTAATTCGGAAAGTTTATTATATGCACTTTTTGTTCCTAAATTACTCTTAATATATCGTTTATAACGGTTCAAAAAACTCCCATCCTCTTTGAAATACTTTTCAAATTCTTCTTTAGTCAAAATACTTTTCTTTTCTGTAATTAAATCACCTATGTGAAAATAAGTCATTGTATAATTTTGAAGTCTCATTTGCTTTTTTATATATGATAATGGAAAAAATCGAAAATAGCCACCACCTGAATATGCCGTTTCCTTTCCTAAAAGTTTAATTGTTGAAACAGGAAACTCTTTAATGGTAATTCCTTTATAGCAAAGCAGTGAGGGTACTTTCGATTTAAAAGAACTAAAACCGCCAAAATCTCGGATTGCTGGGAATACCGAAGCATCTCTTTCAATGCCACAATTTGACAATACTTCAAAAGCCCATTTATTAGTCTCCCCTATAGAAAATGCAGGTGCTCTGTAACTTATGACCTTCTTACCAACGCACTGCTCTAAACTATATATTGCTCTAGAAGTATCTTCACTTACTTCTTTGTAATTTAATTTATTAAGCCAAAAATGTTTATTCGAATGACATCCTATTTCATGACCTCTACTTTCAATCTTCTTTATAACGTATGAAAAACCATTGACCATTTCACCTAAGCAAAAAAAAGTAGCCTTCGTGTTTACTTCATCCAATAAGTCAAGAATCTGATGAAGTACTTGGTCAAATTCTTTATAGCGGTCTCTGCGATCTCCATGGTATATTTTTTCTATATACCATTCTTCAATATCAAATGTTAAAATATTCATATAGTTAACTGTTTACAGAGTCTTATCTTTTCTAGGTATTTGTTTTATTACTTTTGCGGGTCTACCCGTTGCGATTGTCCAGGCTGGTATATCTTTTGTTACCAAAGAATAGGCACCAACAATAGCACCTTCACCAACAGTAACACCAGGCATAACCATTGTTCTTTGACCTATTAAACATCCTTTTTTTAAATGTATTTTTTTAACTTTATAGCCTAATTTTGCGTAATCATCACCAATAAAATAATTCTTTAAATTTCTTTGATGACATAATAAAGTACATTCTCCTGCAATATGAACATGATCCTCAATAACAAGCATATCTGCATGACCTGTATCCACCCATACTTTAGAGCCTACAAACACATTTGAACCAACTTTCCCACCCATTGTTCGAATTATCCAAGGTCGCAGTTTTCTTGGAGCAATTGGCGTAAGCAGCCATGACTCCATAAGGAATTTCATCAGAAACCCATCTCTATAATTTTTAAGAACTCGTTTTATAATTGACCACATAGATATCTGGCCATATTCTTCCTCTGAATAATTTAGACCTATAAAACGCAAAAAACGATAAGTTGAACTTAACTTAGGCATATAATTTTATTTTTTTGAAAATTCCAATATATTTATCAACAGCAACATCAAGCGAATAATCTTCAGCGACAATAGCGGCATTTTTTCCTTGTTCAATTATTTTATTATCATCCATTAAATATTGTGCAAAAGCGTTTACATCTGCATCATTAAAATAATAAGGCAACACATAACCACAATTATTTTTCCTTATTACTTCTGCCTGCCAACCTTGGTAATTTATTAATATAGGACTACCAGCTGCAAGTGTATCGAAAAATTTATTTGCTGAATTATCCCATTTGATTTTATAATCCCAAACAAAAGAACTCCCCATAATTACCTTACTATACAAATAAGGTAGTTGTTCTTTATTGACTGGATCAAGGAAATAAATATTTTTATTAATAATATTATTTTCTTTACAAAAGTTTAAAATCATATCTTTTTGTCTACCGTCACCAACTATTAAAAAAATAATTTTAGATTCTACTTTAATTAGTTTTAATGCCAACTTCGCGACATACATAATATCATTTACAGGTCCTAAAGTCCCTGCATATAGCACTACCTTTTTATCAGACAGATCAATGTTAATATCAACCTTTTTCGACAAGTCTTTAAATCGTTTAATTTCTGATATATTGGGTATCACCTCAATATTTTTTAATACAACTCGTGATAATATATCACGCTTCATACCAGTGGATAGGGCTACTACGTAAGCTGATTGATTATATACAAAACGCTCAAACCATCGCAACACTTTTATTAAAAGTTTATTTGTCACATAACCTTGCTGTATTGGCCCTTCTGGCCATACATCTCGAACCTCAAAAATATAAGGTGTTCTTTTAACCAATTTGTTCCAGATTGCAGGTATAGCTATCGTTAATGGTGTTGATGTTGCTAAAACCAAATCTGCTTTGACTTTAAGAACCTTAAAAGAAGAGAAAAATAAAAAACTCAGAAAAGAAAAAATACGTCTCGGAATCGACATATTATGATTATAAGTTGATTTTAAGACCCAAATTTTTATACCTTCTCTTTCTAAATATGTCCATCTTTTCGTAAAAGATATATTATTTAAAGATGCTGATGATGTTATGATTACTACTTTAATTCCCCTTTTTACAAATTCTTTAGATAGATCATAAGACCTTGTACCTCCTGAATTTTCAGGAAATGTAAAATATTGATGTATATATAATAATTTCATTTATTTAATATTTAACGCTGTTCAAAAACCCCTTTTATAACTAATTTTAGGGCTTCACTTAGCTTAATGTCATTTTTATAAAGTGAATGTTTTACAAATACAAATCTTATTGCAGTTAATAAACCTATAAAATGTCCTTTTATTTTTTTGTGAGCCCATCCTTTGTCCTTTAAGTACTTTCTTGTATATCCATGAAACCATTGAGATTGAGATTCGGATTGACTCAAATCTGCTATAACAAATGGGTGATAATAAACTTTCAAACCTTTTCTAAGACAGTCATATATAAACTTATTTTCTTCTCCCCCACCATTACCAGTACCTGAACCCATTTTTTCATCAAATTGAATTCCCTTCTCTTGTACACTTTCTCGTTTAAAGGATATTTGAGCACTAGAGATTCTTAATGCACTTATATAACCAACACGATAAGCCTTTTTTGGATATGTTTTATTTGGTCGATTTAATGCAAAAGCAATAACGTCTGCTTTAGAGTTGTTTCTGTAGGTATCTTCGATTATATCTTTATATGATTCAGTAAATATTTCATCATCATCAGAAATTAAACAGATATCACCCATTGCATTCTTTAAAGCCAAGTTTCTGCTTTTCGACAATCCTCTGTCTTTTGTAGATATCATTCGGGCAGAAAAAGTTTTATTAAAATTATTTTCAAATTCAATGGATTTTTCTTCATTTAAATTTGTTTGATTAATAATCAAAACATCGCTTTCAATTTTTGCCTTTTCAATTATTGAAAAATTAAATTGATGCATGCAAGACATTAATATTTCTAATTTCATAACTTTTATTGATTTTAAGAATTAACAATATTAAAAAATTGTTTATCCACCACATCCTCAGAATGATTTTTCTTAGCCAATTCAATACATTTCTGAGAACATTCTATTCTAAATTTTGGATCATCGAGAATAATCTTAATCTTTTTCATTAATTCCTGGCTACTGGTAGCAACGCAATCTTGATTGTTTTTCACCATATACTTTGTACATGCTAAAGATTCAGGTGCATATAAGAAAAAACATTTTCCAGACATTAAAGAATCTGCAATTTTGGTACTAAAACCATACTTTAAGTCTTTGATATAAAAATCTGAAAAATTCTCAACATGAAATAAGATATCACTTTGAGAAATAACAGCTTTGACATCCTTGTATGAGATAAAACCTTTATAATCAATGCTACTACATTCCATAAAAGCTTCTTCAATCTCTAATGTGGGGCATTTACCAAACACATCTAGAGACAGGCTTGGGTTAATACTTTGAATTACATTTGCAAGATCAATTAATGATTCATGTCTCCCTAAACCTAGATTTCCTAAATAGGATAACTTAAGTTTTTTATTTTCAGTATTCCCATAAGGAATTGGTATTATATCAGACGGATTATATATTACACTTGATGGCTTATTGAACTCTGCATCAAAATCTTCTTTTAGTGGTTCATTATTGTATATTGTATGTAAAGCATAATTAACAGAAGCCCTTAATTGTTTTCTGAATTTTTTAATAAAAACTGAATAAAAAATATTTGTAAACTTAGTATTTGACATATAGTTGTAATCCTTAAAGTAATAATTTTCACTGTTATAAATTATTAGAGGGATATTCCTTTTTTTCGCTAAGTTTGTTGCAATTCTAAGCCTATATGCCGTATCTCCTGCTTGCACAAATATAAGATCAGGATTGAAAACATTTACCCAGTCGTTAAAATATTTTCCTTTCCAAAATCCTAAATCCCAAATAAAATTCCTTAATAACATTATAAGCGGATTCCTAAATTTAGTAAGTCTTTTTTGAGGTCCTCTCACTTTCTCTTTTTTCGCCTCAAACAAATCAACTTTACCAGCAACAGAACCTTTTAACATTGAAAATAAAGCTTGTTTATCAGTTACTCTAAAGTAATTATTACAAACACCTGAGTTAGGTACCTCATTGTAAGTGTAAAATTGAGCAATTCTATCAATAGGCCATCCCTTAACAAAACCTGCTAATGTTCTTCCATTTGAGTTTTCTAAAGAGAAACAATTATTACTTATCACTAATATTTTTTTATACATAAAAACAATTTTTAAAATTAATTTTAATTACTCCCAAAAGAAAACATATTCTTCAGTGCCTCCACCTGGTCCGATAACAATAAACTGAAATAAGAGAAGAATTATTACAACTACTTTTAAAGCTGTAAATCCCGATATTTTTTGATAGTAACTAATAATTTTTGGTAATACAAAAAACATACTTGGAATAATAAAAAAATACCCAATTCTAAAAAAACTTGGAATATAAATACTGATAAAAGAAAAAACTGAACCAATAATAAAAAAATTGTAGTACATAGTTATATTATTATTCCATTGAACTTTATCCTCTTTATTCGATAACGAGATCAAATCTTGATTTATAATAAAATTTCTTATCTTTTTATATTTAATAAGCGCAAAAAACAAAATAAACATATATATACTGAAAATTATATTACCAGATGAACCTTCTCTTGATATAGAATCGATATCAAATCTATTATTAAATATTGAAAACATAGAGGTAACAGATTTTATAACACCTGTAAAAACAAATGTAATACTCAGAATACCCATGCTAAATAAAATAATTGGCTTAATTTTATTAATTAACATTACAGGATAGGCTATCATAAAAATGAATGCGGATGCGTGAAATGAAGAAGCAACTATTGTAAGAACAACAAAGGGAACAAGCTTCTTTTTCTCAAGATATTTTATAGCAAAAAATAATATCGACATTGCCAAAGCTTGCCTCAACCCAGTAAAGGTAAATGAGAAATATCTTAAACAAATAAATATAAGAAAGCAAAGAAGTACGTCACTTTTGCTACGATATATCAATGCAGAAACACTAACAGCAACTATTGCTGCAATAGCAACAATCATAATTTGTGGATTTAATGATAAATATGTCAAAGTTTTCATAAAAACCCAAAAAAACGGATCTCTGGACCAAGAGTACCCAGAAGCATTATATAATATATCTGACACAGACCAAGATGCTATTTCTGTAAAATTGTTAACATATCTTTCTAGGTCTATTCCAACAGATTTACTTCTTAATGCAGCAAAAATAAAAATTATTAATCCCAACCAAAAAGTCTCAATACCACGGGTACTTTTAAGAGATGGAGATAATCTAATAAAGATAACTACAATTATTAGAGTAAAAACTAAAATTATATGCATTAAATAATGTATTTCTAATTAGTAACTAAATTAACTTATTATATATTTCCATATAGTTATTCACCATTTGCTGCTTCGAATATAAAGATCGTGCTTTTTGAGGCAATTTAGATAGTTCTTCTGGTTGTTCTCTCTTAACTTTCATCCACTTCACAACAGATTCATATAAATTATCAAGATTTCCATACTCAACAAATTCGCTGTAATCTTTTAAAGCAATAGTCTCAGGCCCTCCAGCTTTAAAACCCACTACAGGTGTACCACAACTTAAACTCTCTGCAACAGGCATACTAAAAGTTTCCCGTACACTTGTTATAACAGTTAAATCTGCCATTGAATAAAGTTGAGCCAATTCTAATTGTGTTTTTGTTCTACCATGGTAAAAGACGTTATCTGGCAATCTATCCCCACTACCATAGTTTGCAGCAATAATAATTTTTACATTTTGCTCCTTTAACAATTCGGCGAGTTCTAATATATACTTACCTCCTTTGTGGCCATTTATTTCTGTTTCAAAATAAGCAGTAACGTAAAGAATTACAATCTCTGTACTTATGTTGTATTTGTTTGACATTTCAGAGTAGGGCAATGGAGAGAAAATATTTTCATCTACACCATTATGTACAACTATCGGTTTTATACCTTTTAAGATAGGAGATTCGCTGGCTCTATCTTTTACCCACTTAGACACACCTGTGATTATAATATTATTTTCTTTAAACAAACCGAAAGTTGATTTCATCTTTCTCCATGCGATGCCAGAAGAATCATATAAGTATGATTTGGTTGCATAATACTTTCTAGGGCAACTTCCACATCCCGTTTTCCATTTGTTACAATCTAATGCGCTACCACAACTCCCTGTGTACATAAATTCGCCATGAATACTTACAACAGTTTTAATATTATTTTTTGCCAAAAATGAAAGTAACTTATAAATATTTACAAAACCTCCATTAATATTCTGAATATGAACTACATTAGGGTTTAATTTTCTTATAATACCGAGTGCTCTCCGCGTTTGAAAAAAAGCACCAGCATACTGTAAACCCACAAATCTATTAATTAATACTGATATTCTTCGCGTGAGCTTGTTTGAAACAGAAAATACATTTTCATAATGAGGATTACCTTTTCGATCACCATATATTACATAAGATTCATGACCCCTTTCAATTAATGTATTATGAATATCTTGGACAATCTTCCCAGTACTTCCTTGGGCATAAACCGAATTAATTTGACAAATTTTCATTTAAGGCTTTTTTTCAATGATTTGATAGTAATTTCTATTTTGTCTAAGGGTTATTTATCCTTTTAATAATCTGTAAATTCGATAATAATTATATGGACTCATTTTAAATAATTTTGTTTTAACTCTGAATTTCAAATCAACAATTTCTGAATTTATAGGAATCATTTGATAATATTTTTCAAATTCGCATTTATTGTATATAAAGTCGAGTAAATCTGACTTGCTACTATTTCCAAACTTAGACAATCCTAGTACAACTATTAAATTTATATAATGAACTAAGATATAATTAAATAATTTAGTATTGTTTTTAGTTTGAAACATATCAATCAAATTCTTAAACAATACAACAGACTGATTTATTGAAGATTCATTATAAGCTGACCTACTAACACTATCTGCTCTAATATACACATTGTAAAATGCATCTGGTATAACCAAAAGACTATTTGCTTTAAGTAAAATTTGATACGTAATTAAATGATCTATCCCTATGTTTTGTTTAATTGATTCAATTTCATCAAACAAACTTCTGCGAAATATTTTACAGGCTAAACTTGGCACTTTAATTACTTCAAACTGGTGTTTAATAATTTCGGCGTTGTCTTTTATTAAAATTTGTTTTAAATCAAACCATTTTCCAATTGTTTCATTTTCCGAATTAAAGTGTCTGTCACAAAATTGAATAAGATCAACATCCTCTTCAATTATGTAATCTGATAAAATTTTATACATCTCTAGCTCACAATAATCATCACTATCAACAAACGAGATATAATCACCCTTTGCAACTTTTAAACCATCGGCACAAGCCCCACCAATACCTTCGTTTATTTTATCTATTACTTGAATCCTTGCATCAACTTTAGCAAATTCGTTTATTAAGTTTAATGAATTATCTGTTGATCCATCATTTACTATAATAATTTCTAAATTTTTATAACTTTGATTTACAATGCTTTGCAAGCATCTTTCGACATACAATTCCATATTGTAAACAGGAATTATAATAGAAATTAAAGGTTTACTTATCACGATTTTTTGTTTGTTTGAGTTTGTTTTTAATGAATTTGATTGCATTTATGTCAAAGTGCTTTTTACTGATGAAGATAGAATACATCACAGATAAAATAAACAAAACACTTCCTAAAGAGATTCTCCATAGTAAATTACTTATCTCACCAATACAAGTAGAAAGTAAAGTAAATAGCAAAACGGCTGCGCCTATTTTTAAAAACAACGTATCATAAAAGATTCCAAATTTTTTATACACCACAAGTGTCATAATCAGTAAATGAATAAGCCCCATAATGGCTATCGAAATACCCATTCCAATCAATCCAAAAGAATTAAATAACACTAGACTAAGAATTACTTGTAAAACTCTATATAGTATTGCTATAAACGTAAATATTTTTATTTTATACTTTGCGACCAAAATCATGTCGATTTGATTTGAGCAAATGTTAATTAAAGTACCATAAATTGCGTATTTCATGAACCCTATAGTTGGCGAAAACTCGCTAGAATACAATAGGGTTACAAACCAAGGTAAAAACACCAGAAATAGGACAATTAATGGACTTGTTAGTATTAAACTAACAGATGATTGTCGATTAAGTTCCGCTTCAATCTTTTTGTCATCAGTGTTTACGGCCGCTATTCTAGGATAATAATCTGTAGCTAATGCCGAAATTATAACACCAAAGTAGGTATTTATTATTGCCATACCCGCGTTATAATATCCTACATCCTCTAAGCCTCCTTTTGATCTCATATAAGCAGCAATAATTACAGCAGCCATGCTAGAAAGAAAAGTTACAAACATTAATGCAGTACCCATTCTTATCATGGGATTAGCAGCTCTATATGTTTCTTTTAATGACAATTTACTTTTGTCATAATTAATTTTACTAACAAAATAATTAGAAAAAATAAGAGAAGAAAGTGCTGTAATAATTAAAGCAGGAACGATGCCCGATTTGTTGAAAAAATAATATAATGGTACAGCTGTAACCAGACCAACAATCGCTCCCAACATTGTTGCCTTTGCCAGAGATCGCAATTGGCGCATTCCTTTTAAAATAGCAAGTTGTCCCTCGGCTATTATATTAAAAGCAACTGCTAGTCCAAGAAAAATATAAGATATTGTAAAAGCGTTATCTCCCATTGTCCATTGACTGAGCCAAGGAGAAAGCACCATAGATAACAAAAGTCCAAAAAGACCTGTAAACAAGGTGATTTTTTTAGTAACAGAAATGATTTTTGAAAACCTAGCTCTATTTGAGCTACCATTCGCTTCTGAAACATCCCTAACTGCGCTTTGCGAGACACCTAAGCCAGCACCTGTTTGCAACATATTAGTAGTCGATATAAAAATTCCCATTATACCAATACCTTCAGGACCCAATAAAATTGCAACTACTTTATTCTTAATAAAGCCGACAAGTATTTTAAATACCTGTACAAAGCCAAACAAAAAAGTAGATTTAAAAATTCCTTTATATTGTGAAGTTGAACTTTCTTCCATTTAAAATATTCTTCTTATTATTATACTGAGATGTAATAAAATTTTGATTTTCAAAGTTATTATAAAAAATAACAAGTCATTAACATTTTAAACACTGTTCTTTTATCTTCAATTGATTAATATTTCCTTGTAAGTCTTTTGATGATGTAGTAATTAAATCCACATCCAAAACCGTCATAACTCCGACAATAATAAGTATTAAGTTTAAATAACTTTCAAAACCTAAAAATTTACTATTACAAGGGACCCTAAAAGAATAATTCAAAATTTTCAAAATATATAAGCGCTTATATATTTTAAAAAAAATATAACTTATCGAAAATATTTTTTATTAAAACGACAAAATTATTGTGCAGAATATCCACCATCAATAATAATACTTTGTCCAGTAATCCATCTTGTGTTTTCTGATATCAAAAATAAAATTGCTGGTACCACATCATTAACTTTACCTAGTCCTAAAGGATGCATATTGGTTATCTTATCAATTTGCTCTTTATTAATTTTGGAAAATAGAGCTTCTGTCATTGGAGTTTCGACTAATCCAGGTAAAATAGCGTTTACACGAATTTTTCTTTTTGCAAATTCTAATGCACTTGATTTCACCACACCAATTAGAGCTGCTTTGGTAGCGCAATAACCAACTTTTCCTGGTTGCCCTAAAACTCCCATTACAGAGGAAATAAAAACTGCACTTGCACCTTCATTACTGTATTTTTTTTTAGTAAAATGTCGCAACAATTCAATTCCTGAAAAAACATTAACATCAAATATTTGCTTTATTTTCTCTGGTGAATAAAGTTTTAAAGGAACTGTTTCTTCAACTCCTGCACAATGAATCATTGCATCAAACTTTTGATTATTTAAAGCAAATGACACAAATAACTGCTCGATACCGTCTACTTCACTTAAATCATAATTAAACATTTCAATTTGGGAAATATTTTGATTTACAAAATCTTGAATTTTTGAGAAATCCCTACCAACTGCGATAATTGAATAGTTAGCATTAACTAATTCCTTTAACGTTTCAAAACCTATCCCAGAAGTTGCTCCTGTAAGAAGTATTTTCATAATTTTACATTAATAAATAATAGTGATTTTTTACTTAAAATTATCAACACCAATTCTTTCGATTATTGATTCAAAATTTGTAAATGATTCAATGTCATCCAATGTCAAAGCAATTCCAAACTCATTTGAAACGTAGCCTATCATCACCATAGCTGTCATTGAATCCCATTCATCAAGATCTGCTACGTTAGTATCTAATGTTAATTCAGTTTCTACTTCTAGCTCTTCTTGTAGTTTTATAAGAAAATTTTCTTTTGTCATTTTTATTTTATTATTTATAATTTATTATTTATTGTTACTAATCCACCTGCCCAAGAAAGTCCAACTCCAAATCCTACGATAACAATATCCTCCGAGGTGAAATCGACATTATTTGTATATTTTTTCAAGGCGATAGGGATAGTACATGAGACTGTGTTACCACCATCTTTTAAATCTATATAGAATTTTTCTGGATCAATTTTTATTCTTTTACGGATGAAATTTAACATAAATGAATTTGCTTGATGAAACACAAATTGATTTATATCTCCAATGTTTTTTCCATTCACTTCTAAAACTTTTTTTGTGAAATTAGGGATAACACTGCTTGTAAAATTGAATACTTCTGGACCATTCATATATAAATTATTATCTGTATAAATATTTCCCGATCCATAATTAATTTCTTCAGCAGATTTATCTAAAGGATATTTACTACATCCATTTTTAACGATTAATTTATCATATCCTGCTCCGTTTGTACCAAAGAGGAAGGAACCGACATGATCCTCTTCAGAGTAAGAAATTAAAGTAGCTGTTGCCGCATCTCCAAATATGGCTCTATTGGAACGATCATTTGGATGCAAGTATTTAGAGTAGGTTTCGGCTGTTACTAGCACAACATTTTTGACTTGTGTAGAATTAATTAGTCCTTTAGCTAGACTTACACCATACACAAATCCCGAGCAACCCAAATTAAAATCAAGTGCTCCTATATCATTTCTTAACTTAAGTCTATTTTGAAGTATACATGCTGTGGTTGGTAAAAAATATTCAGGGCTCTGAGTACAATACAATATATAATCTATCTCTTCCCTGTTTACTTTTTGAAATAATTTCTCGCAGGCTAATTCCGCTAAATCTAATGCTGTTTCTGTTTCTGAAACCCAATAGCGATTTTTTATACCGACTTTTTTTTCAAATTTACCAAAATCATAATCTGGAAACTGGTTTACTAAATCTTCATTGCTAACTTTATTGGAAGGATAAATGTATTCGATATTTTTTATAAAACAACCCATGTGATTTCTTTTTAATTTAAAAATAGTGTGTTACCAAACAATTAATTGATTAAGCTGGTAAAAACCTTGCTTTATTACCGTACAAGAATTTATAAATAGTTCGTTCAGTTAAAGAATTGATTTTGTTAAAAGTTTTATCTACCAAATAAAAAACACTTATTGATTTGTCGGCTATTTTAAGTTCAGATTTTGTAAAAATCACATTCTCATCATTGTCTAAATTTCTAAGTAATAACTCATTACCCTGTACTTCTAACTGATAATTTTTAGAATTTACATCTACAAATTCTTGAATCCAATTTTTCAACATTTCAAATTTCTCTTCAACGTTCTTTGGCAAGTAAACAGATAGCTTCTCCATTATTCTTGCTGGACTTCCTGAATATACTTTATCAGTTAGAGTATCCTTTGTAACAACTGAATTTATTAAAATAGTACTTCGTTCTCCTAAAACAACTCCAGACCCAACAACGCAACTCCCAACTAACCAAACATTATCTTTAATTACTGTTTTTCTTTTGGAATAGAAAATACAACCTTCTATTTGCTCTCCACTTGCGATATGCGTCCATATTTGAGAGTACATACCAACACGGACACCATTACCAATTTCTAACCCACCAGCACCATCTAATATTGTATTTTGACCAAACCAGCAATTATGTCCTATTGTAAGATTGTCTTCCGCCATAATCAGCATATCATTATGAAAAACATTCCAATCCCCAATCATTAATTTTCCATAAATTAATATTCTGGTATTATCATTTATAATATTATTATCACCAATACTTGCAAAAATATTTGGATTCTCACCCACCATATCAATTACTACATTTTTTCCAATTCTATTAAATTTTCCTAAAATAATATTTGGATGAATTTTAGCAGTTTCGTCTATTTGATTTGTTTTCATATTATATTTATTTTAAAACCACCAACCACATGGCAATGCAACAAAGTGATTCATAAATTCATTAACTCCTTTAAATTCTGTAGTGTCGTTAAAAACACTATATTGGTTGTTGTTCATATGAACTCCAGATGCATAATATCCTTGTTCTCTGAAATCGCGAATCATTTGTTTTTTGTTTTCTACTAACATCCCATAAACCCAATAATTTGGTTCTGTGTCTTTTCTTTTTAAAGAGGTAATTTTCGGGTCATTTAAAAATAATGAATCCCATTTTAAACTATTATTGTATTGTTTCAAGAGTAATTCATCAACATGATCCATTTGTTGCACACCAATATAAGTGTTTACTTCCATAGGAGTTGCACTGTGCCCTACTAATGAAATATCACATTTTGGACTAATTTCACCCAGTTCATCACGAAAGATGGTTCTATCTATTCCAGCATCTCTAATAAGCTTAGCTTTTGTTAGTAAAGTTTTGTCTTTAAAAATTATTGCACCACCATCTAAGGTGTTTGGAATTCGAACAGGATTAAATGAAAAAATAGTTACATCTGTACTTGTATTTCCAATTTTATTTCCTTTGTATTTACTACCAAAAGCTTCAATTCCATCATCAATTACTGGAATTCCGAACTCTTTTCCAATTTCATTTATTTCGTCAATATGTCCTGGATACCCACAAAAATGATTGTGAATAATTGCTTTAGGATTTTTACTGATTAAACTTCTCACACTGTCAGGACACAAAGTACCTGTTAAAGGATCTACGTCGGACCAAATAACCTTAATACCAAGAGACAATAATGGCTGTGTAGACGCTAAACAAGCCATTGGTGATACTATCACTGAATCACCAGCCTTTAAACCTAAAGTAGTTAGTGCAACTAAAATAGCCATGTTAAAAGTGTTTGTCACCAATAAATCCTCAACAGCAAAATAAGCCTTAAGGTTATTTTCAAACTCTCTTCCGTATTTTCCGTAAGCTAATTTTCCACTATGCAAAATTTCATTTACTAAAGGAACTTCAGGCATAAAAGGTTTATATAAGGGTATCATATTACCAGCCTTTTTTAAATAATTCTATCATTTTATCGCAATCTTTTAATGTAACCCACCAACCACAAGGAATATGAACTAAACGCGAGTAAAATTTATCAAGATTAGGCAATTGAGTAGGATAATCATTTAAATATGTATGATAGTCGTTACGTTTATGAATTTCAGAAGCCATAAAACCATTATCGTTCATCATTTTGATAAAATTCTCTCTTCTTTCAACTTTTAAAGTATATAGCCAATAGGAAGATTCCGTTTTTGGATAGTGAACAACTGTCTCTAGCCCAGGAATATCTTTTAGATGTTGGTCTAAATATTTACCTATAATGCTAAACTTTTGAATTAGTTCTTCTATTGTTTCTAATTGAATTAATCCAATTGTAGCATTCACATTATTCATGTGATATTTATATCCTTGAAATTGAATATCATTATCCAATCTTGAAAGTTTTTTATCTAATCCAAACCAACGGAGTAATTTACCTTTTTCATACAAATCCTTATCCTGAATTTGCAATGCACCACCATCTATAGTTGTTAAATGCTTAATTGCTTGAAATGAAAAAACGGTGAAAGGAAAATGATTCCCTGTTTTTAAACCATTGTATTTTGTACCTATAGCATGTGCAGCATCTTGAATCACAGGTATGTTGTATTTCAAGGAAATCTCTTTGATTCGTTCTACATCAACAGATGTACCTGCATAATCAACAACTAATATAGCTTTTGTTTTATCATTAATAGCTGTCTCAATTGCAGTTGCAGAAATATTGCCTGTTTCATAATCAACGTCTGCCCATCTAACTTTTGCACCAACCATTTTTATAGCTACGTTAGTTGGCTCAGCTGTCATAGCAGTGCTTATGACTTCGTCTCCTTCTGTTACCCCTGCTAAAATTAATGCTATATGCAAAGCCGCAGTACCTGAATTTAATGAAAGTGTATGACCACTTCCAATAAAATCTTCAAATTTTCTTTCAAACTCCTCTACTACTTCACCCTGTGCAACATAGCCACTATAAAGTACTTCTTCAAGTCTTGGCATTAATATATCTCGGTGTGGAATACTTGTTTTTATTAATGGTAGCATAATTTCTTGTTTATATATACATTGAATTATTAAAATCTAAATGATAGTCCCTTTCTTCTCTTTAAATAATAAGCTATATAGTACTAATTGAAAAAACTTATTATTTAGAATTTAATAATACTATTAACCTACTTAAAAAAACCTTTAGTTCTCTATAATAATCTTATCAAATCAAACAATATTCTTAATTCCTTTTATATTACTGAAAGTGCTTAGACTTTATAATGCTTATACAATTTGCTATTTAGTAACATCAATTCTTTCATTTCAATAACCATTTCTTCATAACTCGGAATTTTATAGTTTATTTCTTTCCTAGTATCAAGGAAACTTTTATTTATACTTTTACCAATAATGGAGTTTATCTCAATTTCCTTTTTAAAATGCTTCTTTATTAGACATAAAAGATCATATTTATTAATTACATCATTATTAGTTATATGGTACAAACCTGTTATTCTGTTTTGAATTGCCCAATGTACTGCTTTTGCCAATTGTATTGTTGTAACTCCTGACCAAATAGCACCTGTAAAGCCATTTACTATTCCTGATTGAGTCATAAACCAATGAAACAGTTCTTCTCCATCTGTTTTAAGTTCTGGGCCAATAACGGAGGTTCTTAATGTTAAGTGATTCTCATTTATTATTTCTCCCAGTCCTTTAGATTTAGCGTACGTATCTTTACCGTCTTTATAATCGTTTTCTGTATATGATACTCCTTTTTCACCTGAAAAAACACAATCGGTAGAAACATGAATTAATTTACATTCAATTTCATCTGCTAACCTCATTAATCTGTGAGGCATATAAGAATTTATAAAAATTGCATTCTCAGGATCTAGATTAGCACCATTGATTAAAATACCAATACAATTTATTATAATATCGGGCGAAATTGATTTAACAGTTTCTAAAAAATCTTTATCATTTCTAATATTACATAAAACTGTGTTTTCATTTAGCTTTTTACGATAAGTAATATTAGATAAATTATATATTTTTGTTGAATCTAAATAATTGTATACCTGATGACCAATTAATCCGGTAGAACCCAGCACTAATACTTTTAATTTCATTATTTAAATTTCTTTATGCCAAACAGTTCTATTTATATAATCTGTATAAGATAAAATAATTCTCAATATTTTTTTAGAGACATTGTCTGCAGTATAATCTTGTACTGGTTTAATTGCTCTTTTTTCTTCATTGTTATGGCTAGTTGCTACTTCAACTGCTTCTAATACTCTATTTTTGTTCAAACCAGACATAATCACAGTTGTTTCATCCATTCCTTCTGGTCTCTCATGTGCTTGTCTTATTGTAACTGCAGGTAAATTTAAAATTGACCCTTCTTCAGCAATAGTTCCACTATCAGAAATCACACAAAATGCATTCATTTGAAGGTTATTGTATTCATGAAAACCATAAGGTTTAGAAAAACGTATTAATGGGTTCTTATCTTCATATCCTATTTCTTCAAGTTTCTTTCTAGTTCTTGGGTGAGTAGAAACAATAATTGGCATTTTATACTTAACAGTCAATTCATCAATAGATTCTAATAAGTCACTAAAATTTTCAGGAGAATCTACATTTTCTTCTCTATGAATACTCATTACAATATACCCTTTTGCAATTAAATTCTCCTTTTTCAAAATATCACTAGCAAGAATTTTTTCCATATTTGCATTTAACACTTCTGTCATTGGAGAACCTGTTTTAATAATTGTCTCAGGTTTTATACCCTCCGCTATCAAATAATCTCTTGCTTGTTCCGAAAGCGGTAAATTAATATCACTTAAATGATCAACAATTTTCCTGTTAACTTCTTCAGGAACTCTTTGATCAAAACAACGATTACCCGCTTCCATATGAAAAATAGGTATTTTTCTCTTTTTAGCAGGAATTACACTTAAACAACTATTTGTATCTCCATAAACCAATAATGCATCTGGCTTAATTAAATCAAAAATCTTATCAGCTTTGGCTATGATATCACCAATTGTTTCTGAAACTGTACCTTTTATAGCTTCTAGAAAATAATCTGGGGTTCTAACATTTAATTGCTCAAAAAATAGTTCATTTAGTTCATAATCATAATTCTGACCGGTATGCACTATTATATGGTCAGTATGCCTATCTAACTCCTTCATAACCTCACTCAACTTTATAATTTCAGGCCTAGTACCTACCATTGTCATTACTTTTATTTTCTTCATTTTTTTTTATATTTTTTAAATAATTTCGAAATAATTTGATGCGAACTTAAACTCATCTTGAATGTCATTTATTTTATAATCTGCCATGACCAATAATTTTGAAGCTTCTTTTGTCGCTTGTATACTACTAACATATCCTTCAGGCACATGTAAAACATCTGCACTTAGGCTAGTAATTTCGAAAGTGATTTTATCTAACTCTTTCGACGGATTTTCCCAATCATCAATTCTTATGAGTTCAATTTTAAAACTCCCCTCAACTACCGTGAACCATCGCTTTTCAATTTTATGACCTTGCCAACCTCTTACAAAAACCATATCTTTATTTTCAATTAAATATATACGCTTTACCAGAGTAACATCAAAATCATTATTGTATGTTAATATACCCCTACTATCATGATGGTTTTTGCCTGAAATTAATACAGGTTTCATTTTATTGGTTTAATTTTTGTAATTCTTCTTGAATTAATGGTAGTCCCTTTAATAAGCCTATCATTCCCTTAACATTGAATTGCTCGGTATTATGAGAATGATAATCCTCTAATTTCGAAATATTTTCTTTTCCTTCAGAAAAATAGCTTGCATAATTTAGATTTCTATTATCTGCAGGAATTCTATAGAACTCTCCCATATCTTCAGCCTTAATCATTTCTTCTCTAGTACATAATGTTTCATACAATTTTTCTCCATGACGTGTACCAATAATTTTTACTTCATTATTTGCATTGAATATTTCCTTTAGTGCCTGAGCCAAATCACCGATAGTACCAGCTGGTGCTTTATTTACAAACAAATCTCCTTGATTACCATTTTCAAATGCAAACAAAACCAGCTCTACAGCCTCGTCTAAAGACATTAAAAAACGAGTCATTTCAGGATCGGTAATCGTAATTATTTCATTTTTTTTAATTTGGCTTAAAAACAATGGTATAACCGACCCTCTTGAGGCCATTACGTTACCATAACGAGTTAAACAAACTACAGTGTCCGTAAGATTTCTAGAAGCTGCAATTGCAACCTTTTCCATTAAAGCCTTAGAAATTCCCATTGCGTTAATTGGATAAGCTGCTTTGTCTGTACTTAAGCAAATTACTTTTTTCACCTTATTAACTCCTGCTGCATCAATAACATTTTGAGTTCCAAAAACATTGGTTTTTGTAGCTTCCAATGGAAAAAATTCGCAGGAAGGCACTTGTTTTAAAGCAGCTGCATGAAATACATAATCTACACCTCTCATAGCTCGTTCTACACTAGAGTAATCTCTAACATCACCGATATAAAATTTTAATTTATCATTTTTAAGTTGGTTTCGCATATCATCTTGTTTTTTTTCGTCGCGTGAAAAAATGCGAATTTCACTAAAATGATTTGTATTTAAGAAACGATTTAAAACAGCATTTCCAAATGAACCTGTACCTCCTGTTATTAAAAGTGTTTTATTTTTTAACATAATATTTTATAATTAGCTTTATCTTTTTTAATCTTAAAATAAAATTAGCTACTAGACGAAATACTTATACTTTAAATTCAATCTAACAGTTAGTTTTATTTAGTTTTTTATATTTAAAAAAAATATTCTTTCTTAATTTTCTATCCACAATTAACATTCTTGGTATAAAATAAAAAACAACTAACCTGCTAAAAATCAAATATTTCTGAAGCACTCTAAATGTCCTCCTTGAAATATTCTGAGACCATAATTGCTTTTTACTTTAACTTTTTCTTTTGCAAATTTATGATTTATTACCTAAACACAAAAAGGATGTTTTTCCCCTTTTTGTATAATTTCATTATTCCTAATTTTTTGAGCTATTTTTATGGATGCCTTAGCATCCTCCAATCCAAAACCATCTCCTTTGAGGATTTGCTTATAACTTTCCGTATGTAATTCTGTAAAACCCGAACTAAACTCCAATTCTTCATTATTGATGGTGATAGACCTAAAGGTTCTTTGCCCTAATTCTTGTATCGTTTTAGGTAAAGAATTTTCATCAACAGATAAAAACCAACGAACACGGGCTTTTTCAAACTCTAAATATCCAGCAGATTTATCTTTTGCTCTTAAATGAACCGTATTCTCTTGCACGTCTCCAAACAACCAAGCTAACATGTCAAAAAAATGAATTCCAATATTGGTAGCTATTCCTCCAGATTTGCTTTCATCTCCTTTCCACGAAATGTCATACCATTTTCCCCTTGAAGTGATATACGTTAAATCTACATCATATTTTGTATCCGTAGTACTCTCATCAATCATTTTTTTTAAAGCAATGATACTAGGATGCAATCGTAGCTGTAAGATGGTATGTATTTTTTTATCTGATTCTTTTTCAATATCTAGCAACGCATCGACATTCCACGGATTTAAAACCAATGGTTTTTCGCAAATAGCATCTGCACCACTTCTTAGCGCCATTCTAATGTGCGCATCATGTAAATAATTAGGCGTACAAATACTCACATAATCTAATTGCGTGCCGTTTCTTCGTAACTTTTCGATATGCCTGTCAAAACGCTCAAATTCTACAAAAAAATCTGCTTTTGGAAAATAACTATCCATAATACCTACACTGTCAAATTTATCTAATGCGCATAACAAATTGTTATTGGTATCTCTAATTGCTTTTAAATGTCTAGGAGCAATATAGCCTGCTGCACCTATGAGAGCAAAGTTTTTCATTATAGAGCTTTATTCCTTTTGTTTTTTGCTAATATATTCTTAACATCATAAACAATTGAATTTTTATGCTTTAGCACGTCTAAATCTAAATCTTTAAACTCGTTATGTGCTACTGTTAAGACAATGGCATCAAACTTCTCTTTCGGTAACGTTTTTGTAGAAATTAATTGATACTCACGCATCACCTCTGCTTCACTAGCCCATGGATCATATATCACTACATTTATATTATATTCTTTCAATGACCTAATAACATCAACAACTTTCGTATTTCTAACATCTGGGCAATTTTCTTTAAAAGTGACACCTAATACAAGGACATTGGCTTGTCTAATTCTAATATCACTATCAATCATTAATTTTATGACTTGTGAGGCTATGTATTCTCCCATACCGTCATTCATTCTCCTTCCTGCTAAAATAATCCCTGGGTGATACCCAAATTCTTGAGCTTTCTGTGCCAAATAATAAGGGTCAACACCTATACAATGCCCACCAACTAATCCTGGTTTGAAGGGTAAAAAATTCCATTTAGTCCCTGCTGCTTCTAATACATCGTTTGTATTAATATCCATCAAACCGAATATTTTAGCCAATTCATTCACAAAAGCAATATTAATGTCTCTTTGGGAATTCTCTATAACTTTGGAAGCTTCTGCAACCTTTATAGTGGGTGCTAAATGTGTACCTGCCTTTATAACTGATTTATATAAATCATCAACTATCTTTCCAATTTTTGGAGTTGAACCTGAAGTTACTTTTAAGATATTTTCTACAGTGTGATTTTTATCGCCAGGGTTGATTCTTTCAGGAGAATACCCAGCAAAAAAATCTTGATTAAAAGTTAATCCAGAAATTTTCTCTAAAACAGGTACACATTCATCCTCTGTTACCCCTGGGTATACTGTAGATTCATAAATTGCGACATCTCCCTTTTTCAAAACCCGCCCAATAGCTTCACTTGCTTTAATTAAAGGAGTTAAATCTGGTCTGTTATTTTTATCAACTGGAGTAGGCACTGTTATAATATAAATAGTACTATCGGCTGTACTTGACAACTCATAAGAACAATACAATCCGTTTGCATTAGAATTTTCTTTTTTCAGCACTTTTTGCAAAACAGCATCTTCCACCTCTAATGTAGTATCCCTTCCTGAGTTAATTTCATCAACTCTTTTTTCATTAATATCAAAACCAACTACGGGGTATTTAGTAGCGAATAGTCTTGCCAGAGGTAGTCCCACATATCCCAAACCAACAATAGTAATTTTAATATCTTTCATTAAATTTATTTAAAATAATATGAATTTTTATTTTAGCCCGAAACTTAAAGAATGTAACTCTTTAAACCTATTTTACGCATCGTTATTTATAAAAGCAAAAGTACATCAGTGAATACCTAAGCATCATTAAACCACTCTAAATCCCCTTTATAAAATGAATTGCAGTAGCCGGAAACAATCATTGCTTTCTTTTTTATAGCTCTTCTTACAATTTATCAAGTTGCAAATATATACTTTATATTTTAGTAGCAAAAGGATGTTTTTCCCCTTTTTTAACAATTGCATTATTCCTAATATTTTGCGCTATTTTTATGGATTCCTTTGCATCCACCAAACCAAAACCTTCTCCTCTTAAAATTTGTTGATAGCTTTTTGTGTGCAATTCTGTAAAACCTGAACTAAACTCTAATTCTTCATCATCGATGGTAATGGAACGAAAAGTTCTTTGCCCAGTCGTTTTTATCGATGCTGTCAAGGAATGTTCATCAATCGATAAAAACCAACGTACACGAGCTTTTTCAAACTCTAAA
>TARA_R110001606_G_scaffold50318_4_pt1 | contig 25428 bp, 19 predicted proteins | sample TARA_R110001606 | Tara Oceans TARA_R110001606 (sample SAMEA4398315) | marine metagenome | biome: Polar Biome; feature: [SRF] surface water layer (ENVO:00010504); material: water (ENVO:00002006), including particulate matter (ENVO:01000060) such as... | depth 5 m
GCAAATATATGCTTAGAAAAATTTAATATCCAAGTAAAAATGATTTTATTTTTTAATTATTACAAATTATAAACTTTTTGACTATTTTATTTATTGGATGACACTTTAACCAAAAATTATACTAATAAATGTTGTTATTTGGATTTTAAACGTAACTTTGCATCCTAATTTAGAGGAAAAATTTGAACTGATTGCAACCTCATTAAAAAAATGCTAAAGCAGTAATTTTCTACTACTTTTAGCGACCAATGCAATCTCTTTTCATTTTTTAATAACAAAAAGAAGATTTATTATGTCATATTTATTTACCTCAGAAAGCGTTTCAGAAGGACACCCAGATAAAGTTGCAGATCAAATTTCTGATGCTTTAATCGATAATTTTTTAGCGTTTGATAAAAGCAGTAAAGTTGCTTGTGAAACTTTAGTTACAACTGGTCAGGTTATTTTGGCTGGCGAAGTAAAGTCGAACACATATTTAGACGTTCAACAAATTGCACGAGAAGTTATCAATAAAATTGGTTACAACAAAAGCGAATATATGTTTGATGGAAATTCTTGTGGAATTTTATCAGCAATTCATGAGCAATCACCAGATATTAACCAAGGTGTTGATAGATCTAACCCAGAAGAACAAGGTGCTGGAGATCAAGGAATGATGTTTGGTTATGCAACCGATGAGACAGAAAACTATATGCCTTTGGCTTTAGAGATTTCTCATAGATTGTTAATCGAATTGGCTAAAATCCGAAGAGAAAATAGCGATATTACATATTTAAGACCCGATGCAAAAAGTCAAGTTACTATTGAATATTCTGATGACAATGTTCCGCAAAGAATTGATGCCATTGTAATTTCTACACAACATGACGATTTTATAAAACCTTTATCAGAAAGTAAAGAAGATAAAAAAGTTGCTGAAGATAAAATGTTAGCTAAAATTGCTTCGGATATTAAATCTATTTTAATTCCAAGAGTTGTTGCTGATTTACCTGCTAATATTCAGAAATTATTTACAGATAATATTACGTATCATATTAATCCAACTGGAGTTTTTGTAATCGGTGGACCTCATGGAGATACTGGCTTAACAGGAAGAAAAATTATTGTGGATACGTATGGAGGAAAAGGTGCACATGGAGGTGGCGCTTTTTCTGGAAAAGATCCTAGTAAAGTTGATAGATCTGGAGCGTATGCAACAAGACATATCGCTAAAAATTTAGTTGCGGCAGGACTTTGTAAAGAAGTTTTAGTACAAGTTTCTTATGCAATTGGTGTTGCAAAACCTACAAGTATTAATGTTGATACGTATAGAACATCCACAGTAAATTTAACGGATGGAGAAATTAGTAAAATTGTAGAAACGTTGTTTGATATGCGTCCTTATTTTATTGAGAAACGCTTAAAATTAAGAGCACCTATTTATTCTGAAACTGCTGCTTATGGTCATATGGGAAGAACTCCAGAAATTAAGACTGTAACATTTACAAATCCTATGGGAGAAACTGTTTCTGAAGAAGTAGAAACATTTACTTGGGAAAAATTAGATTATGTGGATGCTGTAAAAAAAGCATTTAAACTATAAAAACACTATAAAACGATTATTAAAGACTGTCTGAGAAGACAGTCTTTTTTTTGCTTTTTATAATTTACTTGATCTTAGCTAGGGTTAAATACTAAAAACAAATACCGTTCGTCGACACTTGCTTGCAATTTAATGCAACTAAGGCTGTAGTAATCTTTATTTTAAAAAAGAGTGTGTTTATATTTTTATCTTTGACACAGAATATTAAAATACTAATCCATCATATATAATGAAAACATCAAATCTTTATCTTCTGTTATCTTTCTTTTTAATTCTTAGCGCTTGTGTGCCAAATGCAGATGACATTCAAAATCCAGAAGCAGAAGAGAACACAGAAACTCCTATCGCTATTTTAGAAAACTTATCAATTCCTGATAGCTTTAATTTTGAAACAGAAAGAGCGGTAACGTTATCAATTACGGATGCTACCCCTTTTGTAAAATATGAAGTTTTTGCATATTCAGAAAACAATAGTACAGAAGCAGAAAATATCACAGAAGCACTTAACAACTTATTATACTCTGGAAAACCAAATGATGGTGAACTTCATCAATCTTTTAGTTTATCTAGCATTTATGAAAAAGTATATGTATTAAGAAAAGATGGTCTTGAATATACTTCTGAAATTATACCGATTACAAACAATCAAATTAATTTTAAATCTGCAAGTAAAACCTCTAATAAAGCTTCTAAAACAAACAGTGATGCTTGTTCTATATGTACAGATAATTTCTTTTTAAACAGTGATTTTGAAAACGGTCCTACACTTCCAACTAATTATATTATTACTGATGAAACCAATGTTGAAGGTTGGTCTACAACTGCAACAGATAATAAAATTGAATTGTGGAAATCTGGATTTAATGGTGTACCAGCACAAAACGGAACTTATTTTGCAGAACTAAATGCAAATCAAAGCTCGGCATTATATCAACGTATTTGCACAAGTCCTGGCGCAGAAATAAGCTGGTCTGTTTGGCATCGCGGAAGAGCTGGAGTAGATAAAGCTGTAGTAAGAATTGGAGAAAACTTAGCAACTGCAACCATAGAAGCTACCATGGAAACAGGTACATCTGCTTGGGTACAATATTCAGGAACGTATACTGTACCTGCTGACCAACAAGATACTTATTTTATATTTGAAGCTATTGGTGGTGGAAGTGTTGGTAATTTTATTGATAATATTGTAATTACAGAAACTGTTCCTGGTGATTGTACAAGTGTTCAAAACAAAATGTATTATCCAACAGAATTAACAAATGCAACAATAGCTTTTGAAGACTTATGGCCTTATGCTGGTGATTATGATTTTAATGATTTAGTGATTAGCTACAACATACAAACGATTTTAAATGCAGAAAACAAAGTAACTCAATTAGATTATAATTACATGGTTGAATCTATTGGTGCAAGTTATACAAACGGATTTGGATTAGAACTAGAAGGTGTTTTACCTTCTGCAATTGAAAGTGTTACAGGACAAAATTTAACTGAAGGATTTATCCAAAATAATGCAAACGGAACAGAACAATCGCAACCAAATGCAGTAATTATACTTTTTGACAACGCACATATAAATGTAGGTTTAAGCAATAAAATATCAATTGTATTTAAAACGCCTATTACAACGGCTGCTTTAGGTACTGCCCCTTTCAATCCTTTTTTAATTGTAAATAAAAACAGACAGAAAGAAATTCATTTACCGCTAAAATCAACTACTTATTACCCAACAACTACCACAATAGCAACGGGACCAACAGTTAAAGATAGTGATGGTAATTTTAAAACACCAACAGGATTACCTTGGGCTATAAATATATCAGGTGCTTACAGAGCTCCAAAAGAAAAAGTATTAATTACAGATGGCTATAACTACTTTGCTACTTGGGCTACCTCTGGCGGTACAAAAAAAACGGATTGGTTTTTAGATAAAAGTGGCTACAGAAATAATGACAACTTAAAATAGTAAATTCAAGTTTCATAATTGTAAAGTCTCAGATTAAATTTAATCTGAGGCTTTTTTTATTATGTAAACTTTATTTTAAAACAACTCCTTTTTAACACATAAACCGCTCGCTCTTTAACAAAAAATTAAGAGTTCATCTTTTATAGATTATGTAATTTCGGAAAAATTCAAATCAAATATATATGAACACAAAAAAAATACTATTAAAGTTATTTTTAGTAGCCTTTGTTTTTGGCTTTTCTACGGAGGTAGATGCACAAATCTGGAAAAAGAAAAAGAAAAAACCAGAGACTAAAGATGCGGCAAAGCCTGAAGCAAAAGCGAAAAAAGGCGACATTCTTCCTTATGGAAAAGTGGTTACTAAAGAGTACAAAACCGATGAAGGGTTATTTAAAGTACATACTTTAGATGATTCTTATCTTTTTGAAATTCCAGATTCTCTTATCAATAGAGAAATGTTAATGGTAACTAGAATTGCCAAAACCGCAAGCGGAATAGGCTTTGGTGGTGGAAAAACAAACACACAAGTGTTACGTTGGGAAAAGAAAAACAAGCAAATATTATTACGTATCGTATCTCACGACGTTGTTGCAGACACCCTTTTACCTGTGCATGAAGCAGTAGTAAATTCTAACCTTGAACCAATCTTATTTTCGTTTCCAATAAAAGCGTTTAGCAAAGATTCTACTGCAACTGTAATCGATGCAACTACCTTATTCTCTACAGATATTAAACCTTTAGGTTTTCCTGATTATTACAGAAAAGGTTATCAAGTTACAAGAATGGATAACGACCGTTCTTACATCGATAGAATTACAAGCTACCCACAAAACATAGAAATTAGACACGTAAAAACGTATTTAGCAAACAAAGCGCCTTCTAATAGCGAATTGGGTTCTATTACGTTAGAGATGAGTAATTCTATGATTTTATTACCTAAAGTTCCTATGAAACGTCGTTATTTTGACGAAAGAGTGGGTTGGTTTACAAGCGGACAAATAGATTATGGTTTAGAAGCACAAAAAAGTAAAAAAGTTACGTTTTTAGACAGATATCGTTTAGAAGTTAAGGATGAAGATATTGCCAAATTTAAAAATGGCGAATTGGTTGAGCCTAAAAAACAAATTGTATACTATGTAGATAGAGCAACACCAGAAGAATGGGTTCCTTATATTATACAAGGTGTAAATGATTGGCAAGTTGCTTTTGAAGCTGCAGGTTTTAAAAACGCAATTATTGCAAAAAGAGCACCAACTAAAGAAGAAGATCCAGAGTATAGTCCAGAAGACATTCGTTATTCTGTAATTCGTTATTTAGCATCTCCAATTCCTAATGCAAACGGGCCTCACGTTAGCGATCCACGTTCTGGAGAAATCTTAGAATCGGATATTAACTGGTATCATAATGTAATGACTTTATTACACGATTGGTTTTTTATCCAAACTGCAGCCATCAATCCAGAAGCTAGAGGTAATAACTTTAAAACTGAAACAATGGGAGAACTTATTAAGTTTGTATCTTCTCATGAGTTAGGTCACACGTTAGGATTGCCTCATAATATGGGAAGTTCTACTGCGTATCCTGTAGATTCTTTACGTTCTGCTAGCTTTACTAAAAAATACGGAACAGCTCCGTCAATTATGGATTATGCTCGTTTTAACTATGTTGCACAACCAGAAGATAAAGGTGTTGCCTTAATGCCAAACATTGGTACGTATGACAAGTATGCTATTTCTTGGGGATATAGACCTATTTTAGACAAAACTGCAGAAGAAGAAAAAGAAACTTTAGATGCTTGGATTATAAAACATGCTGGAGACCCAATGTACCGTTTTGGACATCAACAAGCAACAGGTGTTGTAGACCCTAGTTCTCAAACAGAAGATTTAGGAGACAATGCCATGAAAGCGTCTATGTATGGTATTAAAAACTTAAAAAGAATTTTACCAAGATTAGAAGAATGGACATCAGAAAAAGGTGAAAATTATGATGATTTATCTACCATGTACGGTCAATTAATTGGCCAGTTTAATAGATATATGGGTCATGTAACTGCTAATATTGGTGGTGTTTACGAACATTTTAAAACATCAGACCAAGAAGGTCCTGTGTATACACATGTTGATTTAGCTACTCAAAAAGAAGCATTAAATTTTGTGATTGATGAATTATTTAAAACGCCAACGTGGTTGTTAGATGATAATATTTTTAGCAAAACTGAGTTTTCTGGTTCTGTAGAAAGAGTTCGTGGTTTACAAGCTAGAACATTAAACAGTATTTTAGATGCTGGTAGAATGGCTAGAATGATTGAAAACGAAACCATGAACAATAATAAAGCCTACTCTTTAATAAACATGATGAGCGATTTACGCAAAGGTGTTTGGAGTGAACTTTACAACGGAAGCTCTATTGACACGTACAGAAGAAACCTTCAAAGAGCATATTTAGATCAATTAAATTATTTATTAAATGATGCAAAAGATCAAAGAGAAACAAACCGTGGGTATGTGAAACAAAGCGGAATTACCATCAACCAATCTGATGTGAAATCTGTGGCAAGAGGCGAGTTAAAACGTATTCAAAAGGATGCGAAAGCCGCTTCTTATAGAGGTAACACAATTACTCGTTATCACTTACAAGATGTTGTTGATAGAATCGAAACTATTTTAGATCCTAAGTAATTAATTTAGAAATTAGTATATTAGAACCACGCCTTTCATTGGCGTGGTTTTTGCTTTTAAATAATTATAAATGTGCTGTTTTGAAACAAAAAATATTCTTCTTATTCCTTTTTGTAAATCTTCTGATAACCACTGCTTTTTCTCAAAAAAAAATTTCTTGTAAAGTACTCAGCGCTTCTAGTAAAAAACCTATTACGTATGCTACTGTAATGCTTAAAAAAATAAATAGAGGCACGCATGCAGATCTTAATGGGAATTTTGAAATCCCTGCAAAATTTAAAAGTGATGGAATTATTAAAATATCTTCTATTGGTTATGTAACCAAAGAAGTACAACTCTCTCAACTAAAAAATGAGGGTGTAAATATGATCTATTTATCAACCTCAAACAATAAATTAGATGAGGTGATTGTTAAAACATCAAGAAAGAAAAAGAGGAAATTACTAGGCATCCAAATTGTTAAAAAAGCAATTAACAATATCGCAGATAATTATCCTACAGAACCACATTCTTACATTGGTTACTATAGAGATTATCAGCAACCCGTTGGAAATTCTTATCAAAAAATTAGACAATCCAAAGAAGAAATTAAATACTTAAATGTACATGAAGCAATTATAGAGTCTTTTGATGATGGCTTTGATAGTGACAAACTAAAAGGTAAAAAAAATCAATCTCTATTATATAATTATAAAATCAACAAAGAATTTATTACAGACTCTACACTTACAATTCCTTATGATAATAAAAACAAAAAATATTCTGAAAGTGTTTATTTTACTCCTTTAGGAGGAAATGAATTAAACATTTTAAACCTTACAAATGCTATCAGAAATTACAATAAAATGTCTTTTTCATATGCCAACATTTTTCAAAAAGACTTTGTAAGCAACCATAAGTTTAAACTAAAAGATGTGGTGTTTTTAGATAGCATTCCGCTCTATGAAGTTTCATTTTCTTCTATTTTAGAAAAAACAAGTTTCGAATATTCTGCTTTTGGTAGTATTTATATTTCTAAACAAGATTTTGCCATTCATAAACTTAATTACAACCTTTATTACAGGAACAAGAAAAATCCACAATATTCTGTTACTGTAGAGTACACACCAAAAAAAGATAAAATGTATTTAAATTACATCACTTTTAATAATTTTTTTGAAGCAACAAATGGCAATTACTTTAAAATTGATAAAACATTTTTCAACTCAAAACAAAAGGTTTTTAAAATCTATTTTAACAGGCCGGTAGAAATTGAAACTATCAATAAAAGAAACTTTAAAATCTATTATAAAAATGAAAGATTAAAAGTTACAGAAGTTAGCTCTTTGGAAGGAAGTTATCGCGTTTTCAATATCTTTGTTGATGAAAAATCAATTGCCAAAATAAATTTTGAAACAGAAAAACAAAACCAGAATTACAACTCTTATTTTACATTTGATGTTACCAAAGTAAAAGATTTAAACGGCTATGAAATTGATGAAAGAGCAAGTATAAAAATGAATCAATATAGAGAATTTTTTGTTCAAGAAACCTTTGAAAACAAAGCCTTTACTGATAAAGAAAATTTTATTGATAAAGATGCTCCTTTATCAAAAACCAACATTACAACATTACAATTAGAACATGATTACTGGTTAAATACACCTTTAAAATCTACTAAAAATTAATTTTTAGTAGATTAATTTTAAATAGTATTTAAATCAAGTAAAGAAAAAAAAACGTAGTAAAGAACGAAATGAAATAAGCCTCTAGTATGATTTTCAAAACCTATAAATATTTATCGAACCTCTTTTAAAAAGTAGAATGAAATTAAGGAGTTCTAAGATTAAATTTCATGGTTGTAAAGCTGTAAGACATGATGACCATATTCACATTCAACTTAAATAATCTAACACCTTTTAAAGATATACAAAATTTTAATATGTAAGGAATTACCTTAACTAAAGTCTAAAAAGATATCATTATAAAAATTACTATAAAAAACAGCTTACCAATGCAAATCTATTGTAAAGAGAATTTAAACGAAATAAAAAATGTAGTAAGTCAGTTAAGTGATGCGCAATATACATTTCAATCAACCAACTTATTTGGATCAACAATAGGGCAACATGTAAGACATATTCTTGAAGTTTATCAAAGTGTTTTAAATGGTTTTGAAACTAAAGTGATAAACTATGATGATAGAGCACGAAATTTAGTACTTGAAACCGACACAAATAGTGCTATTGAGGTGATTGATGAAATTTGTTTAAAACTAACAGAAAATCAGATCGATATGCAAATGGTTTTAGAAGGTAATTTTTGCCTAGCAGAAGGAAAAAAAATAAAAATTGACACCTCTTTATTAAGAGAATTAGCGTATTGTTTAGAGCATAGCATTCATCATCAGGCGTTAATTAAAGTGGGTTTACTAGAAGTTAAATGTTTGAATTTTATTGATGATACTTTTGGATTAGCACCTGCAACAATAAGGCATAGAAAACAATGTATTGAGTAAGTTTATAGATAGTCATTTAGTTTCGTTCTAAATTTAAAAATATTAACTTAGCACCAAACTGTTAAAGCAAATTAAAACTCGCTATAGTAAAAAACTTTAGCCATTTAACTACCTAGAACAGCATGATTTCAACAATTATAAATTAATAAATAATGTTTAGATTATCGAAACCTACTATCACTCTTATTCAAGCTATCACCTTTTTAAGTTTCATGTACTCTTGTTCTCCTAAAATTACTGATTATGAAGTTGCTATTTATCAAACATCACAATCTGGAGACAACCTTAAATTAATTACAAAAAACCAACCAACACAATCTGTCGGGGAAATAAAAAAAGTTAGTTTACAGATTAATCCTGAACAAAAGTTTCAAAAATATGTTGGTTTTGGGGCTTCATTCACCGAGTCTTCGGCATGGAACTTGGCTACTATTCCAGTAGAATCAAGAAAAGAGGTCTTGACCAAACTTTTTAGTCCAACAGAAGGCGCTGGCTTCACACTTACACGAACTCATATAAATAGCAGCGATTATTCTAACAACCACTACACGTATATTGAAGAAGGTGATGAAGATCTGTCAACATTCAGTATCCAAGAAGATATAAGAGGATTTACTGGTGATGAAAATGATCAGGTACGAGGCGTTGAACTAGTAGCACCAAGTTATGACCTTATTCCTATGATTTTAGAGGCATCTAGTATTCCTGGCGCAGATTTCAAGATTATCGCTTCGCCTTGGAGCCCTCCTTCGTGGATGAAAACAGGAGAAACTAGTAAGATGACTAACGGTACCTTAATACCCAAATATTATGGTCTGTGGGCTAAATATTTATCAAAATATGTAAGTGCTTATAAAGAAAAAGGAATTACTCTTTGGGGACTTACACCACAAAATGAACCGCTACATGCTCATAATGCTCAATGGGATAGCAATGGATTTACTCCAGAACAAGGTAGAGATTTTTTAAGAGATCACCTTGGCCCTCAACTCGTAAAAGATGGTCATCTTAATCTTGATGATTTAGAATCTGGCTTACGCGTATTGATTTATGATCACAATAAATCTACTATGAACGATTATGTGGCAGCTACATACCAAGACCCAGAAGCTTCTAAATATGCTTGGGGAACTGCCTTTCATTGGTATACAAATTCCGAATTAAAAGAAAACAACTGGTATGCAAAAGAATTAACTGATTTATAGAAAACTTGGCCAAACAAAGGGATGATTCATTCTGAATCGAGCATAGATATTGATGCCAATGACCCGATTGGTCAATATTGGAGAGCTAGTACCGATTATGCGGGGACTTTTGTACCTTTTGAAACCTATGCTTACGATATAATTACAGATTTAAATCACGGAACTCAAGGATACGTTGAGTGGTGTAGCATTCTTAGCAACAAAGGTCAACCAAATCCTTACAACAACTTTAATAGCGCGCCAGTGCTTATCAATCCAGAAACCGACGAAGTGATTTACACACCACAATATTATTTACTAAGTCACTTTAGTAAGTTTATACGCCCTAATGCACAAAGAATCGGTTTGAAAGGCGAAGAAGTGAAAGGGCTTATTTATACAGCCGCAAAAAATACAGATGGCTCAATAGCTGTTGTTGTATACAACAACAATGAAGCAGTTTATGATTTATCAATAGTGTTGGGAAACGAAACGTATACAACACAAATTGCACCCAAAGCTATTCAAACTATTCATTTACGAAGTAAATAAGGGAACATCTAAACGATATATTCTAAATGAAATTAGCTATAACAAGTTCTAAAATCAACTAAAAAACGTAGCACAAAAATCTAAAAAAAACAGTATAAAGCCTCGCAATTCTGTGAGGCTTTATCGTTTTTATGAGCTTGGTAATTTCATCTCCTCTTGTTAGATTGCTTCAATCATTGCGCTTTTATAATGACGCTTTTAATTGTAAAAATACTTCTCAGCTAGAGGTTTAGGCACTAACTTGAGTTGATTCTAAATTTAAAAACCTTAACTTCGTTGAGTATTATATATCAACTTTTGCTCCTTTAATTGTGGCACTAAAACTTACTGTACTCGTTGAGTTTTAATTTCAAATCAAAAAAAATGAATAAACTATTAAAAATATTTTACTTGCTGAGTATCTTTTTTCTTTTTGCTTGTAAACAAGAAAAAAATGTGCCTACCAAACAAATAAACACTGCCAAAAAAGAAGTCGTTGTAACTTCAAAAAAATCATTTAACGCGTATTGGTACTCGGGCAAAGCAGAACTAAATAGCTATGCATTAAAACAATCTAGATATGGAGAAATACGTGAAGGAGAAGTTGTATTGGTTTTTGTAACAGAACCTTTTTCGCTAAACAAACAAGTTAAATTAGACAATGCTAAAGAGGCAGGAACTGATTTTGTGTCTATAATGAAATTAAACACAATCAGAAAATTTACCACAGGCATCTATGAATATTCTCTAATGTCATCGGTTTTTACGCCCATTGATATTCAAAAATATCCGCATACATTAAAAATGAATACCAGCGTACAAGAATGGTGTGGACATACATTTACACAACTAAACTTAAAAGATAATAAATATCAGTTTCAAGAATTTTCTTACTTTGAAGTCGAAGGTGATACAGAAAAAACCATTCCGGTTGCGCTTTTAGAAGATGAACTAATGACTCGTATTCGCTTACAAGAAGGCATTCTTCCGTTAGGAGAAATCGACCTAATATGTTCTAGCACGTATAGTCGTCTTTCACATCAGGAACTAAAAGTTACAAAGGCAACTATTCGTAAAACAGCAACAGACAGCATTATTACGTATACTATTGATTATTTGAATTTTAATAGAACGGTTTCTATGGATATTCAAAAAGAATTCCCTTATAAAATTCTATCTTGGTCAGAAGATAATGGAGAGGGATTGATTACGGAAGCTACATTGAAAAAAAGCATCAAAGAACCTTATTGGAATCTAAAAAGGAACGCTGATGAGACCAAGAGAAAGGAACTCCAATTAATAAATTAACTCTAAAATCCTAAAAAAGAGAGCAAGTTACCCTTGTTATACTTTTTTATAAATCTTTAAAAATGAAATATACACTTTTAGAACATAAAGAATCGAACCCAAATACTATTGAGTGCAAATATTTTATGCCAAAAGAAGTACTTATCGACAAAATTGATGTGCTTGTAGTATCTTTTTTTGGGATTTATCCTGAAGGAACTTTAGGACGAAAGCATGCTATGTATATTTCTAAAAAAACAATTTCGGGGATTATTGAATTTAATCCGGAGGCCATTATTTTAGATTTTAGAGAATTAACGTACAATTGGGGGAATTCTTTGTTAAGTGTTTTTCAGGATATTGTTCTTTTTAAGGATGGCGAAAACACTGATGACGAACCTAGTTTTCCTATTATCATTGCAGCATCATCAAAATCTAGCGATGGTTTAGTATCGCTCTTAACGCCATCAACAAGTAAAGAAAGCCCTGATTTTATTTTTAAAGATATTAATTTAGCCATCAAAGAAGCAGTAGTAAGAGGTAAATTTTGGTTAGATCATTAATTTTTCCTTTGCTTATGATACTTCTATGAAATTGTGATTTTTAGTGATTTTGGCTTTTATCAAAGTTATATGGAGAACCAATTAAGATTAGAATTAAAATTCCTTTCTCAATACAACATCAAAAATGAAAGCGAAAAATTTAAAAAGTATGCTATATTTGCGCAACTTTATTTTTCATGACTCAGACACTTTTATCATCACCATTACAAGGCTTTACAGATTATAAATTTAGAAATGCTTTTCATCATTTCTTTGGCGGCATCGATACTTTTTACGCGCCCTACATAAGACTCAATGGAAAACTTGTTATAAAAAACTCGTATCAAAAAGATATTCTTCCAGAAAACAATACCGAGTTAACGGTAATTCCGCAAATAATGACCAATGATGCCGATGAGTTTTTGTTCGTTACAAAATACGTGCAAGAATTAGGCTATAAAGAATTAAATTGGAATTTAGGTTGCCCCTACCCCATGGTTACCAAACAAGGAATGGGTTCTGGCTTGATTAGTGACTTTGCTAAAATTGATCGTATTTTGCATAAAGTTCACAATGAATCGGATATTATCGTATCTATGAAAATGAGAATGGGGTATGAAACTCCCGAAGAAATTTTAGACGTTTTACCAATTTTAGACACCTATCCTTTAAAAAACATTGCCATTCACGCCCGCATTGGAAAACAATTATATAAAGGCGGCACCAATTTAGAAGCGTTTCAAAAATGTTTGGATCATAGCAAACATAAAATGTATTATAATGGCGATATTACTTCTGTTGCTGCTTATAAAAAATTAAAAAAACGTTTCCCTTCTATAGATCATTGGATGATTGGTAGAGGTTTAATTGCAGATCCTTTTTTGCCAAGTATGATTAAAGCCGATACTACCGAATATCCTAAAAATAGGTTTGATATTTTTAATGAGTTTCACGATCGTATTTATAGAGAATATGATGCATCACTTTCTGGACCTACGCCGATTAAAATGAAAATGCTTGGTTTCTGGGAATACTTTTCTCAGAGTTTTGCAAATCCGCAGAAAACTTTTAAGAAGATTAAAAAAGCTGGAAATCCTAAAAACTACGCGCTCGCTGTTGATGATATTTTTAAAGAAGCAAGAAGATATTAATTTGTTTACATTTTTCTTTTTCTTTGATGAAAAGAAACAAAATCTACACTTCTTATAATTTTATTAATTCTACAGGATAGTTCTTTATCGTGTGCAGACATCAATATGATTATCTACTAGACATTTTACGAACATTCTACCTTCTCTTTCAAAACTTATCCATTGGATATCCTTTAAATTCATACGAAAATTACACTTTATTAAAGTTCGTTTGTATTTAAATTAAAAAACTAAAATAAGACTACTCTATGTCTTATCTACAATAATTATCGATTAGAACTCGCAAAAATCTTGGATACATAATTAGTTTGTAAACCTGAAGAGTAAGATTTTATGCGCTCTAATCTTAATTCACCTAAGTTTTACATAATGTCTTGATATATGAATTGGATTAGATTAAAACTCTCTTTCTATTTTATAAAAACCTATTATAGAAACATTTAAATCAAACACTTCACATCAGAAAGAGATTAATGCATAAAAATAATTAATGCATTTCATTAAATATATATATAAAAAATAATGAATAAGTTTTTCAAACTTTGCAGCGTTCATAATTTAAACATAAAAAAATGGAAACTAAAAAAAATTCTCAGATTGAAATGCAAGAGCAAAAAATTCAATTAGTAAAAGGCGATTTTACACCCAATCAAGCATCAGACGTTGTAATGTCTTTGCTAAATCAAAAAATAAATTATCACAAATTAGAATCCATACAACAGTGGGAACAAAATCATAAATACGATAGAGAGCCTTTAAAAAAGCGTATTCAACAACTTGAAGCAGAGAAAGAAATTGCTGCAGAATTCATCTCAAAAATAAAACTTGAAGGTAAAAAATTAAATATTGAAGGAATATTGGTAATGAAAGCTACGGAATAATTGAATCCATCAAAAAAAATATCATTACAATTTAAATTTATATTTCACAACAAATTGGTTTATTTCTGAATTAAAAACGTACACATCAATAGCGTTCGTTGATCTAGTTCGTTATAAAACATCCAAACTTTTTTTATAGTAATTTAATTTTAGAAATAAACCAAATATAGTTGTGATATAAAAAAGGAAATCAATTTTTAGATTTAACCTTCTACTTTATTTTTAAATGCAAAAGTCATTTTACTTTTGACGGCATCAATTTTAAGACTTTTTTCTATTAATTTTTATAGCGATTTTATTTATTTCAATCTAAACTCCATTAAAACTGGTAAATGATCAGAAGCTTGCTTAAATTCATTTAACACTCTTCCTGAAACGTACTCAATAGAATTTTTGGTGTAAAAAATATAATCTATTCTTTCATACGGATCTTTAGAATCGAAAGTTTTTTCTAAATTTTGAAGATTAAAAGCCGCATTTCCAATCTCAGTATTCGTAAACATCTTTTGAATAATGGCGCTTTCATCGGTTGCGCTTGCATTAAAATCGCCCAATAAAATAGTAGGATACGTATCTTTATATTGATTAAATAGTTGTAAAACTTCTTCAAATTGAATGTCTCTTGTTTCTATATCAAAAGCTTCCAAATGAATGTTAATCAGCACCACTTCTTTACCATTTAATTCCACTTTTACAACTTGTGCTAAACGCTCTAAATAAAAAACATCTCTATAAAAAGGTTCATCAGCCACTCTAGACAACACAATTCTTTGATGCTCTTTCAAAGGATATTTGCTAATAATAGATTGTCCGGAAACCACTTTACCAAACTGCATGCTTATTGGCCAATATGGAAAAGGCAAATAACGTTCATCCCAATTAATTGCTTTTGCTTTATAACCATAGCCTAATTTAGCAATTTCTTCTTGCTGATCTACACCGTAACTTCTAGATGCGTTGTAATCTATTTCTTGAAACGCAATTATATCAGGATTTACTTTTTTTGTTTCTGATAAAACAGTTGCCAAATTATCATCAAATAACTTTTTAGGTTTTGCTACTGGCAGGTTGTTTGTCATGCCGCTTAGATACCCAATATTATAGGTAACAATACTAAAAACAGCATCATTTAGAGGAACTTCTATTGAATCATCTTCTACTAATTTAGTGTATTCGCTTTCATTGAGCGTTGCTGATGATGCCCAAAAAAAGAAAATCACAAAGGCAATTATCAGCAATATTAAAAAGCGAAAAATAAATTTTAAGAAACGTTTCATAAGTTTTCTGTTGTATTTTCAATAAGAGTATCTGCTTTAAAATCTTCTATAGCTTTTAAAATAGTAGCATCAATTTTATCTTGATTAATATTATACTTTAAATCTACTGATTGTTTTTCAGGAAATTGTTCAATAGTAACCGTTGTTGATGGAAAAGCAAATTCTACTCCTAAACCTTTTGCCAACTTAATAATTGCCATATGCAATCTATGTTTAGACGATTGCTCTACACCCCAAGCCAAACTTTTGAAATATACATTTACTAAAATTAGCAAAGCAGAATCGCCAAAACCCGTAAATTCTACGTTGTAAGAATCAGGTTCAGACCGTGTTTCTGGATGTAGAATAATTATTTCTCTAATCCCTTTTACAAAAGCCTCAATTAATTCCGGTGGTGTATCGTAACGCACTCCTAAATTAGTTTGATAACGTCTATACAAACGCAAACCTTTGTTGTTAATTACAATTTCTGATAATCTGCTATTCGGAATTTGATAAATAGAAGTATCTGCAGCACGCACAATGGTAGATCTAAAACCTACTTGTTCTACAGTACCCGAAATTTCTCCAGTTTCTATCCAATCATCAATATGAAAAGGTTTGTCAAGAAAAATCATGATGGTACCAATTAAGTTTTTTACGGTATCTTGAGATGCCAACGCAAAAGCCAAACCACCAATTGTTGCACCAGCCACTAGCGTTGTAGTGTCTACACCAAACAATCTTAGCACTTTAAACAACCCAAAAACAAGTACTAAACCTTTTAAGAAATTGTTTAAAATTGGCACTAATTGATCGTCTAACCTACTTTCAGTTCTTTCTGTAAATTCTTTATAAATACGCATAATCACTTGTACTAGTTTTAAAAGTACATAGATCCAAAAAACAGTTTCTGCAATATTTAAAGCCAAGAAAATCCATGTATTTACCTCTAAAGAAAACTGTAAAGACGGAAAAATTTTATCTATAAAAGCCAAAGAAATTAATAAACTAATAGGATGCGCTAATTTTTTAAGAACTTTATCTAATTCTAAATTTGAAGTTCTGTGTGTAATTTGAAGTTGTATTTTTCTTAGTATAAAAAAGGCTATTTTTTTTATCAAAAGAAAAATAATAAAAACTAACACTAACAAAACAACTAAAGCTATAACTTGCCAAAGTTCTATTCCTAAATATTTTTGATGACCAGAAACAGGAATTACATCTTGTAATTTTGCTACATACCAAGGAAAAACATCTTTATAAATTTGATCTATACTTGCAACTGTTTCTGCTGAGTAATACCAATTTTCTCCAATTTTTTCAACATAAATTTTTGGCATTCTTTGCGGAAACAACACATATTTATGAAAAGTTGTGTACCCAATTGAGTCTTTATAATTAGGATTGTTAGGTATTTTATTAAAATCGATATTTAGTCCTTTACCATCTAAAATTTGTTTAATTTTAATGGCCTTTTTTGTTGCTTGTTCTTCGGATAGTCCTAAAATTGTAGCTGCTGCTTTTTTAGGAAGATACGTATCGTTTTGTAAAAAGTACATGTGCGTATAGATTGTTGCATGTGGATTGCTTAAATCTACTTTTTCGTTTTCTTGCGCATTTGAATAGAAGGTAATCAAGGCAAAAAACCAAATGAATCTTTTCATTATAAATGTTTTAAAAATATTTTGCTACAAATTTAAACCTTTTCATTTTTTATATGTCTAAGAATTACAATTATTAAAAAAACAAAATAAATAAGATGAAAAAAATAATCGCAATTTTAGTTTTAGTATTCGCTTTTACAGTAACAGCACAAGCACAAAAGAAAGAAGGAAAAGGTGGTGTTGGGAAAATGTTAGCACAATTAACAACAGATTTAAACTTAACAGAAGCACAACAAAATGATATTAAACCTTTATTAGCAGCACAAATGGCTGAGAGAAAAATAATGGCTGATAAAAGAAAAGCGCAACAAGAATCTGGCGAAAAACCATCAAAAGAAGAGCGTACAAAAATGAAAGAAGATAGAGCTGCAAGTGAAGCAGCTATGGATGCTAAAATGGCAAGTATTTTAGATGCTGCACAATTAGAAAAATACAATTTACAAAAAGAAGCAAGAAAAAAAGAAGGCCCTAAGAAAAAGAAAAAAGAAAATAAGTAAAGTTAATTTTGGTTGATTAATTTAGTTTAAACTCGGGTTCTTAATTGAATTCGAGTTTTTTTTTATTTCATTTATTTACTGTTAAAAAACTGTTAACCAAAATACTAGCATTAAACCTTTGTGCTTTTTAAAAGTCAAAGAAGAGAACATTAATAACAATTAAACATTTTATATCATGAAAAAAGTAGCAAGCATTTTAATTTTAGTATTCGCTTTTACAGTAACTGCACAAGCACAAAAAAAAGGCAAAGACAATAAACAAGGTCCTAAATTTACAGTTGAACAACACACAGCATTAGCTGTTAAAAAATTGACGTTAAAATTAGATTTAACTGACAAGCAACAAGACCAAATAAAGCCAATAATTACTGCACAAGCCGCAGCAAAAAAAGCGGCTATGGAAAGTAGAAAAGAAAATAGAGAAGCTGGTAAAAAACCTACATCAGACGAGATTTTCGAAATGAAAAGCAAACAATTAGACAGTCAAATTGCTTTTAAAAACAAAATGAAAAACATCTTAACCAAAGAACAATTTGAGAAGTTTGAGAAAATGATGAAAAACAGAAAAGGAAAAAAACAAAAAGGAGAGAATAAAAAAGGAGAAGGCAAAAAAGGCGAAGGTAAGAGAGATAAAAATAAAGAAAATAGATAAAAAATTTTAAACTGGTTTGGTTGATTAGTTTTTTTAATAAAACCCGATTTCTTAATTGAAATCGGGTATTTGATTGTATTCTAAATCTGCGTTAGGGATTGAAACGGCATCCTTTTTATGCTGAACTTGTTTCAGTATCATTAGGTTTGTTAATTTGATTCTACTAGAATTATCCGATGCTAAACTTAATTTAGCATAAAAAGATATAGTGTAAAGCCCGTTAAAACGCCCTAACCTTAAAACTATTTTGAAGAAAAATTACTCTTTAAACCAACTAGAATATTTTACGTAATTATTGGCAATTCTATCTATCTCGCCAGAAATTAATTCTTGAGAAATATCCTTTACTTTTTTGGCCGGTACGCCAGCATATATACTACCACTTTCTACTCTAGTATTTTTAGTTACCACGGCGCCTGCTGCAATAATTGAGTTTGATTCTATAACACAATCGTCCATAATAATAGAGCCCATTCCTACCAAAACATTATCGTGAATTGTGCATCCATGTACCAAAGCATTGTGCCCAATAGACACGTTATTACCTATGGTTGTTGGCGATTTTAAATACGTGGCATGTATAACCGCACCATCTTGAATGTTTACTTTATTACCTATTTTAATAAAATGAACGTCACCTCGGATTACTGCATTAAACCAAATGCTACATTCTTTACCTAAAGAAACTTCACCAACAATCGTGGCGTTTTCTGCTACATAACAATCTTCTGGAATTTGAGGGTGTTTACCGTTTACGGCTTTAATAATTGGCATAAATTACTTTTTAAATTGATATACTTTTTGTTTTTATTTTTGATAAAATAGGTATTTAAAAAAGGAGAAGTTGAAGCTTCTCCTTTTTTAAATTATGTGTAAACTATTTTAATCTATTTTTTTAGTTTCGTTCGCATTGATTTCATTTTTAAAATCGCCACCATTTACAAAACTCCAATCGTCAATATTTTTAAAGTATTTTTTAATTACTTTATTTACATCATCAACGGTTAGTTTTTTAACGTTTTCTTCTATATTTTTTTGAAAGTTTAAATCTCTGTTATAATACATATTATCATTGATAACACTTGACAATTCTGCATCTTTTGCTCTAGACACATTTTCTGCTTGTACCCATCCTTTAATAGCGCTGTCTAACTCTTCTTGTGTAATTCCATCTTTTAAAAACAAGGCAATTTCTTCTTTAAAGCCTAATTGTACTTTTGCTGCATTTTGCGGTGCATAAATTGCATATACATAAATAGTAGAATTTTTATCATCTTTATTACCATCTACAGAAACCATACCACCAGCACCATAACTTACACCATCTTTTTGACGTAATCGATTTGCTATTCTAGAGTTTAAAAATCCACCACCAAAGATAGTTCCTGCCATTTCTAATGCTGCAAATTCTTTATCATCTTGACTAATATTAGCACTTAGTACCCCTAAGGTAAAAGCATTTTTTTTATCTGGTGTAATTATAGATTCGCTTGTTCCTTTGTTTTCTGTAAATGCATTTGGTATTGCAGTATACGTTTTGGTTGATGTAAAGTTTTTAAATTCAGTTTGAAAAAACTGTTTTAATTTTGTTTCGTCTAAATCGCCAATAGCAACTAAGGAAGCACTATTAGAAATACCATAAAAATCTTGATGGTATTTTTTAAGATCATTAATTGTTAATTTAGCTATAGATGCTGCATTTTCTTCTAAAGACTCTACATATAAAGGATGTCCTTTTTGATATTTTTGATTGATTCTTCTAATTTTATTTGACACTAAATATTGAGGATCATTTTTATTAGCTTCTAAGTTTGCTAAGTCTTCTGCTTTTAATTTATCAAATTCTTCTTTATTAAACGACGGATTTTTAATCATATCTGTCATTAATGCTAAAGTTGCCATAAGATTTTCTTCGGTAGAATTTATACTTACTGATGTTCTACCATTAGAGCCGTTAAAAAATATTGATGATTTTAACGCACTTAACTCATCTTCTATATTTTGTCTTGTTTTTGTAGTAGTCCCTTTATTAAGCATTCTTGCCGTATAGCTGTCACTTAAACCTAAATTAGACAATTGCGCTACATTTCCGTTTCTAAATGTAAAATTTAACGTAACCGTTTTTCCTCTATTCTTCTTTTTGATAAAACCGTATTTAATATTTGTTCCGGTAAGTGTACCAAGATCTAATCTTTTTGTAATGCTATCAAAAGAAACATCAAAAGCTTCCCCTTCTCCCAAAGATTTCTTTCCTTTATAATTAACCACTAATTCTTGAAGGTTTTCTGTATGCGGAATTCCAACTCTTACAGGATCTTTTGTAGGAATAAATTTACCAACGGTTCTATTTGTTTTGATAAAATATTTTTTAATAGCTGCATTTACTTGCTCTAAAGTAGCCGCTTCAATTCTATCTCTATTAATAAAAGATAATCGCCAATCACCAGCACCAATAAACTCGCTCATGTACGTACCTAAATAAGACGAATTTCTATTGATTTGATCTATTTGTTTTAATAGATTTCCTTTAGCTCTTTGTAATTCTTGCGCTGTAATAGGTTTTGAAGCAAAATTATCTAAGTTGGTTAACAATGTATTTTCAGCAACCTCTAAAGACATTGTAGAAGGCACATCTACGTTTATATATAAAAACCCTGGCTCTTTTGTAAACGGAGAAAAAGACCATAAACTAGAAGCTTTTTTACCTTCAACTAATTCTTTATACAATCTACCAGAAGGTTCATCTGTTAAAATATTTTCGGCAATTGAAACAGAAGCATAATCAATAGAAGATCCTGCTGGAGTATGATAAGAAGCAGCAACAATTTGCAAATCGCCTACTCTACTTAAAGTAATACGTTTTTCTCCATCTTGTTCTGGCTCAATCGTTGGCACATCTACTAAAGCTGTATCAGGATTTTTAAGTACCCCAAACTTTTTATTGATAAGATCTAAGGTTTTTTCTGTATCAAATTTACCAGTTACCATTAATACAGCATTGTCTGGTCTGTAGTATTTTTTATAGAATGCTTTTAAGTTTTCTATAGGTACGCGTTCTATGTCTGATTTATTTCCAATAGTTGTATTGCCGTAATTATGCCATAAATACGAAGCACTAATTACCCCATCCATTAAAACATTTGAAGGCGAATTTTCTCCAGATTCAAATTCATTTCTTACCACAGAAAACTCAGATTCTAAGTCTTTTTTAGCAATATAAGAATTAACCATTCTATCTGCCTCTAAATCTAAAGCCCAATCTAAATTTTCATCGGTAGCATTAAAAGTTTCAAAATAATTAGTTCTGTCATACCAAGTAGTACCATTGGGTCTTGCACCATGTGATGTTAATTCTTCGGGAATATTAGGATGATTTGGAGTTCCTTTAAACACCATGTGTTCTAATAAATGCGCCATTCCTTTTTCGCCATAACCTTCATGTCTAGAACCAACCCTGTAGGTAATATTTACCGTAATTGTTTGGGAAGATCTGTCTTGAAATAGCAATACTTTTAATCCGTTTTCTAAAATATATTCGTCAATTCCTTCAACAGAAGCTGTTTTAGTTTGTGCATTTAAAGTAGCTGCTACAAATAAAAACATTATCGTAAAAAGAAAACAAACTCGTTGTAAATTCATTTTTTTCATCATGTTAATTTTTAAATTTATATTGCTAAAGATATTAATTAATTTGGAACATTAACGCATAAACAACTGATTATTTGTGACATACAAACAATTTAGCAAACTACTACTACTCTTTTATACGTTTTTAAAGTACTTTAATTGCTAATTATTAATTTTTGATCAATCGCTAAATCGTTACTCTTTAATCCATTTAAATCTTTTAGAGCGCTAACGGTGATGTTAAATCTTCTTGAAATTGAGTATAAAGTATCTCCTTTTTGCACATTATAATAAAGGACTTCATCGGTATTCGTTTCTTCGCCTTCTTCTATAGTACTTTGATAAATGTATCCTTCTTTCTTTATGCGATCGAATTCGTGTAACTTATAATCTTCTATAATTCTAATCAATTTAGCAGGATATTGTGGATCTGTTGCATAACCAGCTTTTCGCAATCCATGAGCCCAATTTTCATAATCTGTAACTTTATATGAAAATAAAAAATTATAGCGACTTCTTTGTGTTAAGAACAGTGAATGATCTTTAAAAGATGAAGATACATATTTGTATTTTCTAAAGCATTCTCCTTTTTCGTCATCATCATGATACACTCTTTTTCCTTGCCATTCTGTATGACATTTTATACCAAAATGATTGTTAGATTTAGAAGCAAGTTCACTTTTACCATTGCCAGATTCTAAAACCCCTTGTGCCAAAGTTATACTTGCGGGTATGCTGTGCATGTGCATTTCTCTAACAGCAATTGCAGCATATTTTTTAATATATTCTAAAGAATTTTCATTCAATCTTTTAGAGCCTTCTTCTAACTTTTCTATATGTTTATCTTCGTTTACCTTTGGTAAATTTTTAATTTGTTTCTCTTTATACGTCTTATTAGTTTTACTTTTCACTGTTTTTTTGCTTGATCCACAGTTAGAAAGCATCAAAAGTAACACGCAACTAAATACTATTTTAAGCTTCATTATACTAATATCAATTCTTTACTTTTATCTTTTAATTTCTGATTTACTCCGTCAATTCCCTGAATTCCACCAGTATGAATCGCTAATATTTTCGTGTTTTCTTCAAAATAATCTTTTTTGATTAAATCTAAAACACCAAACATCATTTTACCGGTATATACAGGATCTAACAAAACGCCCGTTTGCTTATTAAAATCATTAATAAAACGTATTAATTCATCCGTATGTTTTGCGTAACCACCAAAAGTATAGTCTTTTTGCAAGCGCCATTTTTTGTTATTGATTGTATATTTTTTTATTTCTTCGGATAAAAAATTACCTTTTAAAGCAGGAAAACCAATCAACTTTTGATTTCTTTTAGATCCATTGATCAAACCCGCAATGGTACCTCCTGTACCAACAGCACAACAAATAAAATTCATTTTTTTATCCTCTACAGATAAAATTTCTTCACAACCCTGAACGCCAAAAATATTAGTTCCTCCTTCTGGAATTAAATAAAAATCGCCCCATTTATTTTTCATTTTTTCAATAAAACCAAATGATGTTTTTTGACGATATAATTCTCTAGAAACAAAATGAAATTTCATTCCGCTTTCATGAGCTCTTCTTAATGTAGCATTCTCTTCTAGTGTTTTTGCCAAATTTAAACCCAATTCTTCTCCTCTAATAATCGCAAACGTTTTCAATCCAGCTATTTCTCCTGCAACGGCTGTTGCTACAATATGATTAGAAAATGCTCCTCCAAAAGTAAGCAACGATTTCTTTTTTAACTTTATAGCTTCGTCTAGATTGTATTTTAATTTTCTAAATTTATTACCAGATATATAAGGGTGAATTAAATCTTCTCTTTTTATAAATAGTTCTATCCTTTTTTCTTCTAAAATAGGAAGAAATATTTGTTGATTTTCAGTTTGAATATGCGAATTGAAGTCCATGATGTATTGATTTCTGAATTACAGAAATCTAGAATTATAATTGATACTATAAAACCCTTAAATTAAAAAGGTTTTGTTTGATGACTAGCTTTTGTATTGAAAAATATGGTTTCTATTAATAAGAAATTAAGAAAAGTTAGCAATTTCTGCTTCTACTTTTTCCCATTCTTCCATTAAGCTATCTACTTTTGCTTTTTTGGCTTTGTATTTCTCAAAGAAATTAGGCCTGGCAGAAACTTCGTTGTAGTTTTTAGCCAATTCTAAATCGCTTTTTGTTATTTCTGCTTCTAAATCTGCAATGTCTGTTTCAATTTTAGAAAGCTTATTATTTAACCTCTTTAAGTCTTTTTCTTGTTCTTTAGATAGTTGCTCAGTTTCTACCTTCGCTGCAGGCTTATCAGCTTTTATAACAGTTCTCTTTTCTGCTTCACGTAAATTTTCAATTTTGTGTTGCTCTAAGAAATAATCAATATCACCTAAATATTCTTTTATAACTTTATCTTTAAAACCATACACAGTTGATGTTAATCCTTGTAAGAAATCTCTATCGTGAGAAACTAAAATTAACGTTCCATTAAACTGTTTTAATGCTTCTTTTAATACATTTTTAGAGGCAATATCTAAGTGATTTGTTGGCTCATCCATGATTAAAACATTAAATGGCTGCAACAATAACTTACACAAAGCAAGTCTATTTCTTTCACCTCCAGATAATACTTTTGCTTTTTTATCTACAGCGTCTCCTCCAAATAAGAAAGAACCCAACATATCTCTAACGCGCATTCTGTTAGAATCTGTTGCTGCATCTTCCATGATTTCTAAAACGGTTTTTTCTGGTGGTAATTCTTCTGATTGATTTTGAGCAAAATATCCAACTTCAACATTATGGCCCAGTTTTAAATGTCCTTTAAACGGAATTTCACCAACCATCATTTTGGCCAAAGTAGATTTTCCTTGTCCGTTTTGACCCACAAAAGCAATTTTACTATTTCTTTCAATTAGTAAATCTACGTTTTCTAAAACGTGTTTATCACCATAACTTTTAGATAGATTTTCTGCTTCAACAATAATTCTTCCTGGTTCTTTAGAAATTGCAAAACGAATATTCATCGCTTGGTTATCATCTTGGTCAACCTCAATCAACTCAACTTTATCAAGCTGTTTCATTAAAGATTGGGCCATCGATGCTTTACTCGCTTTTGCCTTAAATTTATTAATCAAGAATTGTTTTTGCTTAATTTCTTTTTCTTGATTTTTCTGAGCTTGTAATTGTTTTTCTTTGATTTCTCCTCTTAATAATAAGAATTGAGAATAAGGTTTTTTGTAATCGTAAATCTGACCTAAAGAAATCTCGATAGTTCTGTTGGTTACATTATCTAAAAACATTTTATCATGCGAAACCAATACAATTGCACCAGAATACGATTTTAAAAAGTTCTCTAACCAGATAATCGATTCGATATCTAAGTGATTCGTTGGCTCATCCAGCAATAAAATATCATTATT
>TARA_R110001606_G_scaffold12028_1_pt1 | contig 25423 bp, 26 predicted proteins | sample TARA_R110001606 | Tara Oceans TARA_R110001606 (sample SAMEA4398315) | marine metagenome | biome: Polar Biome; feature: [SRF] surface water layer (ENVO:00010504); material: water (ENVO:00002006), including particulate matter (ENVO:01000060) such as... | depth 5 m
TCAGCTCTAAAAGAAGCCATTGAATGCGATCAGCTTAGTTTATTTTTTCAACCGCAGATATATCTAAACACCGGTAAAGTGCACGGCGCGGAAGCTTTATTACGTTGGGAGCATCCACAATTGGGTAATGTTCCCCCTGATTTATTTATCCCTATTGCTGAATCATCAGGGATAATTTCAGATTTAACCGAATGGGTTATTACGCAAGCACTGCAATATCAAAAGAAAATGATTGTATTATTGCCTGAGCATATTGTATCTATCAATATTTCGGCTAAAGATTTGCTGCGTAAAGATTTACCAGTGTTATTTATAACGTTGTTGAATGAGCATCAACTCAACCCGGCTAATGTAATGTTAGAACTAACGGAATCGGCAACACTCTTTGAGGGGGTTGATATAAAAAATGCCCTGAATGATTACCGTTTAATTGGCGTTAAAATAGCAATTGATGACTTTGGCACGGGGTATTCGTCACTCGCGTATTTGAGCAAAATGGGCTTTGATGAAATAAAAATAGATAAGCAATTTGTAATGAATATTGAATACTCTAAAAATGATCAAACAATTTGTCGTGCTACCTGTGATATTGCCAAATCACTGGGTTCATACGTAGTGGCCGAAGGGATAGAAGATAGCCAAAGTATGGCTAAATTACAAAGCTATGGCTGTGAAGTTGGTCAGGGATACTTTTTTTCACGACCATTACCGTTTGACGATTACATGCAGTGGCTTGAAGAAAATCTTGAAACCACCACTGTATTTGTTAATGATCTTGAAAAAGTCGTTGACCTAATTGGGAAAAATAATTATTAAGTGCGTGATTACAAATTTTCAAGCTATCGTGTTTAGGATAAATAAGTGCTGAGTTATTGAGCCCAGAGACTAAAAAGTGATTAACTATCTGCTCATTACAAGCAATACATGCTTCAAAACTACGCGCAGCTAGCTCTTCAGGCATACTCATATAAAACTGCTGCTGTTGTTTATCAAATTCTATACAGTCTAAAACATATTGATTAGCGTGTTGACCGGTTGGTTCTAGAAATACTCCTTGGTAAAACTTATTTAATGCTAAGTTTAGTGGGTGGCTTTGCTCAATCGTGTGCTCCAGCCAAAGTTTAGAGGCAAAATGCTGTGGCGAATGCTGGGGAAATATGTGCTTAGTTATGTGATGATCAAACGCATGAAACCATTCATGCGCCAGCGCGCCACCACCTGCATTTTTTGCCAGCGCAAGAGTTCGAGTACGGCTATTATAATGTGCTTGGACGTGTTGTTGACCGCCATGGCCAAAAGCAAAATTGAGTTTCCCCCTCAGACCAATGGTCTTTGGCGGCACTTGCAGTATTTGCGCTAAATCGGCTAGTGCGTCGTAAATTAAATTAGCACTAATAAAGCGTTCTTCTTTGGTGACCCATTTACCCACCACCATAGTACGAAAACCAAATGTATCGCGGATATCACTAAAGTCAACTTGGTCATCAAATCGATAATCCGGTCCCTGGCGGAAAAACCCGCGCTTTAAGCGATTATTGGCACTCATTTGGCTTGATAACGCGCTTTAACATGCTCAGGCATAAACTGGGTTTGTTTGCTGTTGAGTGCTTCCAGTGCGTGATACAGAGGTTCAGGGTTAATATGCTCAATCAAGGCTAAACTATGTGCAACCGCTTCTAATGTGGAGAGGCTATCTGCACGGGGAGCTTTGCGAATACGATATCGATTTTGTGGGATCGTCGTAAAGCTGACCTTTTTAAAAGCCGCAAGGGCTGGGGTAAGTTGCATGATCTTAAATGCTTTTTTCCAGGTGCCATCGATTACAATTAGATGACTTAACCGGCTTTTAAATTGTTGTGCTGCGGTACTTTCATCATCCAGTAGGATGGCATTATCATCAGGGTAGAGTAAGGCTGTTGTGGCAACGGGTAGTGTGCTTAGTTGTGCAAAATCAGCCTGCGTTTCTCCTACCATGATGTCGTATTGCGTTAGGCACAGTGTGAGTAAGCGGGCGGTGTTTTTAGTGATTTTTACTTCGCTAGGATGCTGCAAAATTATAACTTTGAGTTTATTTTCCAGTACCGACAAATCTTCACAAAGGCACGTTTGTAGACTAAATTTACAATTAACACACAATGAACGGGACATAAAATAATCTTGTTTAATAGCAATAAGTTGAAAAACCCGCTAATTATACGCTTAATGAGACAATTAGTTGGTTTTTTTTCTATAGAACGATAAAGTATAAAAATAGTATAAGTTACTGGTTTAGTGTTGCTAAATACAAAAGGATGAATAATGAATACAATAGTCATTGATGAAAGCGCATTGGAAAGTATGGAATCGTTATTAGGCGAGCAATTTAGCGATACGCTGACTTTTTGTTGTGCTGAATTTGAACGATTAGGCTCTGAAGTATTGGCTACAATACATAGTGATATCCAAGTCGCAAGTCGCCATGCTCATAGTTTAAAATCAAATGCTGCGCAGTTTGGTGCCAGCAGTCTATCTCAGGTGGCCAGAGAAATTGAACAAAGCTTAAATAATAATGATGTTTCTCAGGCGCTTGCTGCAGCTCAGCAGCTTGACAACCAAGTTGCCGGTTCAGCAGCTAAGTTAACTGATTGGTTACAAAGCCGTTAGTTAGCTATACCCAGACGTGAATTTATTTCAGTTTTGAAGTATTAAATCCACTGGTATTTAGCCCCTTTACTAGGTTAATCTAGCTGTTCCACTAGTAGAGGTAAAAATGTCAGAAATTAAAAAGAGTCATAAATTACAAGGCGTTTGTTATGACATTCGTGGGCCGGTGTTAGTTCAGGCTCGCAAAATGGAAGATGAAGGCCAAAAAGTTTTAAAATTGAATATTGGTAATCCTGCGGCATTTGGGTTTGATATGCCTGAAGATATGCACCGCGATATTATTCGTAACTTGTATTCAGCCCAAGGCTACTGTGACTCCAAAGGCCTCTACTCAGCCCGTGTGGCTATTTATCAGCACTACCAACAACGTGGTTTATATAATCTAGACGTCGATAATATTTATATTGGTAATGGGGTCAGTGAATTAATTCAAATGACGACCCAAGCTTTGCTGAATAATGATGATGAGGTGTTGATCCCAGCACCTGATTATCCATTGTGGACCGCTTCAGTCAAACTTGCGGGTGGTAATCCAGTCCATTACCTATGTGATGAAGAGCAAGATTGGTTCCCTGATATTGCTGATATTCGAAGTAAAATCACGTCAAAAACTAAAGCATTAGTGCTGATCAACCCTAATAATCCGACGGGTGCAGTATACGACGACGCACTTTTACAGCAGTTAATTGATATTGCACGTGAACATAAATTACTGTTATTGAGTGATGAAATCTACGAGAAGATTTTATACGATGGGATCACGCACAGCTCCATTGGTGCACTGTGTGATGATGTGCCGATCATTACTTTTAATGGCTTAGCAAAAACCTATCGCGCAGCGGGTTTGCGTATGGGGTGGATGGTATTAAGTGGCCGTACTGCATTGATGGATGATTTACGTAAAGGTTTAGATATCTTAGCCTCTATGCGTTTATGTGCCAATGTGCCGGCACAATATGCGATCCAGCAAGCATTAGGTGGCGTACAGTCGATTGATGATTTAATAAATCCCGGTGGGCGTTTATACGAACAACGTGATATTGCATGGCGTGGTTTAAATGCGATAGAAGGTATTTCGTGTGCAAAACCAAAAGGAGCATTGTACGCATTTGCCAAAGTAGATACTGAGCGTTTTAATATCAAAAATGATGAAAAAATGATTTTAGATTTACTCAAAGCAGAAAAGATCTTACTGGTTCACGGAAGAGCATTTAACTGGCCAAATCCAGATCATTTCAGATTGGTATTTTTACCTAACAAAGATGATTTAACGACTGCTATGAGTAAGATGCAACGCTTTTTCAGCGATTATAGACAAAGCTAACGTAGTAATAAAGTTATAAATACTAAAAAGCGAGCATTAATACTGCTCGCTTTTTAGTTTAATGTAATAGCTTAATAGGCTTTATCAACGCGGACTGTATTATCTGATAAATATACTAAGCGCACGCTGTCGCCAGTTCTAAATATCATTTGATTGTCTTTGTCTTGTACCACCATAAATTGTTCACCATTTTCAACTTTGATCATTAACTCGACTAAGTGGTATTGATTATAATGGCTGCTTTGTTGCCTGTTGTTCGCCACACTGCCACCGATGACCGAGCCTAAAATAGTCGCTGCGGTGCGACCACTGCCGCCGCCAAATTGGTTACCAATAACGCCACCAAGTAATGCACCGCCAAAGGTTTTCCAGCCACTATTTTTGTCTTGAACCAGTTCTTGCTCGGTAATATTACGTATAGATTGAACACTGCCAAATAGTACTTGCTGGACAGGAACGGCTTTATTGCGTTCGTATGCGGCAAAGCTTGGATTACTGATGAGCAGGGCTGTACACAGCCCAAGTATGAGTTTATTCATCATTTACCTCCTCAGCTGAATTACCAGCCAAAGGTTGATTTTTCGCGGGTTTTACGAATTTCTGTTTCGTCCGCCCATTCTACTAAGCCACTTTTTAAATCCATTAAGCGCATTGTGAATTTATAGTATACGTCGGCTTTATCGGCATTCGATTTTACGATGCTCGACAGGTTGCCATAAAGCATATACTGCGCGCCAACTTGTTGGCCAAATGCAATCGCTTTAGTTGGGTCTACTAGGGCATCATCATTTTGAAAGTTCAATTGTTCTCGAGCGGCTTCTACGCGGCCCATATCAACAAAACGAAATTTACCACTGCGCAATAATTGTGTTGAAATTGAATCGGTAATTGATTCAGTATCAATGTGTTCACTGGTTTTGTTTTTTATACGTTCAACAAATACGATTGGTCGAGTATTAGCTGTTAATGTGCCGACCACAGGTGATGCCAACAGTGAATCCGTCATTTGGCTGGCGACTTTTTGTAAGTCAGTTGAACCGAAGTTAATATCAGTTGTTTCTACAGCTTGTGCGTCTCCGTAGCTGACTACGGCTTTATTGGCACAGCCACTGAGGGCAAGCGCACTCAAACCTAACAACGCAAAACCCGAGAGTGTTTTAAGCGTTGGTTTTTTAGTTGTGTTTACTGTATTCATAATGGTGTCCTTTAATCTTTAAATTCTTGTGCTTGTGTCGATACTTCGCGTACCGCTAATGAAAATGTAACCGCATCAGATGTAGGTGCAAGGCCAGGCAGTTGCACGTTAGCAAAACCAAATAAAGTCAATGATTGCCAAGGAGAATGATTGCCTTTGATCACAAAACCATCGCCGTCATACCAGGTAAATTGATACTGTAAATATTGTGATTTTTTATACTGACTCGAAAGTGTGACAACAACATCAGTTAATTGATTCGTTTGGCGAGTCTTTACATCACTAATGGCCAGCTTTTTACCTAGTGCAGGATTATCGACTTTTAGCTGTTGTTGGTATTGCGCTGAAGCTTGTTCAACACTTATACCTGATGTAGTCGGTCTACTGGTACAGGCAGCAAGTAGACAGACCGTTAATAATGGCACTAAATATTTCATGATAGCTCCTAAAGTTGCACTACATGGGAATTAAAATAGTTGTTAATAGAGGTTAGATAAATCAAGGTTAACCCTTGCTTACTAACCGTAAAGTTTATGTCGTTCTGATTGGCAAGTTTTAAAACATGGTCTCCTGCTGTTAACTGGGTGCGCGCAACACTTATTTGATTAGGTAAAGTTAACCAACTGCGGGTATCTGCTTGCTCAGAGGCTAGGTTGTATAGATTAGCGAGTATATTACCCACATCGCCGCCACTTCTAGCCAGCTCTGCCCGTACTTTTTCTTTAGCGACTAACCTTAGTATTTGCCTCGATACTCTTGCCGGTGTTTGTTCTTCAAGTGTTTTAGCCGCTAACGCTTCTATTCTTACCAATGGACTCAAAGGTAAAGTCTGTGTTCCGATACTAATGGCATTAACCGTTGGTATATAGGCTCTATCTTTATAAACGGGCATCGCTAAGCTATAAAAACGAGCATCACCACCGGATGTATTAATCGGCAGGCGCAACACAAATTCATCTTTTTCTGGCACTAAACCTTGTTCGATCAAGACCACAACGTCACCGCTGTTGGCGACTTGTTTTGGCAATTCAGCTAAGCGTTTTTTATACTCGGCAAAATCTTGATCAAATCCTTGCTGTTTTGCTAATTGCAGTACAACCTGCTGCAAATAGGTGTTTTCAGGGTTGATCTCTAATGCCTTTTTATAATCAATATAGGCATCATCGTATTGCTTATTACTTTGATAGAGCAAACCTGACAGATAAAATGTAAACGCATTTTGATAGCCATTTTTTACGTTTTTGATCACCTCATCCATACTTGGGTAATGTTTTTGTGCTGCTTTTACGCTAGCATCTATGTCGTCTTGATTAGCCGTTAACGCATCTGTTTGTACTTTATTTGCACGGCGAACTTCGACTAATGCGCCCTCAATATTATGTTGATATATATAATTAAGTGCTTGGTAACTGTGCAGCATACTCATTTCATAAGCCGCTGGCGTATAGCTAATGACTGAATCATTGGTAAAAAGGGCGTTACTTTGTTCAAGCCCTGCGCTTACTTGTATTTTTGCTGCTTGGCGTTTTATTTCCATTTGCTGATATACCGCTTCGTACTGTGGTCTTGCAGCCTCATTTTGATTATTTAAATTGCTTAAACGGGCCTGCTCTAATTGATTGAGCAAGTAGTTACTATGTGACTGCCCATTAGTCGGCAAAAGCTGTTGGGCTTGGTCGATATTGTTGGTCTTAATAGCTTGGCGTACAGGCGTCATTTGGGTAGCGTAATCTGAAAACAGATCACTAAACCCAATGGTGCTGCATCCACTTAGCATGACACAAAAGCCAAAAATAACACTGCGTTGCACATGGCACTCCTTTTATAAGCGTTAATACAGATTAGCATAATCTAATCCAGAGAAGATGTTAAACAATGTAAAAAAGCGTAGCAATCACCGTGTTTATAAGAAATAGTTACGCGATCATTGGTCACTGAGTTGTTGCACGATACATTCGAATGATCAAAACAAAAGGTAAGCTTTGCGCTATTATGGCAATCCTGTATAAATAGGTACTTCAGGCAAACAGGTAGCTGATTTTCTTATTATGTTGATTAATTAATGGATCGAGTGGTTGCCGACTACTAAACGATAGAATAACTCACCTCATAGGGTTTAATGCTTAGCAAGATTAAAACTAAGGATCACTTTGAAAGCAACACTGTTTACGGTACTCGCCCTAGTGGCATTTGCAGCTAATTCTCTTTTATGTCGTATGGCATTAGCACAAAATTACATTGATCCATGGAATTTTACAGCTTTGCGGCTATTCAGTGGCGCATTGTGTTTAGGATTTATTTTCCTTATACAAGCAACACCAACAGAGTCTGTAGCTAGGGAAGATAACAATCTTAATAATGCAGAGCATGAACGTGGTAGTTGGCGCAGCAGTGTTAGCTTACTGGTTTATGCGTTATGTTTTTCAATTGCCTATGTAGAATTGGACACTGGAACTGGCGCGTTGATTTTATTTTCTGCTGTTCAATTGACTATGATTGGCTGGGGGATTTTCAACAAGGAGCGACTCACGACTGTACAGTGGTGTGCATTTATTATCGCTGTCATTGGTTTTGTGTATTTAATGCTGCCATCGGCAACGATGCCGTCAATGAGCCCAGCATTATTAATGACGATTAGCGGTATTGCGTGGGGGATATACAGTATTCGCGGAAAAGTGTGTCTATCCCCACTGAAAACCACAACGTTTAATTTTGTGCGTAGTTTATTTGCATTACCGATATTGTTGATCGTGGGTTTTGGTTATTTAACGGGGATCAGTTGGCAGGGGATCGCGCTTGCATGTGCATCTGGTGCTCTTGCGTCGGGTATTGGCTATAGTGTTTGGTATGTTGCCGTACCCTTATTAAAAAGCAGTCAAGCCGCAGTGGTTCAGCTGTGTGTGCCAGTGATAGCTGCACTGGCAGGGATGTTATTTTTAGCGGAAGAACTAAGCATTCAGTTTGTTATTGCCAGCGCCGTTATTCTTGGCGCTGTGCTGGTTTTTTTACTGGCTAAACAACCGCAGAGCTGACATTCAGCACGTAACGCTGATACAGTTGCGGCAAATTCGCCAAAATAGCAGCTTTGCCGGCAAGCTGACTGTTATTTATAGTATCAGCTAATACGGTTAAACTCTGATGTTGTAGTAAAATGTCAGATTGCACTATGTGGCTAATATGCCAAGGTTCAGGCGCAACGCCGCCTAAATCATGTTGATAAGGGCGATAAAAGCCATACTTTTCTAAATGACTATCAAGCCACTTGGTCAGCGCTGCAAAAGGGCCATTGTCTTGGTATTCGTGAGGCTCTAACTGCAGCTGATAGTCATCAGAAACACTGGCTTGGTCAAAAATATCAAGATCAGTACCAAAGTGGTGGCGACTGCTTCCCGGTAGGGCTGAATAAAGCATAATGGCATGGCATTTTTCAATGTCTGTCATGGAGGCTAAATCAACGGGCTGTTGCTGCTTATTGAGCACAGGTCGATGACCATTAAATTTAGCATTCCAAATCAATGCTTGACGTTCAAAGTTACGAAAGCTTGATGCAATAGTCAGTGCAAAGCCTGCAACGCGAGCTGCATTTTGCAACTGCATAAAGTCATCAATAATGTCTTTATGCAGTTTATGATCTTGATAATCAACAAGCAGTAGCTCGTCTTTACCACAGGCACACTCAGCCAACTGTTGCGATGTGAGCTTAGCAGGGATCATGTTAAAAGTTGCTCTAGAATTTGCTCGTAAATATCAGCAAGTGCAATGAGATCATCACAATTAACGCACTCATTCACTTTATGAATGGTGTCGTTACGTGGGCCAAGTTCAATAACCTTTGCGCCGGTTTGTGCTATAAAACGTCCATCTGAAGTACCGCCAGTGGTTTCAAGTGCGGTATTTAAGCCAGTTATTGATTTGATGGCTGCAACCGTGGCATCAATAAGCGGGCCGCCTTCGGTGATAAATGGCTGACCGTTAACAATCCAACTCAGCTCGTATGCAAAATCATATTCAGCCAGAATGTCGTTAACTCGTTGCTGGAGTTGCTGATGAGTTACTTCGGTACTAAAGCGAAAATTAAATTGCACTTCAAGCTCGCCTGGGATCACATTGCCAGCTCCCGTACCGCCATTAATATTTGAAATCTGAAAACTAGTAGCAGGGAAAAATTCATTGCCGTTGTCCCATACCGTTTGACTCAACTGGGCAAGCATTGGCGCTGCAATATGAATAGGGTTTAGAGCAAGTTGCGGATAAGCCACATGACCTTGTATGCCTTTAACAGTTAAAAAGCCAGTCAGTGAGCCTCGGCGGCCATTTTTAACGACATCACCCAGTACATCACGCGATGAAGGCTCGCCAACCAAACACATATCTATTTTTTCACCTCGGGCCTCCAGCGTATCGATTACTCGCGTGGTGCCGTTGATAAAAGGGCCTTCTTCATCAGAGGTAATTAAAAAAGAAATTGAGCCTTTATGATCGGGGTGTTTAGTTACAAATCGCTCGGTTGCTACCACCATGGCAGCTAAAGAGCCTTTCATATCAGCCGCACCACGGCCATGCAACATGCCATCGGCTAGAAAGCCAGAGAAAGGCGGGTGCTGCCAGTTCTTTTCTGGTCCTGTTGGTACTACATCAGTGTGACCTGCAAAGCAAAAGTGCGGTGAGCTGTCGCCTTTACGTGCCCATGTATTTTGGGTGTCAGTAAAAAACAGTGATTCAATATTAAAACCAAGCTGTGCCAATCGCTCATTCATTATAGTTTGGCAATCTGCATCTTCAGGGGTGACTGAGCGACGCTGTATTAAGGCTTGTGCAAGTTCGATGACGGGATGATTCATGATGCAAAAATCTCATCATATTGCGCTGGTTTAAAACCTAAATGATAGCTGTTGTTGCGAATAAGCACTGGGCGCTTGATCATTGCTGGTTGTGCTACCAAAATTGCCAAGGCAGTGTGTTTATCAAGGTTCTGTTTTTGCTCATCTGATAATTGGCGATAGGTTGTGCCACGTTTATTGACCAGATCTTGCCAGTCGATGTGCGTTGCAAACTCAGTGATCATATCAAGGCTTATGCCGTCTTTACGGTAATCATGAAAATTAAAGTCAATGTTGTTATCGGTTAAATATTTTTTGGCTTTTTTTATAGTGTCGCAGTTACTAATGCCGTAAAGAGTCGTCATATTAATTACTTCTTAGTTAGTGTTAAAAGAGTATCTACCCCAGCTGTAACCTGAGATAAAGAATAATGTATTGGTTTAAGTTGATGCCCGTTAAGTAAAATAAGGCTGGCAAGTAAGGGGCTATTGAGATCTCTAAGATCAAAATAAGCGAGCCGTTGCCCTTTGGTTATTTTACTGCCGTTGAGTTGGGCTATATGAGTGTGTTTAATGTGTTGCTGTTGGTCTAAATATAAATTTAGAAGCACTTTTAAGCCATTGTTGGCTTGTAAAATAAATTCAGTACCGGCATTTTTTACTTGCATTAATGTACCATCAAAGGGCGCTAATATTTTATGATTGCTCAGGGCAACCATTATCCCTGGGCCAAGTGTGCCGTAGCTAAAGAAGGGTTCTGGGTGCTCGCTTAATGGGGCAACTTTACCACTAAAAGGGCTACAAATTGCAATACTGTTAGCCGCTAACTGACGTTGTGGTAAATAACTAATATCCGTGTATTTCATTATGTTAATTTGGGCTCATTGAGAAACTGATAGCCATCTTTTTTTAACGCGCTGATGGCATCTTTAATACGCTGTTGTTTTACTAAAACGTAATCGGTGTCGTAGGTTGAAATCGCAAAAATAGAGATATTTGCTGTGGCTAAAACTCCAGAAATATTTGCCATTATTCCGGTTAATGAAAAACCAAGTGGACCGATCACTTCTAACGCGCGCCAATCGTGTTCAGCATCAAGGCTTTCAATGGCGAACTGGCTAGGGCAAACAATAGATAACTCATCGTTGGTTTTGGCGATAATAAACATTGATTGTTTGAATAAAGCAGCGGGGATCTCGCTATCAACATCAAGGCTATGAATGGTAAAGGCCGTACTATGCAGTTGTAACGTTTGCTTAGACATTGCTACCCCTTTTTTAATTGTGAGACTTCCCATCTGTGTATACTGATCAATAGTATAGATTATCTTACTTAAATAAAAGAGCAATGTTGTCCACAATTTCTGTGGATAAGGTTGGGAATAGGGAGGTATAACAACGCTAAGCTATTTATTTTATTTATAATTTTTATTAGCTAAAGAAATGCACAGGGTAAAGTGATCATCATGCAATCACTTTACCCATGGTGTTAAATATTTTCGGCTTGTGCCGCTTGGATAGCAGTAAGCGCAATTGTATAGACAATATCATCAACCAAAGCACCGCGGCTTAAGTCATTGACGGGTTTGCGCATACCTTGCAACATTGGGCCGATACTTATCAAATCAGCACTTCGTTGCACCGCTTTATAAGTGGTATTACCGGTATTTAAGTCTGGAAATATAAACACCGTCGCTTTACCAGCCACTGGGCTATTTGGTGCTTTTTTAAGTGCGACATTTTCCATAATCGCCGCATCATATTGTAAAGGACCATCGATGATCAGATCAGGGCGTTTTTGTTGCGCTAACTTTGTTGCCAGACGGACTTTTTCTACATCAGCCCCAGTGCCTGACGTGCCGGTGCTGTAGCTTATCATCGCTACTCGTGGCTCAATACCAAATGCGGCGGCTGAGTCTGCAGATTGAATGGCAATATCGGCTAATTGCTCAGCGGTTGGATCAGGATTAATGGCACAATCCCCGTATACCAGTACTTGATCAGGTAGCAACATAAAAAACACCGACGAGACTAATGATGACCCTGGTGCTGTTTTTATTAATTGCAGCGGCGGACGAATGGTGTTGGCGGTTGTATTTACTGCACCCGAGACCAGACCATCGACTTGACCACGCTCTAACATCATAGTGCCAAGCACAACGTTGTCTTGGAGCTGTTCAAGGGCAACCACTTCAGTCAGGCCTTTGTTTCTACGAATATCAACCATAGGCGCAACATAGTCGTTGATCACATCATGAGGTTCGATAATGGTTACATTTTCGTTTAGCTCAACACCTTGTTGTATAGCGATACGTTCAATTTCTTCTCGATCGCCCAATAGAATGGTCTTCGCAATACCACGTTGACCGCAAATAGCGGCGGCTTTTATTGTTCGAGGCTCATTGCCTTCAGGTAACACTATAGTTTTTGCCGCTTGGCGGGCTTTATCCGTGAGTAAATAACGAAATGCTGGAGGTGACATTTTACGAGTTTTGCCGACACTTTTAGCAAGCGTATCTAACCAGTCAGAATCAATATGGCTGGCATTATGATGCTTTACTTTATCAATTCGTTGTACGTCATCGCACGGTACTTCCATATTAAAGTTATGCAGTAGCAATGAAGTACGCCAGGTGTCAGCATCTGTACTGAGGATTGGCAGGCCGGTGGCCATCGCTTGTTCGCACAAGGTCATGATCCGTGGCTCAGGTTTAAAACCACCAGTTAATAAGATAGCTCCTAATTTAGTGCCATTCATGGCTGATAAACAGGCCGCAACTAACACATCTGAACGATCGCCTGGGGTCACCAGCAGTGCGCCTGGGGTAAAATGATTTAAGATATTTGACACTGTTCTGGCACAAAATGTTACGCGGCGTAGACGACGATGAGCCATATCACCTTCGTTGATCACGTCAGCTTTTAAATACGCACATAAATCTTTAACGCGCGGAGCAACCAGCTCAAAATCCCATGGGATCGAGCCAAGTAACATAAACGGATGTTTTCTAAAAATAGGTAAAGATGCTAAGCGATTGAGCTCATTGTCAAGCTCGTCGGGTTTATGTGCTTCCACGAGATCTGCGCGTGCTCTGCCTTCATCATCCAGTGGTGCATTTACTTTATTAAAAATACAGCCTAATACTCGGGCATGGTCAACACTGCCATAATACCCGGCTGCAATTTCTAGGCGGTCTTCAATTTGATCGTTACTGTCATTACCAGGAGTGAGCACAAACACAATGTCAGCGCCGAGAGTTTGTGCTATTTCGCGGTTTACTCTACCTGCATAAGGTTGGCGGCGAGTAGGGACCATACCTTCGATAATTGCGACTACATCGTTGCCTATGGCATTTTCAAAGCGCTCAACAATTTCTTCAAGTAAATCATCACCTTTTCCATCCCCGATCATTTGCTCTGCATAATCAAGCGCAAAAGGAGTAGGTGGTGTAATAGGTGAGCCTTGGGTGACAATTTGTGTTGATTTTTCAGGGCCCGTTTCACCTGAGCGAGGCTGGGCTATGGGCTTGAAAAAATTAACTTTGACCGCTTTTTGTTCTAACGCACGCACTAACCCGACTGAGACCGATGTTAAACCAACCCCAGTAGAGATAGGTACTAGCATAATTCGACGTGCCATAATTATAACTCCTGTGCAATTGAGGCGGCATCAAGAGCAATGACCCACTCTTCATTTGTTGGCATTACTACTGCTTTTGTTTTTGCATTATTACTGCTGATAACCCCTTGTGTGCCAAATCGGGCTGCAAGGTTGGCTGTACTGTCGCAATCAAGGCCAAGATAGCTCAGTTGTGTTATTACTTTATCACGAATAATATCGGAGTTTTCACCAATACCACCGGTAAAAATTAACGCATCAAGGCGTTGCAATGGCACCATAAATGCGGCTATTTGTTTTGCTAAACGATAACAAAACATCTCCAATGCTAAAATGGCTTTTTCATTTCCTGCAACAGCAGCTTCTTCTATTGTACGACAGTCATTAGAAAGTTCACTGATACCCAGTAAGCCACTTTGTTGGTTTAATAAGTCATCAATTTGTTGTGCATCGTAGTTAAGTTGGGTGGTTAAAAAGTTAAATAAACCCGGATCAATATCTCCGCTGCGGGTGCCCATCATTAAGCCTTCTAGTGGAGTTAAGCCCATGCTGGTATCAACACTTTTGCCATTTTTAATTGCACACACAGAGCAGCCATTACCTAAGTGAGCGCTGATAAAATTACTTTGCTCAATAGGCTGGTTTAAAAGGACTGCTGTTTGACCTGCAACATAATAATGGCTGGTACCATGAAAGCCGTAACGTCTAACACCATAATCAGTATAAAGTTTATAAGGGAGGGCATATAAATAGGCAACATTGCCCATGGTTTGATGAAACGCGGTATCAAACACTGCTACTTGCGGTAGTCCCTTGAATGATGCTTGCGCCGCAGCAATGCCTAATAAATTAGCGTGCCCATGTAATGGCGCAAGCGTAGCGGCTTGAGTGATTCCTTTAATTACATCGTCGTCAATCAGTACCGATTTAGTAAAGTGCTCGCCGCCGTGAACCACGCGATGACCTACTGCAATAAGGTTTTCAGCTAAATGGTGTTCGTTAATAAGGCTAACTAAGGTATCGATTGCCGCACTGTGAGCTTGATTAGGCGCAAGTTCAATCAGTTGTTTTTTGCCAAGGTATTTGTATTTCACAGATGGCGACGATGAGCCTAGGCGTTCAGCAAGACCTGAAATGATTTCTTCAGATGTGGTGGCATCTAAAATAGCGAATTTTAAACTCGAACTTCCACAGTTCAGTACAAGAACATGATGAGGTGATGATTGCGAAGACATAACAGGATCCCATTTTTTGACAATTGCGCATTAAGCTTAGTTGTTATATAACCAAGTACTCGAGCATAGTGATTAAAGTAAAAGAGTCATTGGTCGATAAATTGCTATGGATATCTGTAATGACTATACTAAAGTCTAGTTGACTTAACGTGCGCTTATTTTAACTCATTAATTGTTTTAAGGTAAGTTTAAACCATGATCAAAAACACGTTTTGGATGAAAAAGGTGGAAGGGATTTTACACAGGAATGTTACCGTGAATATGATACACTCATTGCGGTAACATTAATAAATATACCAGCGACACCTAGGAGTCATGATGCAAAAAAGTGTGATGTCACAAGTCCAAACTGGTCGTGAATATGCAAAAAAATGGCCTATGCGTAAAGAATTAGCGCCTCTGTTCACGGAGTTTAGAGTGATCAAAGCCACCGAGCTGGCAATTACAGTAATGCCGATTTTGGCAATGCTCACTTTATTTATGCAAATTAATTATTTAGGCAGCAGTTTTTTACCTCAAGCAGTCGCTATCGCGTTGTTTTTTTTATCTCTACCGCTACAGGGATTGCTGTGGTTAGGCAAGCGTGCAGATACTGTACTTGAGCCTGCGATGGAGCATTGGTATAAAGAGCTTCATACGAAAATGGTAGCCAATGGCTACCAAGGGCATGTCCCTAAAGATAAACCACGTTATGCAGAGTTGGCCCATTTACTCAATGATATGTTTGATAAAATGGACCGCGCGTTTACCCGAGAGAATCTGTAACACGTTTAAATTGACTAACATAAAATGACAGGGTGACGACTTGCTCACCTTGTTGTTCTAGTTGTTGCCAATGTTCAGGACGAAACTTCCAAGCAAAGGGAGTCATAGTGATCAAGTTCTTCACATCTTTAAATGGCAAGCTTATCTGTTGTTCTAATAATGTTTGCTCTATAAGCTCAAACCCTACAGGCGCAGCAATCGGTGTATGTGCATTGACGTCTCGGTAAATATAGTGCTTGAGTTCTTTTAAATGCCAAGGGCCAGGGCTTGCAACTACCAATGTAGCGTCTGGTTTTGCTAATCGAGCCAATTCAGCATCAAATAATGGGGCAAAAATACTCACTAATACATCTGCTGAGCCATCATTAAATGGAGCTTGGCTGATTGATGCAACGCTAAAATTACAATTACTGTATCGCTTTGCAGCATATTTAACTGCTGATTTTGATATATCGACGCCATAAACGTGTGCAGTACATGCATTGGCAATCGCATGAGTATAAAAACCTTCCCCGCACCCTAAATCAATTACCTGTTGTGGTGCTTGCAGAGCAACTCGCTGTGCAACTGCATGTTGTAAAAACTGGTAGTGCCCAGTGGTTAAAAAAGCACGCCTTGCTTGTACCATGTCAAGATTATCGCCAGGTTGCTTAGAGTTCTTTTGTTGCACAGGTAATAAATTCACATAGCCTTCTTTTGCAGTATCAAAGCTATGGTTGTTAATACATTTTAGCACTTTGGCATGTAACTCAAGCGATTGTTGGCAGAGCGGGCATTGGTAATCGAGACTCATGAGTCTAGGTAATCCTTATCATAAAATGTTTTTACCCAATGTGGGCGATAGGTGATCAATAGGGTAATGGCCATGCCGTTTAACATCGCTTCAGGAAAGCAAATAATGACACATAAATAGAGATAGTTTTCACTTAATTCAAACCAATTGTAATTGCCGGTTAAATAATAAAATAAGCTAATGGTGATAATCTTAAAGCAGGCGATGAAAGCGGCGCAAATAAAAGTACATACAAAAATGTAAATGAAAAAATGCCGTGGTAATAGGTTATAACACAGTATAAATACCCCATAACTGACTAAAATGGGTAAGTAAGCGGTTAACAATAAGTGGATAGGTAATTGCGCAATGCTTATTTGATTGAAAGCCGTTAATAGCAGACTTGCTAGGGTGGCGCTCAATAATGCAAAGCGCCAGCCTAAAATAAGCGTTATGGCAGTTACACCTAAAATATGCAGTTCAAGACCGGGTAATATGCCGGCTTTAATTCGCCACAATAAGGCAAATGCTAACGCACAGACAAATAGGCCTGTTTGACGGGCTGGCGTGGTTATTAAATGTTGGTAGTGTGACTTATTGACACTCGACCAAAAAATACAGCCGATAACAAGCCAAGCAATTGCCTGAAGTTCAATGCTTATTATCGGGATTGTCGTTAGCTTATCCATTAGCGTTAACTAAAGGTTGACCATATTGGCGCATGATCTGATGGCTTTTCAATACCACGTAATTCATAGTCAATTCCCGCTTCAATACAACGAGTAGCCAAAGTTGGAGTCGCTAGGATAACGTCAATGCGTAGACCACGATTATCATCAAAGCCTCGAGAGCGATAATCAAACCAAGAGTACTGTTCGCTTGTGTCTGGGTGAAGTTCACGGAAGGTGTCTGTAAAGCCCCAATCTAGCAAGGTTGCAAGCCATTGACGTTCTTCAGGCTGGAATGAACATTTGCCAGTTTTTAACCAACGCTTGCGATTAACCTCACCAATGCCAATATCAAGATCAGTAGGAGAAATATTGATGTCGCCCATGACAATGACATCCTCGTCGTTACTGTGGTGGCTTTGTAAGTGAGTCATTAGATCACGGTAGAACTGTCGCTTATACGGAAATTTTGTTTCATGAGTAATGTTATCGCCTTGTGGAAAATAGCCATTCATTACGGTTAGATCACGGCCATTTTCTTGGCTAACAGTGACGCTGATCATGCGCTTTTGTGATTCATCAGTATCTGTTGCGAATCCTTTAACCACAGACTTAGGTTCAGTTTTGCATAACATAGCTACGCCATAATGTGCTTTTTGACCATGAAAATAAACGTGGTAACCCATATTTTGAACATCTTCGAGTGGGAAAGCTTCATCATGTACTTTTATTTCTTGTAAGCCGATTATATCAGGCTGATGTTTATCTATGATTGCTTGTAATTGGTGCAGACGAGCTCTCAGCCCGTTAATGTTAAATGAAATTACTTTCATGGCTTGACCTTTAATTAGAGTTATCTTTTGCAGATTATGGCAAATTCTACCATCAATTAGCGTATGGTACATGCGCTTATTTATAATAATAAGCCGCTCAATTGTTGAACAAAGTATGAATTTTGATTAAACATTGTTAACGCTTTTTTAAATAAAAAATTAAATAGATAATTCGGTTGATTTGTAAACTTTGGTCTATATAATGCGCAAAAATTGCTCACAATATAACTCCACTTAAAGGTAAATCATGAAACTACAATTATTAGCATTATTCGTCGCAGCGACTGCTTTCTCTGAGACTGCCAGTGCAGCACATTATTATAATGCTGATCATAAAATTGAATCTAAATTATGCTCAATCAGTGCTAACGAAGGATTTACTGCAGCACGCAAAGTTGCAGCCCAGCACGGGGTGTATTTATCACGTTATTCAAAAAGTATTTTGTGTAATGGTGATGATATTCGTGATATTGCAAAAAAAGTGGATGATAAAGTTCGCCAAGAAAAAGTAATTGAAGTGTTTGCTAAAAACTCACAGGCAGAAACACAGCTATGTATTACTGCCTTGAAGCAAGGTTTGGCTCCAGTGAAAGAAAAAATAGCAAACTTAAACTCATTGATTTGTAATGGTGAAGTGGTTACTGAGTTTGTGAAACGATATCAAGGTGCGACAATTTGATTAAAAATGTAACGCACTAGCTCGTTTATCTACAATAGCAGCGCTTTAATCGCTGCTATTTTACATTTTTATAGAATAACTTTTCCAACCTTTGTATTGATCTGGCATAATAGCGCGCTGAATATACCGCAACGTCTTGGTGCCTATGGTGACAAAATCTGCTACGAAAATGGCTACGAAACGAATCAGTGATGAGCAGCTTGTTGAGATCATTGAAGCGGCGATTTTTGTTGCGGGAAAACCAGTCAGTAAACGGCATTTAAAAGACACCGTATTAACTGAGTTAAGTGTGTCTATGACACGTATTAACCTCGCGATTGAACAGATCCAAATTCATTATCAAACCCGTGGTATTCGCTTAGTTGAAGTCGGTAGTGGATTTAGATTTCAGGCGTGTGCCAGCTTAGCCCCTTGGTTAAATAACCTTTGGCAAGAACGGGCGCCTAAATATTCCCGTGCACTATTAGAAACTCTTTCGCTTATTGCTTATCGTCAGCCGATAACTCGGGGCGAGATAGAGCAAGTACGTGGAGTGACCGTAGGCTCAGCTATTATTAAAAGTCTGCTCGAGCGTGAGTGGATACATGTTGTTGGTCATAAAGAGGTGCCAGGTAGGCCCGCTTTATATGCCACAACCAAACAATTTTTAGATTATTTTTCGTTAACAGGTTTAGATAACTTACCGCCACTGCCAAAACAGCAGCAAAGTAAAATTGACCAGTTATTGAGTGATCCTTCTGTGAGAGAACTATCCGAATGAGTATACAAGGTGAAAAGTTACAAAAAGTCTTAGCAAGAGCGGGCGTAGGTTCGCGACGTGAGATGGAAAAATACATTGATGCAAATCGTGTCAGTGTTAATGGTAAAGTAGCAAAGCTGGGTGATCGTGTTGAAGAAACCGACCAGATCCGTGTTGATGGCCATACGGTAAAAATTGAAGAAAAAGCTGAACGTATCTGTCGCGTTGTTATGTATAACAAACCTGAAGGTGAGTTATGTACACGTAAAGATCCTGAAGGACGTAGAACGGTATTTGACCGCCTGCCGCGCGTTGATGGTGAACGTTGGATTGCTGTTGGTCGTTTAGATATAAATACCGCAGGTTTAATGTTGTTCACCAATGATGGTGAGCTTGCTAACCGCTTAATGCACCCAAGTTACGAAGTAGAGCGTGAATATTCAGCACGTGTATTTGGTGAAGTAACAGCAGAAACTATCAAAAATTTAACCAAAGGGGTTGAGCTTGAAGATGGTATGGCAAAATTTCTTACTATTAAACCACTGGGCGGCGAAGGTATTAACCGCTGGTATAATGTAACGCTGACTGAAGGGCGTAACCGTGAAGTTCGTCGTTTATGGCAGTCTCAAGACGTTGAGGTTTCTCGCCTTATTCGTATTCGTTATGGTAAATTAGAGCTCGATAAACGTCTACCACAAGGTGGTTGGGCTGAGCTAGATTTAGAGACTGTAAATTACTTACGTAAAACAGTTAAGCTTGGCCGTGAAACGCAAACAAAATTATCTGTTATGCCTGAAAAACGCAAAGATAAGCGCGCTAAAATTAATCAAATTCGTAAAGCAGTCAAAAAACATAATAATCGCGTTAAACAAACTAAACGCCGTTAATATCTGCCTTGCATTAAAAAAGCCGCTAATTAGCGGCTTTTTTATGTTTAGTACTTGGTTTATACCAATCGACTTAAATATTTAACCATTCTAGCGGGCTAAATAAAGTGCTAACAGCGTTAGGGATTTTTTATGTAGAACAACTACATGTCAAAATTCCTGCTTTGTTATCACTGTATTTATCTGTCGCTATAAATGGTCAGTAACTTAACACGACTGGTATTATTTCTTTGTTTGCGCGTCTAATGATTGACCATTGACGTCTTTTGAATCATCACTCATTAAGTATAAATAAGTTGGCATTAAGTCTTCAGGGCAGGCTAGTTTATCGCGATCTTCGCCTGGATAGACACTGGCACGCATAGCTGTGTGGGTGGCGCCGGGATTAATACAATTTATCCGGATATTCGTTTTACCAACTTCACATGCCCATGTTTGCATCATTCCTTCAACTGCAAATTTTGAAATGGCATACGCGCCCCAAAACTCACGACCTTGGCGACCAACCCCAGAAGAGGTGAAAATAATTGAAGCACTTGGAGATTTACGTAAAACTGGAAACATATATTTTGTGATCATCGCTTGAGCGGTAACATTCACTTTCATGATGTTATCAAACGTTGATGAACAAAAATGCTCAAGTGGACCCAGTGAGCCAATTATTCCTGCATTATTGAGCAAGCCATCTAGTTTACCAAATTGCTGTTCAATGGTAGCGCCTAAATCACGAAAGTTTTGTTTACTTGCACCTTTTAAATCCATCGGTACAATCGCAGGCTTTGGCCCGCCAACGGCAATGATTTCATCGTACACGGCTTCCAGTTTGCTGGTGGTTTTACCCAATAATATAACCGTTGCGCCATGTTTGGCATAAGTTATTGCAGCCACTCGGCCAATGCCGTCACCTGCACCAGTTACTAAGATCACTTTGTCTTGTAGGGCATTATCAGCCGCTTTATAGGTTTGCATAATAAAGGTCCAAAAAATCAATTTGGTTGATTTTAACATAGCAAAACACCAAGTTATCGAATTTATTGCAAAATAAGGTGGCGAAATTTGAAACTTTACGTTAACTTTAACTGGTCTAATGTCTTATTAATAACCTAATTACATTATTTTAACTAAATATTACGCGAAAACTTAAAAGAATTAGTAACAAAATTAGCTACACTTATTTATCAACACACATAAAAAAAAGATTACGTGCGGAGCAAACAATATGAAAAAAATGCTACTCTCACTTGCAATTACAGCTGCTCTAGCTGGTTGTGGCGGCGGTGAAACGTTAGAAGATGTTAAAAATGATACACCACCAGTTATTCCATCAGCTACAGTTAAGTTTGATCCCGCAAATGGGGTTATTTCAGTACCAAATGATTTATTAATGAGTGGTACAAAAGATGGCACTATTAATATCCCCGGTGAGTTGAGTGCTAATGGTGTATCAGTGCCAAGAAGCGCCTATGCTAACCCGTCCCTGGCACTAGGTGCACTTGATGGCTGGTCTAGCCAAGTTCCTTATAAAATAGATCTTACTTTTCCTGCGAATGTTAGCCTTGATGAAAGTTCGGCTGGTGCGCCGGGATCTGTGCGTATTTTTGAAGTTGTTATGGGCGCTAGTTTAACAGATGCAGATTGCGCAGCGGTACCCGCTGGAGCCGGATGTAAACTATTAGGTGAATTAACCTTTGGCGTTGATTTCATCACTAAAGCAAGTGGCAATGCGGTTGCTATTATTCCATTAAAACCGTTTAAAGCTGGCAGCTCGTATATTAATGTGCTGACGACTGAGCTTAAAGACTCATTAGGGCGTTCTATCGAGCCTTCATCAACTTATGGTTTGGTTAGTGAAGAGACCCCACTGATCACCGAGAGCCAATTAGCGCTTCAAGGCGTGGTAAACAGTTATGAAAATGTGGTCACGTCAGGTGGCACTATTAGTAAAGATGATATTATTTTTAGTGGGGCGATGACGATTCAGTCTGTTGGTCCGGTACTTGGTACTATTAAAAAGTTACTAGCAGCAAGCCTGCAAAACCCAGCCTTGCCAACACCAATGGTTCAAATCCCAGAGCAACCACTGCTAACGGTTGAGCAAGTCTTTGCTTCACAAGGTGTTACTGGACTTTCGCCAGCATTTGCAGGTGTTCAATATCAAAAAGGTAGTGTGACACTACCTATGTATTTATCTCAGCCTGAAGGAAAAGAAATTTCAAATTTGGCTGACACATATTGGCAAGGCATGTGTTCAAGCCCTGTTGCCGTACTTAACCAGCAAGCAGCTGATCAAGCGCTGCGCGAAGCAGGAAAAGAAGATGAAATTGATCCTACAATGTTTGATGTTGGTCCATATGAGCCGCTTTGCCAAGGTTTAAGTGAGGGGAGATTACATGATTACCCGAAAATTGATATTACTCGCCACTTAACAAAATACAATCCGATCCCAAAAGTGCAAAGCCAGCAAGAAGTAACTGTTCAGATAACAAAACCTATTTTGCCTGTAATAAATTTTATCAGAACACAAAGTCTTGGTATGTCGGCACTTGAAATGCCAGCTGGTGGTTGGCCGGTGGTGATAATGCAACATGGTATTACTTCTAAAAAAGAAGATATGCTGGCATTAACGGCTAGTTTAGCGATTCAAGGCTTTGCAACGGCCTCAATAGACCATCCAGTGCATGGTGAACGTGGTATTGACGTGGATGACGATGGTAATGATGATTTTAATGCATCAACAGGCTCTGTCCTGGCGTATATGAATTTGCAATCATTACTAGTAGCACGTGACAATTTAAGACAGTCTGCAGCTGATTTACTTGCTTTACGTCTTGGTCTAAACTTTACAAACGATACATCACTTAACACTTCTGATGTAGTGTTTATTGGACATTCATTAGGCTCAGTAGTTGCTCCCGCTTTTGTTACTCAAGCAAATACACCTTTAGATAGCCAAGTTGATGGTCTGTTCAAAGTCAATAGCGTCGCACTTGCTAGCGGTGGTGGTGGGATAGCCAGCTTCTTACTAGAATCGGCGAGTTTTGGCCCATTTGTTCAAGGCTCAGTATTGCTATCAGCTGGGACATCTGAATCTGCTGAGTTCCAAGCTTATAGAGAGAGCTCTGCTGTATCAAATTGTGGTGAAGCAGTTTCTACGAGCGAGAGTATTTCATGTGGGTATGGAGAATATTACACTTCGTTAAATGCAGCTGGTGAAATGACTAAGCTAGCTAGCATTCAAGGTGTAATGAGTCAGTTCTCATTTGCAGCACAGACGGCACTTGATAGCGGGGATCCTACAAACTATGCATCTGCTATAAAAGCGCTTGGCACACCTGTTTATATGAATGTGGTAGTTGGAGATGGAGAAGTTAATGGAAATAAACCAGACCAAGTGATTCCACCAATGACTGTAAACAATCCAATTGCAGGCTCACTGCCACTTGCTAACTTAATGGGTTTAACGACAGTAACCCAGTCGCAAGCGCCTACTGACGATGGTATGAGTTATTTAGTTAAATTTACCAAAGGGCATCACAGCTCAGTACTTACACCTGCACCGAATGCAGCCGCAGGCGCGACGGCTGAAGGAAGCGCTGCCGCGACAAGTGAAATGCAATTACAGATTGCAACTTACTTAGTAACTCGAGGTCGTGCGTTATCTATTCAAAATACCGAGATTGTCACTGATTAACTTTTTAGAGTATTAAAATAAATGAAAAGCCACTGAAAAGTGGCTTTTTTTTGTTTGAATGGTAAATTAGGTCAAATTTTTGTTTGGAGAATACGATTGGAATTTCTATATGAGTACGGGCTGTTTCTAGCTAAAACGGCGACATTTGTGATTGCCGCCGCTGCGGTAATATTAATTAGTGTCGCTGCAGCGATAAAGCCTAAAAGTAAAAAAGGTGAGATTGAGATTGATGATATTTCTGAGCAGTTAGATGATTTGAAAAATGATTTTATTGCAAGCACCTTATCTAAAAAAGCATTAAAAGCACACCATAAAGCACAAAAGAATGATGCTAAAAAAAACACTGATGAACAGTCGAAACCACGATTATATGTACTTGATTTTAATGGTAGTATGGATGCTCATGAAGTCGATAGCTTACGTGAAGAAATTACCGCAATTGTTGCAATTGCCGATCCTAAGCAAGACAAAGTGTTGGTTAGGCTAGAAAGTGGTGGCGGTGTAGTTCATGGCTATGGACTTGCTGCTTCCCAGCTACAACGCATTAAAAATAGAGGTATTCACCTTACGGTTGCGATTGATAAAGTTGCTGCCAGTGGTGGTTACATGATGGCTTGTGTCGCTGATGAAATTGTTGCCGCACCGTTTGCTATCGTTGGCTCTATTGGTGTGATAGCACAAATTCCAAATTTTAATAAAATTCTGAAGAAAAACGATGTTGATTTTGAACAAATCACTGCGGGTGAGTTTAAACGTACCCTAACTTTATTTGGTGAAAATACAGATAAAGCACGGGAGAAGTTTAAAGAAGAAATAGAGCAAACTCATGACTTATTCAAACAGTTTGTTAGCAGTCAACGGCCAAGTTTAGATATTAACTTAGTGGCAACAGGTGAGCACTGGTTTGCGACTCAAGCGCTTGAAAAAGGTCTAGTCGATACCATAGAAACCAGTGATGACACATTGCTTAAGTATCAAGATGAGCGACAAATATATAAAATTAAATATAAAGTTAAAAAGAGCTTAAGCGACAAGCTTGCTATCGGGTTGAGTAACACTGTTAACAAAACCGGTATATCATTATTGTCTCGTTTAAAAGGGCTAAACCCATAAAGGTTTCCGTTATTAAATGATAAAAAAACCCGCAAATTTGCGGGTTTTTTTTATTTTTACACGCACAACTTTAGTCAGTTGATTTGTGATAATCCTCTAAGTCTTTTGCTGCATTAGGGTCGTTAAATACGGACTCATCTAGTTCACCTTCAGATTTAGCCACTACACATGTCACCATGCAATCGCCCGTTACATTGACCGCTGTGCGGGTCATATCAAGTAACCTATCAACGCCAATAATTATGGCAATGCCCTCAACAGGTAAACCAACTTGATTCAGGACCATGGCAAGCATGATTAATCCTACGCCAGGAACACCAGCGGTGCCTACAGACGCTAAAGTGGCGGTTAAAACTACCATTAAGTAATCTGAAATTGTTAGATCAACACTGAAGACTTGTGCAATAAATACCGTAGCCACACCTTGCATGATTGCTGTACC
>TARA_R110001606_G_scaffold12165_2_pt1 | contig 25417 bp, 21 predicted proteins | sample TARA_R110001606 | Tara Oceans TARA_R110001606 (sample SAMEA4398315) | marine metagenome | biome: Polar Biome; feature: [SRF] surface water layer (ENVO:00010504); material: water (ENVO:00002006), including particulate matter (ENVO:01000060) such as... | depth 5 m
ATGGACGCCGAGGAAGGGAGCCGACACCAGCACACGCTAATTCGTTCCACAAGCCGTCACCTCAAGCCTGCTAACAGATACAGTTGGTGGATTGATCTGTCCCCGGACTGAAATTCACCAGCACGAAGTTTCTGGAGAATCAGTGGGTTATGTGAACGCTCTTAAGCAGGCAGTTTTCCAAACTTCAGTTTTCTTGGATACGGGTATTTCGAGAATGCATATCCCACGACAAATTTGTCGTCTCAGTTCTTTTTCGAAGTGATGTTAGTCTTCTGGAGCGACAGTCACTACAAGACCATCGAGCTCCTCAGTAAAAGGTATCTGACAGGAAAGCCGAGACCGTTCATTTCTGTGGTCTGAAAAGTCAAGGAGGTCGCGCTCGTTGTCGGTTATCGGCCCTACTTTACTGTGCCAAGACTCATCAATGTACACGTGACACGTTGCACATGAGCATGCCCCTCCACACAAAGCGAGCAGTTCATCAATTCCGCCGTTTCGAATTGTTTCCATGACGGACAGCCCAGGCCCCCCTTCAATCGTACGCTTCGTGCCTTCTCTGGTAACCACGACCAATTTGGGCATCATGGATATCCTTTCAATATTATTGTTTTTGAACAGCTCCCGCTCGCACTCAGAATTGGACAAGATCCCAATCGAAGTGGTTGCGTAGGCATGTCCATCAATTCCCTGCCGGGAGTAGCAATTGAGGAGTGCTTAGCCAGGGGCCCCTATTCGATCTTGGTGACGAGGCACGCGCAACGCTTGCAATGGCCGCCACGTATTGTGAACCACGCCATCAAGTCAGCACATCTAGCCAACGACGACGCGTCCAGCGCTCTTCGGCATACTTTGGACCCAGAGCCGACTAAGTTTCAGCCTCGGCACGTATCATTTTCTCCATCATGCGACGTCCCAAAACGCAGACATTGTCTGCCCGAAGAAGCAATTCGTCCAAACGTCCGGCGTCAGATCTCTGAATCATTTCTTCGATGCACTTCGTCGCCATGATATCTTCATCAAGTGCAGCTTGAGTGGACTGCAACATCATTGAAACCACACTTTCAGGATCCGGATTATTCCCTTTGAAAGCAGTTCCCCAGAAATAGTGTGTCGTCGTTTTTGTGGCCGGGGTGATTGCATGAAACACTTTAAGTGTACCTAGATATTTGCCTGGTTCCGGCTCTTCGCTGCCGGTGTAAAGGACCTCGCCCCCCTCATGCAGGCAGGGAGCATGCAGCCGCAAACCAAACTTTCGATCCACCCTACCTTCATAGTTGAACATACTTCGAAAAACCGGTGGTGTTTCAATGTCAATTTGCTCAAACAGACTTTCGACCCAGTTTGCACCGCTGGCTGGATTGGGAACCTGGTCTGCTTCGGCCCCTTTTCCAAAAGTGTCCATGTGCAGATAACCGATGTGAGTGAGGTCAAACAGGTTGTCATGCAGGAGCATATATCGTCCGGGTACGAAGTTATATATATTCCCGCCCGTACTATATGATGGATCCTCAAGGCCAAGCTCGAAATGATCCGGCAACAGACTTTCATCCGCCAAAGCGGGATCACCGGGCCAAATCCATATCCACTTCCAACGCTCCACCAGAGGGTATGAGGCGACTTGGCAAACTTTGGGTATCTGAGGTTGGCTAGGAATATCTTTGCAAGAGCCATCCGGGCCAAACGTTATCCCGTGATAGCCACATTGGATGTTATCATCGACCACTCGGCTACGTCCAAGTGGGAAGCTCCTATGAGGACAGCGTCCATGCAATGCGACAGGCGAGCCGTCGCGCTTACGGTAAAGTGCAATGGGCTCGTCCAGTATATAGCGCTCGATTGGTTCGCGAGTTACCTCATCTGACCACGCGACAACATACCATTGGTTCTTTGGAGCAAACATACCTTCAGCAAGCGGATACATGCTGCACCTCCCTTTCTTCGTGTCTAAGCCTACAAAAATATCGGCTAATACGTCGCGCCAACCAGCCGATAACAACCGTGGCAACGCGCGCAATAAAAATATATTTTACATCAAAAAAGAGTTATATCAACAATATAATATCGAAGGCCTGGCTGGCATTGCACTCTTTGCACGTAGGACCTCGAAGCACAGCGTAAGTCGGCGCCACAATGCTATGCCACACGCAGATCTGGGCGTTGGACGACGCAGACAGGGCCGGGCTTAGGGCGAAATACGCGGATGGATTATTCGAAAATCTGTTCCGTTATTGCGTGCACCACACTTCGCCGCGCAGCAACAGAGAGCCAAGACTTGGCTTGGGGCAATTCACTTTCAAAAAAATATCTACAGGCAGAACCGAGGCCGCTTCGGAATGGCGTCGGCGCAAGCGAATAGCTTGCCACAGCCATATCAAGCCACAACCAAGCAATTACTCCGTGGCCGAAGGCTCTTAGAAAGACAGTCGCATTGGCAATAGTTTCCAGTTCACCATTTCTCCACTGCGTGATCAGATTCTCGGCATCACGCCAAAAATCGAGGAGGTTTTCTGCAAAAAGAGCGTGCTCCCGATGACGCTTCGCGCGCTGCGTCGTTGCCCTAATGCTTGCTTGTAAAGTATCGAAGGCCTTTCCGTCGGAATGGATGAGCTTTCGACTGAGAAGGTCAATCGCTTGTATCCCTGTTGTGCCTTCGTGGATGGGATTAAGACGATTGTCACGCCATAGCTGTTCAACATCGAAGTCTCGCGTGTAGCCGTAGCCCCCATGAATCTGGATCGCGAGGTCATTGGCAGTGCAGCCGAATTCAGATGGCCAGCTCTTCGCCACAGGCGTCAGCAACGCGAGCAACGTAGCCGATTCAGCGGTATCCTGATCATGCAAACTTGCACAATATAGACAGATCGCGATCGCGCCTTCAGCATAGGATTTCTGCTGCAGGAGCATTCTACGTATGTCAGGATGCTCGATGATTTCGACTTGCGAACCACCCTTATTCCCCACCAGGCGCCCTTGCGTGCGCTCCCGAGCATACCGCAGCGATTGACGATACCCCCGATAGGCGAGCGCCGCGGCGCCCATACCGACAGATATGCGGGCCTCGTTCATCATCATGAACATCTGTGACAATCCCTGGCTGGCACCGCCGATAAGCCAGCCTACAGCGCCATCGTTCTCTCCAAAATTAAGCAGGCAGTTCGACGTGCCACGATTGCCCATCTTATGGTTCAGACCAGCAACGGCGACATCATTTCTGCTTCCATCAGGAAGGAACTTCGGGACAATGAAGAGCGAAATGCCCTTCGTCCCCTCCGGAAGCGTTCCATCATCGTCTGCAATTTTCGCAAGAACGAGGTGCACAATATTCTCACTGATGTTTTGGTCACCGCCAGAAATCCACATCTTGTTGCCGGACAGCCGGTACCGCTTTCCAAAAGCATCTTCCCCGTCAGACTTCGCCCTGGTCTGAATATCTCCCAAGCTCGATCCGGCCTGCGGCTCCGACAAGCACATTGTACCGAGCCAACGCCCCGCGATTTCTGGCAGAGCAAACTGTTCAATCTGCTCGGGCGTACCAAATGTCGAAATCAGCCGGGCATTCGCAACGGTAAGCATCGCGTAATTGGCCGTCGAGATATTCGCCGCCGAAAAATTTGAGTGGATGGCAAGGGAAACCGCAAAGGAGAGCCCAAAGCCGCCGGCATCTTCCGCAAAGCTAGCCCCAAAAAAGCCGAGATCTGCGAAGCTCCCCAGTGCTTCTTGAATTGCCGGCAAGACATGCACGCCTTCCCCATCCAAGTACGGCTCTTCAATGTCACTCTGACGGTAGTGTGGAAGAAACTTATCAATGGCGAGGCGTCTGGCGGTTTCGGATATGGCCGAGAATATTTCGCGTCCATCCGACTGGTTTACTTGCAGCCAGTCAAAGAGCTGGAACTCGAGAAGGTCGAGAGATGGAAGAATATGCGTTTCCGTACTCATAAATACTCCGCCCGTGCAGTTCACATTCGAACACTGCCGGCCCTAACAGTTTTTGGGGGATAGGATGCCCTTGGGTCGTCTGACTAGGCTTCGGCAGTCACTTCGGAAGTGCCGCTGATTTTCGCCAACACAGATTGCCAGCGATTTCCACGCCAGGCGACGTGCTGATCCGGTCGAATGAGAGTCAGCGAAGCCGCATAAAGGGCATCAATATCAATTCCTTCGGCGCGAACTACCTTCAGGGGAATACCAAGATTTTGCGCGTCCTTCTCGGCAGCCGCGATTTCTGCTGAATTGGCAGTCGAAGATACCAATAGAGTAAAGTCAGCTCCGAATGCATCGTAGAGGGATCGTCCATCAGGCAACCAGGCATGCGGTGCAAGGCAGCCGGGTCGTGCACTAGGATTATAGACCGTAGCGTCGAAGTCAGGCTCAGCACCTTCCTCACCATCGATCAGCGGCGATTCATAGCAAAGTCCGAGTACGGCACCGAGCGTATGGAATTCACGCCCTTTGGTCGCCTGGATAGTGCTACCGACTTTAGCACGAATGGCTTCCCCTTCGGGTGTTTCGTCCTCGATCTGACCAAACGGAGGCTCTACATAACTTGCATAATTTGCCATCGCTTCATCAATCAGCGCCTGGTGCATCTGGCGGCGTTCCGTGTCGTAGTGTTGAAGGAGCCCCGGCCCACCCCAGCCCTGAAGCGTGGCTGCAATTTTCCAACCGAGATCGACGCCATCGCCGACCCCCATATTCATCCCGTACCCTCCTGCTGGTGGGTGCAGGTGACACGCGTCGCCAGCAAGAAAAATCCGTCCTTCGGCGTATTTGTCTGCGAGCAGAACACTGGCGGTCCAGCTATCCGCACTTAGAACGTCAACGGGCAAGTCTATTCCTGTGCGGCTGTGGATCAAGGCAGCAGCTTCTTCCTTGGCCAAAGAGTGACCTGGCTTTGCACCACCTGGCCCAAAGAACCATATGTCGCCACGGTCCATAGGGCCAAGTGCACTCCCCCCTTCCCTGCCTATGAGCCAATAGATGGCGGCCGGACCTAAGTCGTGCGCATCCGACCAGCCGGGAGCACGGAAAATTATATTGTAGTGGTGGGAGAGCCCGCTACGGCCAACCATTTGAGCACCGATAATTTCGCGCACGGTGCTCCGCGAGCCATCGGCCCCGACCAGATACGACGATTCTACCGTTTCTTCCTGTCCGTCAGAACTAATAACTGTCGAAATGACTTTCTCATCATCCTGCTCGGTTCGCAGAAACTCGACACCGAACCGAATCTCTATCCCGGACAGTTCGCGTGCGCGTTCCAACATGACCTTTTCAACAGTATATTGCGGGATCCATTGAGCATGTTCGGGGTAGCGATCATCACGCTCAGGCGATGCGTTGAAGGCGTTCTCAAACCGAGCTAGTTCGCGGCCTGTCATTCGCGTCGCGAAGACCATATTGTTCGGATAATCTATTCCAAATGGCGCGGCATCGGCGAGCTTGTCAGCGATCCCCCAACGTCGAAAATGTGTCCGCGTCCGGACATTTGTCGTTTTTGCGCGCGGGGCAACGCCGCCTCGATCATTTCGTTCCACGACCAGTGCGCGAACGCCGCGCTGCCCGAGTTCGATGGCGAGCGCCAACCCCACAGGACCGGCGCCGACGATGAGAACATCAGTTTCAATAGTCATCAGTTATGAGTCCTCCTCAGTCTCGTGCTTCGCATCGAACTCACCCAGCAGGTTCCCCCAACAACTGGGGCATATTTCCTGAGGGCACCTGGTCGGCGATCTTGTCGAGCATCGATGCGCTGCACGAAATGGTGAATGCACTTCTTCGCTGAAGCGCAATATATCCTGTGCCCTCTCCCAGAGAGGGCGGTCGAGCGAGCAGCATGATCGGATTGACAACCTGCACGCTTCCCCTCCTCGATCTGGTCGCGATCACCCAGCCGGTTCTGCGACCTTGTTTTCGATCACACCGATGCTCTCGACTTCGCACCGCACGACATCTCCCGGCTTGAGAAAGACTTGCGGATTGCGTGCAATACCGACCCCTTCAGGGGTGCCTGTGGCGATAAGATCACCAGGCTCCAAGGTAAAAGCGGTCGATAGATAAGAAATCTGCTCCCAGATATCGTGGATAAGCTGGCCGGTATCGCTATCCTGACGGACTTCACCATTGACCGTGCAGCTCAGCTTCAAATCATGGGGGTTGGCGATTTCGTCAGCGGTCACAATCCATGGTCCAATAGGTCCGTGAGTGTCAAACGACTTACCGACGGTGAAGGTCGGCGAGTGCCCCTGCCAGTCACGGGCCGTTACATCATTGGCGACCGTATAGCCAAAGACATGTTTGTGGGCGTCTGCTGCGCTTACCATTTTGGCGGGCTCGCCGATCACGACACAAAGTTCGACTTCATAGTCCAACATCTCACTCACACCGGGATCGATGTCATCATGTGGGCCGGCAAGACAGCTCGTCTGCTTGTTGAACCAATACTGCTTACTCGGAGGCTCCACGCCAAGTTTCTTTGCTTCTTCGGCATGCTTCCGAAAGTTCATGCCAATCGCAAGGTATTTTCCAGGCTTCTCGATCGGAGCAAGCAAACGCACCTCACCAAGAGCGATGCGCTCCTTTTCAACGGCGACAGCAGACTTCACCCTGGATAGCGCGTCGTGCCCCCCAGCGACGATGGACAGCATGGTAGGATACTCCGCCTCAAGGGTATCGAGAGGCACAATCCAGTCGCCCTCGAGGACGCCCATTCTCGGCCCCTTCCCATTCACAAACCTCAACAATTTCATGCGCGCCCTCCGTCATCTTCTGCAACCGCAAGCGGTCTTGCCGCTTTTGACCTTATTTGCCATCATCGATATTTTTAGGCAATATATATTTTTTTAGCAAATACGGCTAGATTTTCCGTCGGTCTAGCGTGACGCTGAGCCTCGCCCACAGAGAGAAAGCGCAAGCGCGGGGAGCGGATAAAGTGCCGGCCCGAGGACTGTGGGCAATGACGGGCTCAATGAACGCTCATTGGCATCGCCAGATTGACCACTCTCGCACAAGAGATCGCCCACCGCACCGATTGTATTGGCGGGCGCAGGAGCTGCAGTATGGTCAGATGAGTTGAGCCAACAGAAGCATCGCGATCACTCGTAGTTCGCTAACCGTAATCGGCACAAACATTTCGATCTGAAGTCAGTCACATCACCTGCCAGCTTTGCATCAGGCAACTTGGGATGAAGACATCAAAAAATGCAAAATACGCCGACGGAGCTGAAATTGCAGCGCAGCTAGCGCTCGCCGCGACAAGAGGAATGCACGGACGCCAGCAGAGTTAAACTTGTACCAAGGTTGGCATTGCCGATTCTAACACGCAACGCTGTGACCAGGCTTCATCAGCCAGCAGATGAAAGCTTCTTATTCGCCCCAAACACCCCAACAACGAAGTCGGTTGTCATGCGCAAATGCTCCACAGTTCGGGCAACTAACGCATCCGCATCTCGGGCAAGGGCGGCCTCCACTATTTTGTGGTGTTCATCCATAACGTCGCGATCCTTATTCTCGCTATGAAATGTCAAAAGGCCGCGATAGCGTTCCGATTGCTCATAAAGCTGAGCATGAAGGGCAAGCAAGCGACGATTGCCGCATGCGCTGACTAACGCGGTGTGGAAAGCCTTGTGACCTTGCGTCCACATTCGCTTAGCTTCATCAGTTGTGGATCCCGTCAGCGCTCGTAGACGGTGCTCGGCGGCAAGGATGTTCGCCTCCCAATCGACATCACCGTTTTCTACGGACCGCCGCAGCGCGATAGCTTCAATTTCACAGCGCAAATCCGTGAGATCCTGAAGGTCGTCAAGCGACAGTGGCGCGACGACAAAACCCCGCTGGTCGCGCGATACAACGAGCTGCTCAGGAACGAGCCGCGAGAGTGCTTCACGGATAGCACCCGGACTGACGTCCAGTTCAGTGGCCAATGTTTGAATCTTCAGCTTGCTGTCCGGCACAAGCCGACCGGTCAAAATATTTGACCGGATAACTTCGTACGCCATCGACGTCTGACTACGGGGCCCTTCCCCGTCAATCGCGGCATCTTCCTGAATACGTAAAATCATCTTTTTCCTGTTTTACCTATTATCGACTCAAATATCTCATATCCGAAAAAAATTGCCAAAGGTTTTGGACCCAGCAACAAATGACAAAACCTCCTTGCAAAGGACTTGATCAATCGGACCCATGAAGCGGGCGAACGCCTCATGCCAAATAATGTCCGGCACTCACAGAATGGATGCAGGTAATCTGTGAGATACAAGTCGCGATGAGAGAGACGTTCAAGCAGGAAGAAACCCCTGCACTAAATCGAAAGCTTCTTGTCCCGTCGTAGCACTAAGTGACAGGTAGTCGGGATTGAACCAGTCCTCCATTGCGCGTGTGTATGCTTGTCTTTGTTTCATCCTTTCAAGCCACGCAGTAAGGTTCGGGCGATCCTTGAACATCATTGTCATGGCCAACTGCTCCAGGCGCACGACATAGGCGATAAGGCCAACATCCGCCAAACTTAGCATATCACCTGCGAGCCATTCCGAAGTAGCCAGAGTCGCTTCCATATCGCCGAGCAGTTTGTTTGCCCGACGCACTGCAATCGGAAGAGCGGGATTCTCAATTCCAGTCCGGAACGCCGTACGTTTGAACTCCCTTCGTGACTCGTCTGGTATCGCGGCGAGGATACGTTCCATGTTTTCTGCGCCGGTGGCCAGATACTGATGACGAAAGGAGATGACCTGACTCATCGTGCCGATCGCGGCATGAATGTCCTCGTCCAATTGCCGAGTCCACCAGCGCATGCGTGCTCGGTCTTTCGCATTTCTTGGGATCAGCTTTCCACCGCCATACGCGTCAGCAAGATATTCATTGATCACAGTGGATTCTACAACGATGAAGCCGTCGTCAACAAGCGCAGGAACCTGCCCCTTTGGATTGATTGCGAGGTATTCCGGCGTCAGCTGTTCGGTCCCCCTGAGTTTCAGGTGATGCCCCACCCACGCGAGATCCAATTCCTCCAGCACAACACGTACCTTCTGCGCACAGACGGACATGTCATTGTGATAAAGCTCCAGCATCAATTCTCTCCCCAGGAATGTAGGGCCGAATGCCTAGTGCGCTCGCAGCCCCCTATCGTTATTCTGACTTGACGGAATAGCGGCCGAATTTCCCGCTTGACCGAATAAATATATATTTATAATGAAAATCGACAAAAATAAACGGGGAGGTATATCATGGCAGTAGCTCAATATTGCAGTCACCCTGACGCCGACGAACAGGAATGCTTCGGTAAAAACTTCTCATGACACCAGCTCAGAGCGCGGCGCTCGCCGACCAGGCCGATCGCGCCGCCATTCGGGACTTGCTGGAAAACTGGGTCGTCTGGCGTGATTCCGGCGACTGGAACCGTCTTGAGACGCTGTGGCATGACGGCGGACGCATTGTGACGACATGGAGCAACTCCAGCTACGAGGACTTCATCGCTGCATCCCGAAAAGTCTTTGATCAGCACGGCGCGGTCGCACTGCACCTGCTGGGTGGCTCCTCGATCAATCTCGGAGAATCGCGCGCTGTAGCCCACTCCAAGATGCAGATCATTATGCGTGGTGTTCTTGAAGGGTTAGAGGTCATCTCGACCTGCACCGGCAGGTTCGTCGACGCTTTGGAGAAGCGAAACGGCCGATGGGGAATCGTGCTTCGGCAACCGGTTTACGAACTCGATCGCCTGGATCTGGTTGATCCTTCAGCATCGCTGAAACTCGACGCGAACCTGCTCGCTTCGTTTCCGTCAGCTTATCGCCACCTGGGCTATCTTCAGACCAAGATGGGACTCAAAGTGAACCCCAGGCTTCCAACCACGACGGGGCCTGAGATGGATGCGCTCCGCAACCGCATGGAAAGCTGGTTGGCAGGTAACTCCCTTTCCTGCCTGGACCAGGCATGCCCGTGAGTTGCGTCAAAGAGGAGAAATTGGATGCCGACACTATATCACATGCCCATCGCGATCTGTGCGCAAAAGGTCCGTGTCTGCCTTGCCGAAAAGGGTGTTGTGTGGGACGGGCAGGATGTCACTGAGAAACTTCGAAGTCCGGAATATCTGAAGCTCAATCCCGCAGGCTATGTCCCGACTTTAGTCCATGAGGGCGAAGTCGTAACCGAATCTCGTGTCATCAGCGAGTATATCGACGAGACGTTTGATGGGCCCACGCTGCAATCATCCGATGCATACCGGCGTTCGGTCATGAGGCGGTGGACCAAGCAAATTGATGAGACCTTCCATCCTTTCATCTTTATACTGAGCTTCGTCGGTCTATTTCGTGAACGGATTCTGCAATTGCCTGAAGAGGCGCAAAGAAAGTCCATGCCGCTCGACCCGCTGAAAGCCGATCGAATGGCAAACATGCTGAAAGATGGATGGAATTCACCATACCTGGTGATGGCGCTGCGTCGGTTCGAAAAGCTGGCCTGCGACATGGAAGCGGCGCTCGATACCTCCACGTGGCTAGCAGGCGATGACTATTCGCTCGCCGACGCGGACTACACTCCCTACCTGCAACGAATGGAAGATCTCGGACTTGAATGGCTCTGGGCGTCACGCCCGGCTCTGAAGGACTGGTATGACCGCGTGCGCAGTCGGCCCTCTTTCGCCGCAGTGGTGAGTGACTGGATTGCCCCGGAAGCGCGTCAAGCTGTGGCAGCGCAGTCCCGCGAAATTGGACCTCGGTTCCAGCAGGCGCTAGTGGCCGCTCAGTAACGGTCAGGCATCTTAAGCTTGTTGTCCTGACTGAAACTGCCAAGCGGATAAGGCAGCATCTCACGGTTCCAGGCATCCCATTTAAGCCGAAGCTCGTTGAGCTTGTCCGGAGACTTGTCGTTCAGAATCGCGCGCTCGCGCGGTTCGTGCACGATGTCGAACAGGTGTTCCTTGCCGCCTACCCTCAGATATTTCCACTTTCCATCACGCACGGCTGCTTGATCATGCGCCTTCATACGCCAAAACAACGTCCGGTCTATCGGCGCTGACCCTTCCAGCAAATGCCGCGATATATCCATACCGTCGAATTCGCCGGGTTCCCATGAGCCACCAGTGATCGAAAGCAACGTTGGCAGGAAATCCATTGAGATCATGACCTGGTCACTCTCAACGCTCCGGGCAATATGTCTCGGCCATTGAAGCAAGATGGGCGTGCGAATACCGCCTTCTAAAAGTTCTCCCTTCATGCCAGTGAACGGCCAAACATCGGAAAAGCGCTCTCCACCATTATCGCTCGTAAACACGATGATCGAATTATCGAATTCGCCCAGCTCCTTCAGTGTAGCGATGACTTTGCCGACATTATCGTCCATCGCTTCGATCATGCGGGCGTAAACCTCGCGCGTACCGCCATCATAGTGAAGAAAGTCCCTGATCTGGCGGGCAACTTCCTCATCCTCCCGTCCCTCCCAAGGCCAGTGAGGTGCCGTGAAGTGGAGAGAGAGGAACAGCGGTAAGGATTTCTCCCGAAGACGTTTGACCGCCTCATCGCCAAAAAGGTCCGTCAGGTAGCCAACCCGTTCAATTTCCGAGTTGTCCTCCATCAGGCCCGAGAGTATCTCCTTGCCTCCCATGACAGGGTGATGACGAAAATAGTCTGCTCCGCCTTCGAGAATTCCGAAAAAATGGTCATAACCATGAGCGAGCGGCATATTCGGCTCTGTATTACCCAAATGCCATTTGCCGACGAGAGCGGTTTCATAACCCTGCCCCCGTAGGACCTCAGCAATGGTTCTCCTTTCTTCAGGCACCCCGAGGCCTTTGGGGGCCGAAGGGTTCAACGGCTCTTCTAAGCCGACCGCAAACCGATATTGATAACAGCCGGTGAGAAGCCCGGTTCGTGTTGGAGAACACATAGCGCTGTTGGCGTAGCCGTGACGCATCAGCATGCCGTTTTCGGCAAGTGAGTCGATATGCGGCGTTTTGATATCCCGTGCACCGGTGCAACCAAGATCAGCGTAGCCCAAGTCGTCTGCCATGATGAATATGATATTGGGCAGCTGCTTGTTCGATGCCGCATGCGACGGAAACGAAAGAGCACCAGCCGCTGTGGATGCCGTAAGCCCGGCCAGCACCTGCCGGCGGTCGAAATGAATTGGCATGACGTTTTCCCTCAAAAAAATGGGACGAGTGCAACGACCCGTCCCAACAAGTGCCCAATCCCACTGGGAGGAACTCAGACCCTCAGGCGCCCCTGAAGGTGATCGGGTTAAAACTCAGCAGACAAACGTACGCCATAGGTTCGCGGCGCAGAGAAAATCTGTGTGTTGACCGGCAAGAATGGATGTTGCGCGCTGAAAGCTGGCTGCCGGTCGCCTTCGATATTGCGGACGTAAGCAGCTATTTTCCATGCGCCGTCTGTGGGCCCATAGGAAACTTGCGCATTACTGCGCCAATGAGCATCAACCAGTTCATCCGGTGTATAGTGGATAAAAATGTATCTCTCTGACCGGTACTGAGTGTTCGCCGACATGACGATCTCATAGTTGCCCAGAGGCACTGTTTGCTGCGCGGACAGGTTCAATGTCCACTTCGGCGAATTGAAGGCCGTCTTGCCGGCGCAATCAACATCATAGAGTGCCGCATTGCCCGCATTGACAGAGACATCGCAGCCGGAGTTCGGAAATCCAGCCTGAGCGGGCGTTTGATAAGTGAACTTGTCGTAACTGGAATCCAGGTACAGGATATTTGCTGATAGAAGCGTGTTCTCTGTGGCCATCGCCATGATTTCCGCCTCAACCCCTTTTGCTGTCAGCTCGCCAATGTTCGTGGTCTGATTTGCCGGAGTCCCCTCGGGTGTTAGCCCCACAAAAGAAAGCTGTTGGTCTTCATACTGCCAGACAAAACCTTCGAGGTTGAGACGCAGCCGATTTCCGAACAACTCGTTCTTCATGCCCAGAGTGTAAGCGGTAATGTACTCTGGATCGTACGGAACAGATCCTGCGGGGTTAAAACCTCCTGAGCGATAGCCTGTTTCCACACTCGCATAAGCCAATGATGATGGAAGCACATCATATTCCACCGCGGCGCGCCATGTCAGCTCGTCATTACTAATCTCGTCGTTCAGCGATGGGTCCAGTCGCAAAAGAAGGGCACCAGTCGTTCCGAGCGGCACCGGCGGACTACCGGCGGGCGGCACGATCGGCTGCTGCTCCAACTCCGGAGTAAGAGAGAAGAAAGGCGTGTCTGGGCAACTCGGCGCTCCGTTGATCACCACCGCACAGATGATGAGCATATTGGTCGTTTGATCATCGGCCGACTTGGTATCGTGAGTAAAGCGGAGCCCACCCGTCACCCGGAATCTGTCGCTAACATGCGCCGTCGCGCGCATATATGCGGCTTGGGATTCTGTCGCATAGGTGTAATCTTGGTAGAGAAGAGAAGTGTCCAAATCAGCGACGAGATTTGCATCGAGTTCCTCGTCATAGAGCAGAGCACCTGCGGTGACGTCAAATATGGAAAACCGCTCACTGACAAACCGGGCTTCGAGGCTTTTAACCACGGTTTCGAAGTCCTGCAGCACTTCAAAGCCAGGCGTATTCTCGAAGTTCGACACATCCTTCCGCCAGGATGGAATGATGGTTACGACTCCAGCTGGCGTGCTCCACTCAATATTGGCATGCAGGCCATAATAGTCATTGTCTTTGAAGGGCTTTGTATCAAGAGGCGGCGCAGACGCGCCAACATTGCCGTAGATCAGGGTCTGCCGAAATGCTTGGGATTCGGGCGAATAAATGCCGCTATAGGGATCGATCGAGGTAATCGGTGCAAAGGTGTAGCTGCTTGTCGCCGGGTCGAAGGTATATTGATCGGAATAAGTTTGTCCGCCCCCTACTCCCCCCTGATGGGTGTAGTCAAAGCTGGTCCGCACAGTCAGGTCCGGCGTCACTTCTCCGAGAAGCTGCAACCGGACAGACGTCACATCCTGATCGCTGCCACCATCTTTCGTATACCCCTCATGCTCGACACGATTGGCCGATAGCCTTAGAGCCATTCGGTCTCCGATCGGAGCATTGAGAGCTCCCTCCAACGACAGAGCGTCGTAGTTTCCAACACTACCGCTAAAATAGCCGGAGAACTCACCCAGCTTCGGCTTCGCAGGAATGATATTGATCGCACCGGCGGTCGCGTTCCGTCCATAGAGCGTCCCCTGAGGCCCTTTCAGGACCTCTACCCGCTCCAGATCAAAAAAGTAATTATCCGTAGATGCCGGCCGGGCAATGTATACCTCATCATAATTCACAGCAGTTGCGGGGTCCGCATTGTTGGCCAACGTAAAATTGCCAATGCCACGGATGAAGATAAGATTCCCTGTATCAGCCGGGTCAACGATCAGTGAAGGCACCAACTCCTGAAGCGAGTTCACCGTCGTCACATTTGCATCTCGAACATCGTTGCCGCCGACAACATCTACCGCAACAGCTGCGTCCTGAAGACTTTCTTCCCGGCGCTGAGCTGTAACCACGACAGTATCAAGACCCAGTGACGAATCCCCGGCCGACGGCTGCTCAGATGAGCTGGTGTCGGCATCAGATGTCTGAGCGACGCAAGGCATCGCCGTCAACGCGAATGCCGACGCCGCCATATAAAGGTAATCCCTCATGACTATTCCTCCCATATACAAAGTCATTTTTATAGATTTTTTATCTAAAAAACGTTTATTATGGTGTCAATATTTTTGTTTGAGCCTCGAGAACGATACTGCCGAGCTGTTGTTTCTGGCACTCACCTCCAGATTTGACGCTCGCCCCGTCACTCTCAATTGGCATGTCTGAAAGGAACAAGCATGCCCCCTCTGACCCCAGTTCGTGCTTCTATGATTGCCTTATTGCTCGCGACCATTTTGTCTGCTTGCGCACAATCCCCAAGCATTTCGGAAATGAGTCCGGAGGACGAAAAATCCGGCGTGTTCGTTGCTGAATGGGTTGAACTTGGAACGCGAAGCGGACCCATTCCGGGCACAGACCGATCTCAGCCGTCGCATGTATTAAGGGTGGATGATCAGGTAATTCTGGTAGATGTCGGGGATGGCACGACGCAGCAGCTTGCAAAGGCTGGAGTTGGCCTTGGCGATGTGGATGCAGTATTCATCAGTCACCTGCACTTTGATCATACCGGAGGCCTCTTCGCCCTCCTTTCACTGAGATACCAGTCGAGCAGTGCATTCGGCGCGACGCCTCTTGCCATTTATGGCCCGCCAGGCACTGCCAGCATGGTCCGTCAGCTCGAAGCCGCCACCCTGGCAGCGGCAGAACTGTTGCCAGCGCCTCCGCCGGCCCACGAGGTTCACGAACTAAGCGGCGGCGCCTCTGTCACAATCGGCGAAATCTTGATCAACGCGGTTGAAAACAGTCACTACGACCTGATCAAACCGGCTGACAGTGCACAGGTGTCGTTATCCTTTCGCTTTGACATTGAAGGACGGTCCGTCGTCTACACAGGAGACACTGGACCGAGCGCAGATTTAGAGGAAATGGCCCGAGGCACCGACCTTTTGGTAAGCGAAATAATGGATGCCGAGACCGCGATCACTCAGATGAGGGAAAGTGGCATGCGCATGACCGACGACACCGAAGCCTATGTCCGCGCGCATTTCACCCGCCAGCACCTGACACCAGATGAAGTTGGAAAACTCGCAGCGAGCGCCCACGTGAAGTCGTTAGTATTGACCCATTTTGGCGGTGCATCGGATGATCCCCAGCAAATCCCGCGTCTCACCCGGCGAATAGCTCAATACTATGACGGCCCGATCCACTTCGCCGAAGATTTAGATGCGTTTGAGTTCTAGAGTGTCGGTTCAGTGCGTATGCTGGCAGCGGCCCGCCCTTACGACCAAGATGTATGCTTGATGCATCGGATCACCACGCCCCACTTCGTCAGGACACTTTAACACGCTCTGCCCTGGAAACTCTTTCCATCACTTCCGCCAGGATTTCAGGGTCTGGGGATACAGGCCCCTCTAGACGCTCAGCAACAGCATCGACATCCAGACTTGGCAATATTTGCGGGAACATCCTGCCAGAAAGCGGTTCTCCTGGCTGAAGCCCGACCTTGTGCGGAAGAGGCATCTGCCCTTCTACGGGTTGGTAGACTACATCATCACCACACCAGCGGGTCGCGATTGCTCGGCGCATAGTTTTCGCTGAGCTGTTGCCGCGAGCACCGTGAATCGTCCGGGCGTTGAATAGGAGCGCATCCCCGGGCTCCAGGCTCCAGCTCACAATGTCATATTTGCTACGATCAGCATCGATATCGGGCAATGCCTCCAGCTTCTCTTCCGATACAACAACACCACCAATAGCAACCGGCTTCCAACGCTTGTTCCACTTGTGAGAGCCCGCAACGAATTCGAGGGCAGAGCTTTCGGCGTTGACAGCATCGACCGATGTCCAAAGCGTAGAAATCTGATTGCCGGCCAGTGGCCAGAACGTCATGTCATGATGCCAGGGCGTAGGATCCGAGGTCTTGGCACCCTTGATGAAAATCTGATCGTAGAAGAAGTTGATTTTCGATGAGCGCATAGCTTGCTGAGCCACACGCGCACTCGGCCCATACAGAACAAAATCCCGCACCGTATCGTTCTGAAGCCAGTAGTAATTTGCTTCCTTGAACGTCTTGCTGAGCCCCGGTATCGCGCCATGGTGCTCGGATGCATAGAACTCATCCAAGACTTCGGCCAAAGCGGACACCCACTCCCCGGAATAGATACCTCGCAGACAGACCACCCCGTCGCGCTCATAAGCGGCAATCTCATCCTCGGTGAGTGTTCGAGCAGGCGCCATATTCATCTGATTGTTCTCCCTTGTTTGTCGCGAGCGAAAACGCTCAACTGTATATACTGGCGAAGCTATAATAAAAATATTTCCTTTGCAAAATCGATATAGGATCAATAAAAAATATTTTTTTGATCAATGATACTGAGGAGGAAAGAATGTCGGTCAAAACCCAGTGGGAATCAGCAGATCCATCCGCCGTAGCTCCCGAGTCGCCGCCGGCAGCTGATCTGGGACCAATGGGACGCCTTCCATTGCCTGGTTCCCTGCCTCCGCTTGAGAACAAGATTGACTATGAAGCACTTCGCCAGAAGCGCATGGCGGAAGTGGATGAGGAAACTCGCCTGATCAATCAGCCATTTGGCCCCCCACCTCCCGGCGCAGCCCCGCCGCCTGCAGGAAATATTCTCGACCCCAGCCTCGATGCCTGGAATGTCGAACTGCCAGGCCCGGCCGGCCCCTTGCAGATGCGAATTTATATGCCGAAGGAGCGCAAAGAACCGGTCGGCCTATACCTCCACACTCACGGGGGTGGTTGGGCGATGTTTGACGGCTTCGGTCATTGTGACACTGAAAACAGCCGCTATGCGCTCGATTGGGGATGCGCTGTTGCACAGGTCGACCACCGAGTGTCGTGGCAAGCCAAATTCCCGGCTCAGGTCGAGGACTGCTTTGCCGGCTACAACTACCTTCTCGAGCACGCCGACGATCTGGGAATCGATTCCACACGAATCGGGATTGGCGGCGGATGTACCGGCGCAAATGTCGCCACGGTGGTTTCACTAATGGCGCGCGACGCAGGCGTTCAGAAGCCAGCAGTACAGTGGCTTTGGACCCCCGTATTCGACACACGCAACAATACGCGGTCATACGAGGAGTTTGCGAATTACAGCCTGACCCAAGCCCAAGCTGAAGCCGTCACGCGTCTTTATCTGCGCTCAAAAGAAGACACATTTGACTGGCGTGCCTCCCCGCTTCTTGCGCCGACGCTGGAGGGGATGTCCCCCGCCATTATCTGGGCCGGCGAATGGGAGGTTTTGAGAGACGAGGCCAGGGATTTTGCGGCAAGGGCAAAGGCGGAAGGTGTCGACGTGACTTACATTGAGGGGCCTCAGCAGCCTCATGCAGGCATCTACGCCATCAATCCGATGACCGGGCAGCCGACCAAGTATTCTAGAGAAACCATGCCTGTCATTAACGAGCTCATGCGCCGCTATATCGGACCACGCTGAACTTGTGTAGCGTGCGTTGGGTTTGGCGGTTCGCGCTGTAGCCCCAGATTTATAACGTAATGTCGAACCCGGACGGGATGCGCGAAACATATGATGTCATAGTGATTGGCGGCGGCCACAATGGGTTGGTTGCCGCCATCGAACTAACCCGTGGCGGACTCACCGTATGCGTCCTTGAGGAACGCGACCTGATCGGCGGATGCGCTATTACGACTGAGCCCCTCTTGGCGGGATTCAAGCATAGTCCGCACGCAAACTGCTTCGTGTTTTCTGATCTGTTGCCGTCACAGATCGGGCTTTCGACACTTGGGGTCGGCGCTATTCAGCCTGAAGCTCAGCTTGGCGTCACCTTCGCGGACGGACGGGCGCCCGTCATTCTTCACCGGCCCGACCTGCTTGCCGAAACAGAAGCCAACCTCGCTGAGTATTCGAAACGGGATGCCTCAAGATATGTTGAGATGAAGCGAAGGTCTGCAGAACTCCAACCGATCTTGAAAACCGGTCTTTATGCCCCGCCAGAAAGAGCCTGGTTTGAAAAGCTCAGACGAAAGGTTCTGAATTGCTTTGGCGACCTAATCGACGAACACCAGCTTGGATGCCGTTCCGCACAGCAACTCATCGACGGGCTTTTCGAAACGCCGGAGATCCGCCTTCTTCTCTATAATCTTGCAGCCGAGACAGGACTTTCTCTTACTGAGCAGGGCAGCGATCTAGCCTTCCTGGGGTGGTCCCTTTGGATTGCTGGTCGATGGCGCGTTCCGGTCGGAGGTATGCAGGTGTATTCCGAAGCCCTCGCAAACGCGGCCCGAAATGCAGGAGTGACGCTTATGACGGCGACGCCCGTCGACCGCGTATTGGTCAGACAGGGCCGGGCGACCGGCGTACACACTAGGGACGGGCGAGAAATTGCAGCGCGTGAAGGGGTGGTATCGGCCACCCCACTGCTGAGCTTGTTCGATGATATGATGAGCAAGAAGCATATATCACATATTGAACAAGCTGAGCTGAACACATTTCGCCAATCATCTTTGTCGTCGATCGGCACCACAGCCTTCTGTCTTAGCGGGCCACCGCGTTACAAGTCGGCGCAGTACGATCCCGACATTGACCGATGCCTGAAGACGATCATTGGATTTGAGACACCCAATGAAATGATCAGGCAGTTTGCTGATATCGATCGAGGATTATTGCCACACCCGGCGGGAACCGTGCGCGTTCATAGTTTGTGGGACACTTCTCTAGCGCCGCCTGGACAGCATATCACTGCCGTTGACAGCGCTCTTCCGGCAATTGGTCATATGGATCGCCGACAGTGGCGTCAGGTAGAAGCAGTCTACCCTTCGGCGTTCCTGGACACATGGCAGAATTATCTTGTTGAAGCTCCAAGCGTGCCTGCAATGGCCATGTCTTTAGACGATAAGTTCGGATTTGAGCGGCGCATGCTAATGCGGCTAGGCAGAGCCCAATACAGGACAAGTACAAAAGGGCTCTATCTAGCAGGTCCTGGCATTTATCCAGGTGGCGGCGTCCACGGCGGCTGTGGTTTCAATTCGGCGAATGTCATCCTCAGCGATATCGCAGACGCTACTCGAAGGTGATGATCCGGATTCGATCCGGTCAGGCTCATACGGCATGGACCCAAAGCCCATTTTCATACTGTTCGCACGACCGACCCGTCTAGCGTCAACGCCTTGCGCCATAGTGCAAGCCGGGCTTTTGACCTGCTTTGTCGCAAGGATCGCAATTGGAATTGAGAGTCGGCCTGCTTCGTCTTGACTCATGAAGAGCGGAACCGATAAAAAAGATTATAGTGATGAAAATAAATTGAGGGTAAAAATGTCTATTATTAAAATTCAGGACATTGCCCATGTTCGCTTTTCTGCACCGGACCTGTCACGCATGCGCGTTTTCCTCGAAGATTTCGGGCTGAAATGCTTCGAAGAAAATGGACGGCTCTATGGACACGGAACGGACGGGCGCCCTTTCCTACATTCAACAGAAATTGGTGAGCCAGGGTTTCGGGGTCTGGGGTTTCAAGCATCCAGCCTCGAGGACCTTGAAGAGCTGGCCAAAGCTGAAGGCACAGGCGTTGAGCCACTGACGGACCCGGGCGGAGGCTATGTCGTCCGGCTTACTGATCCGGACGGGTTTGCAATCGAAGTTGTTGCGCGTCAAACGGTCTCCAGTCCCACAAGCACTTTCGTGGAACCGCCGCGCAACAGCGCCGACCATCATCCTCGCGTCCGAGAGACTGTTCGACTGGAAAAGGGAGCTTCACACATCAAGCGCCTGGGACACTGCGTATTGAACGTCTCGGACTTTCGAAATTCCGAAACATGGTACAAAGAGCGTTTTGGCCTTCTGACTTCGGACGAAGTCGAAGCTGCACCGGATGTAGCATTAGGTGCCTTCATGCGCTGCGATCGCGGCGAAAAGCCGAGCGACCACCACACACTATTTCTCGCGCAGCTCCCTGAACCCCAAAGTGGTTTCATGCACGCCGCATTCGAGGTTTCAAGCTTAGACGATCTTATGTTGGGGCACAGTCATTTGAAGACCAAGGGATACGATCAGGCGTGGGGGGTCGGCCGACACGTCATGGGAAGTCAGATTTTCGATTACTGGCTTGATCCTTGGGGGCATGAACTTGAGCACTGGACGGATGGGGATCTGTTAACCGCCAGCGACGCTCCTAATAAAATGCCGCTATCGAGCCTCCTGGAGGTTCAGTGGGGAGCCCAGCACCCCATGGTTTCAGCCCCTCAAAGCGACGACAAATAGACGAAACATACGGCTGTCTCATAGCTGACAGACTGCTTCGAAATCTTTCCACCGAAGGCGTCCTCCTGGTTAGGTCACCTTGTCCATAACATGAAACTGCTGATGTCAATTCAGTCGCCCGTCTCAAGCGTTTGGTTGAGACAAAGTCCGACATTTCTGATGAGACCGGAGCCAATAAGTGAGAGACAATATGAGTTCCCGTAGACTTCTGCAGGCGACGAGTCCTTACGCCGGACGCGACATTCCTATGCTTCTTGATGCTCGAGCGATCCAAAGGCGGGACCATACCTTTCTGGTTTGGGAGCCTTTTGGCGGTGAGACACGGTCCTGGAGCTATGGTGAATTTCGCCATGCAGTTGGGTGCTTTGCAAGCGGGCTCGCTGAAAGGGGTGTCACAGTTGGAGATTCGATTCTTATACACTTGGACAACTGTCCGGAGGCGTTGATTGCGTGGCACGCTTGCGCCCGGCTAGGCGCGGCGGCCGTTACCACGAATACGCGTTCAAGCCAGGCAGAGCTGACATACTTCGCAGGGCATTGTCGACCGAAGGGCGTGATTACACAACCAGTCTATCGAGACCTGGTTGTCGAAGCATGCAGCGACGCAGATTTTATCTGCGTGACTGCAAGCGACGGCGCTGCAGAATCGACCGACCGGACAAGGCTCGACCACGACCTTCCTTTTGAAAGTCTCTTCTCCGAGTTCGATGCCTTTCAACGACCACCGCCGGACCCTTGGCGACACTTGAGCGTGCAATACACGTCGGGGACCACAGCACGTCCCAAGGGTGTGCTTTGGACGCATGCGAACGCGTTGTGGGGCGGCCAAGTGTCGGCGCGCCATGAAGGCCTGACAGAAAATGATGTTCATTTCGTCCATTTGCCGCTCTTCCACACAAACGCTCAGGTCTATTCAGCCCTTGCAACACTTTGGGCCGGCGCAACCTTGGTGCTTACCCCTCGCTTTTCAGCGTCGCGCTTTTGGGAGGTTTCGGTGCGAAACCGGTGCACCTGGTCATCCATGATCCCCTTCTGCACCAAAGCGCTCATGGAAGTGCCCAAACCTGAAACGCACTTCTACCGAATGTGGTCACCGGCAGTGGTGCTGCCCCAGGTGGATGAGGCATTCGGTGTGAAGACAATCGGTTGGTGGGGCATGACCGAGACCGTCACACATGGCATTGTGTCGGATCTTCGGGATCCCGAGCCATTGCGCTCAATCGGCCGAGCGGCTCCAGGATATGAAATCGCAATTGTAGATGATGCCGGCCGGCCATGTCGCGCAGGGGAGACGGGAGAACTCCTTGTCCGCGGTATTCAGGGCCTCTCACTATTCGAGGAGTACCTTCATAATCCGGAGGCGACGGCTGCAGCATTCAACGAGGAAGGGTTCATGATTACGGGCGACCGCGTCACGATCGGGGACGGCGGCGAACTCTATTTTGCTGACAGGGCAAAAGACATGCTGAAAGTCGGTGGCGAGAACGTAGCGGCTTCTGAAGTCGAAAGCGTTATCGCCACCGTTCCTGGGGTCGTAGAAGTTGCGGTGGTTGCAAAGCCCCACCCCATGCTCGACGAAGTGCCCGCCGCATTCGTAATTGCTGCGTCAGCATGTGATCCGGATAATCTGGTCACGAGTATCAAACGTCATTGTGAACAAGCCCTGGCTGACTTCAAGCGCCCTTCGGACATATTAATCGTGGACGAATTACCCCGTTCAACGCTCGAAAAAATCAACAAGGCAGAGCTGCGCAAACTGTTGCCGGAGTCTGAACTATCAACATAGCCCCAATCTGATGTAATCCGGCGTCAAGCGCTTGAACAGACGGTTCTGAATTGATCAGTTCATTGCACCAACTCGGCTATTTAGCACATAGGGTTTTCAAGGGCATTCTGTGCTTAGGCAGCTTTCCGACGCATGCATCCAGATGCAAACTCGCACTGCTCAGGCATTTGAAAGTGGCTCAGTACCCTCGCTGAGCAGGTCCAGGTATCGCGTATAGGCAAAGACCCGCCCTCGCGCACGTCCTGTCACCTCTGATACGATCCCCTGCTTCCGAAGATTTTCAAGCCCGTTCGTGGCTGTAGGGAATGACACCCCTGCCCTCTCTGCGGCCGTTCCGATTGTGACGAGAGGCTGGGTTTGCAGAACACTGAATATCTGCCTGGCTGTTGGCGCAGCACGGCCAATTCCATTGAGCTTCTCTGCATCCTCCACGAACATGGCCTCGATCATTCGCGCAGCCTCATGCGCCTGACGGGCAACATCACGCACACCGGTCAGGAAGAATTCAAGCCAAGCTTCCCACCGTCCATATTCGCGGACCTCCTGGAGAAGGGCATAGTAGGTCGCTCGATGCGTCTTGAGATAAAGGCTCAGATAGAGAAGCGGTTCTTCAAGGATGCCCTGATCGCAAAGATATAGTGTGATCAGCAGCCTTCCGAGACGCCCGTTGCCATCGAGAAATGGATGGATCGTCTCGAACTGAAGATGCGCGAGGCCAGCCTTGATGACAGGTGGCAATCCGCTTTCTTCTTCATGGAGAAAGCGTTCGAGATCTGCCATCAGATCTTCGACCAGATTCGGCGGCGGCGGCACGAAGAGGGCATTGCCGGGCCGGGTTCCACCGATCCAGTTTTGCGAGCGACGAAACTCGCCAGGCTGTTTGGTGCTGCCGCGACCTGTCGCGAGCAGGATGCCATGCATTTCGCGCATTAGCCGCAGAGAGAACGGAAATCCCCCGCGCAATCGTTCCAGCCCATGATTGAGGGCCGCAACATAGGTGGACACTTCTTCAACATCGTCGATTGGAGCGCCCGGCGCCTCGGCTTCCTCGTAGAGCAGGAGATCGGAGAGCGAGGATTGCGTTCCTTCGATCTGGGAGGACAGAAGCGCCTCCTTGCGTATATACATATAGAGGAACAGCGAGGTGTTCGGTGCAACCGATCGGACACCGTCCAGCCTGCCCAGGGCGTGCATCGCTTCGCTGACAAGTCCTGAAAGGTCTGTCAGGTCAAGAGCAGGTTGAGGCGGTAGGGGCTTCGGAACATAGGCACGCACTGTTTCACCTGCGACAGAGCTTGTCGCATATGTGCCAATCCGTTCGCTGAGAGGATCATGATCCATCCCGTATCCTTTAATAAGCGATACCCCTTATTAAAGGATAACAGTTTTAACTTTAATAACAAGCCCGCTTATTAAAGGCAGGCCATCATGCCGCCGCCTGGTATGGGCCAAGATGTCCGCCCAAGAGCTCTATGAGATAGCCCCCATCGCGCAGGCTTTCAGCCTTGTTGACCAGATATTTGATCGCGTCACGCATCGACCCCCGATCATCTGACCATTCGGCATCGACAGCATCCTTGCCGTAGAGAACCGTTGCGATCTCCCGCCGGCACATATCGAGTTCAAGACAATCCAGTGCGACCAGACCATCTCTCAAAATCTGCGTGCGCTTCGACCAGAGTGGAGTCTGGTTTTCGCTCGCGGTCCCGTAAATCTCAAAGGCTTCCTTCTGAGCCTTCAGTTTGCGCTCATACGCCTCCATGTCCGAAATGGTCAGCTTCATTCGGACCTGCTCCATGCCCAAGAGGGAAAGCCCTGTGCAACGCACCTGAACGACACAACCATTACCGCGGAGGAGCAGAAACTCGCGACCCTGCCCATCCGTGAGGTGGGTAATCTTGCAGACCGGCACCGTGCGCTCAAAAATGCTGCAAGTGTCCGACTGAGACCTCGGGCTGCAGTGAACCTCGACCTGATCAGGGTGAACCGGCCGACTCCAGAAAACGTCCGCATCAAAACCATTCAGTTCTGGATCCGGCATGATGAGAAGTCCCCATCGCTCAGCAAGCGTTTGCGGAATCCGGGATCGCAAGAGCCGGATTGGTGCACAAGGCGCGATGCGTTCAGAAATATCATCATCTGTTCGCGACGTAGCATCAATCTTAAATGCTCTGTTGCGTCGAAGATACTCCCAAGCCCAACGATCTGCAGACAACTTCCATAAATAATTATACCGCTCTAACACGCCATCGGAGCTAAGTGCGTAAGTCTTCATTTCATTTTTTCCCTTCGGAGAAGAAGGGAGCAACGAGAGTGCCACGTAATTTAGATTAGAAACGCTCAAGTACTAACGGATTCTACCGAATCATAAATTTTTGTATTCGCAAGTGTGAAAAAGGTGATGCCAACCAATTCTGGATAGTACTTCTGTACCATTTTCCGACGTCTGCTGGGAAATAGTTCATTGTGAGACATTGCGGAGCCTTGGGCCCGCTTGTTCAATTTAGCCCCGACAACGACTGCTCCGTCGCAGCTTCATATGAAAAGATCAGCCCGACCAATCAGAAGGGTGTCGGGCGTTGACGTTAACGGAATACAATCCAGAAACAAGGAGCCGCCAATCGGCGATGCTACGCACCGCCTTCTGCCCGGTTGTCCGCGAGGCATTGGAGGCGCCCGGCACGATCGAAGTCATGGCCAATCCCGATGGCTCGGTCTGGATCGAGACCGCCGGCATCGGCCTGAGTGTTTCCGACCATCGACTTGAAGCTTCCGACCGGGAACGGGTCATCCGCCTGGTCGCCTCCGGGGCGGGAGAAGCCGC